>ENA-UALL01000729-UALL01000729.1-human-gut-metagenome-genome-assembly--contig:-NODE-729-length-14092-cov-7.592221_pt1 | contig 14092 bp, 13 predicted proteins | sample MGYA00243699_ERZ654466 | MGnify/ENA primary metagenome ERZ654466 (study PRJEB26926, sample SAMN06164635) | human gut metagenome | biome: ENVO:00009003; feature: ENVO:2100002; material: ENVO:00002003...
TCTCCTTACTGTGTCGCCGCCGCAGCGGCAGAATTGTTTCCATAATTTTAATTAAATTATTTTAATTAAAATTATTTAACCATTATTTTAGCAGAGACTGGAAAAATGTCAAGGGGAAAGAAAGAAAAAATTCAGGCCGGCGAAAACCGGCGATGGAGCTCTTGGCGGTTGCCGAAAACGCAACACACTGAAAGAAAGGAAAAATTCCCTTTGTCCCGAATAAAGCGTTGCGCCAGGGCGCATACTGTGGGCAGGAGGCGATGACAATGGAATTAAAAGGAAGCAAGACCGAGGCCAATCTGATGGCGGCCTTTGCCGGGGAAAGCCAGGCCCGCAACAAGTATACCTTTTATGCCGAACAGGCCAAAAAGGACGGCTATGAGCAGATCGGCGACCTTTTCACCGAAACGGCCAACAACGAACGGGCACACGCCGAGCTGTGGTTCACCAAGCTGCAGGGCGGGGCAATCAAGTCCACCCCCGAAAACCTGGCCGCCGCGGCCGAGGGCGAACGCTACGAGTGGACCGAGATGTATGCCGAGTTTGCCAAGACCGCCAAGGAGGAAGGATTTAAAGATATCGCGGCCCTGTTTGAGATGGTCGCCAAGATCGAAAACGCCCATGAACGGCGGTTTGTCAAGCTGCTGGAGAACATCCAGCAGGGCAAGACCTTCAGCGGTACCGAAAACAGCGTGTGGATCTGTTTAAACTGCGGATTTATCTACACCGGCAAGCAGCCGCCGCAAAAGTGCCCGGTGTGCAGCAAGCCGCAGGCCTATTTTCAATTGCAAGTGGAGGATTATTGAGCATGTCACAGGATAAAAAACCAAAAGAGACCCCAAAAAAGAAAAAGACCCCCGATCTGTACGAAAGCCCGGTGATGCGCACATCCGAAAACTGTGCCCGGACGATGCAGCAGGAGGGCAAGGGAGAGATCCTCTCCGACGTGCAGGGGAGCTATACCGGGACGGATATCGACGGCGGACACCCGGTACAGGACGCCGACGACCTGTAATGGGACAAAACAGCCCCCTTTCCCAAAAAGCAGCCAAACAGCCCGGACGCTACTGCGTCCGGGCTGTTTGAATGTCAAAAGCACGGTCCCCCAAAAAAGCCGAAAGAAGGTTTCGGAAAACATATGCCCAAAGCGCGTTGGCAAAGTCCCAAGCGTTTCGGCCAGGCGAGACGGGATGCGCAGGAGGCAGCCGGCGGGCCGGATGCGGCAGACAGCCGAAACCGGCCGGGTTGATGCGGCTGCGCCGGTGTATTTTTCCCGTTGCATGGAAGGGGAAAGTGTGGTATGATAATACGCGAAACGCGTTATTTCTTAAAGGAACGATTCAGGAAAGGGGAAGGAGGGCCGCGGCGTCCCTCCGAACAGGATGATGGATATACGAACAAGAAAAAGGCCGGCTGTTCGCCGGAGGAAAACAGGCGGCTTTTTTGGCCGCACGGGGCTGGCGCTGCTCTGCCTGGCGGTTGGAATGCTGGCGGCGGGCTGCTCCGGTTCCACCGCAAACGGGACAAAGCCTCCTTACAGCATGCATGGCGAGCAGGACGGCTGGGAGGTCAGCTGCGTGGTGCGGGAAATGACGCAGCAGGAAAAGCAGGAAGCCGCACAGGACCTGGACCGGGAGCAGGAGACAGCCCAAAAGCTGCTTGAAGCCCGCGGCGCGGACGAAGAAGCTCTGCGGCAGATACAGGAGCAGTACAGCAAACAAAAGCAGGAGCTGGAGCAGGGAGTGGCGTATGTGTCCACCGTGTACGGCATCTGCCGCGATGAAACGTTGGCCGGAGAAACCTTCACCTACCGCCTGAGCTCAGAAAGCGGCGAAAAGGTGGTGGAGGGAATGCAGACGGCCTCGGACGAGCCGTCCATGTGGTATTCCACCTCCCAGACGCAGGGGGACCCGCTCATTCCGCCGCTTGAGCAGGCCCAGGTGACCATAACGGCGGTGGGGGCCAGCGTGACCGTCCCCCTCACCCTGTCCGCCGGGGAAGAAATTTACCTGGAGTGAACGATCTCAAAACGTCTGCTCGCGGTGAACCGGAATGGAGCAGGACGGCACAGGTGGTTCAAATAAGAAAAAGAGGGAATAAATCCCCAGGGAAACAAGACGTTGTTTTTGCTGCCATGGGCTCTTGGAAAAACGCCTTATCCGGCAAGACCATCCCCGAGTGGATGGCCTTGCCAGGCGGGCTGTAAAGTAAAACCAGCCAAAGGCGGACTTTTTATGGCTGAAACATGAGTGAACCCCGGCCTGACCGTTGCGGTCAGGCCGGGGTTTTCGTCGGAGGGTATCGGCGGAGAACAAAGAAAGCGAGTCCAACCTTGTGAGGCCAAGGAGTCCCGCCCCAAGTCCTGTGCTGCCCCGCCGTTTGCACACCATGTTTTTGGGCATACAGGACAAAAGGCCAGGCCCACATTGGGACCCGGCCTTTTGTTGCATCGGCTGGTGGCTGACACGGTTTTATTCTGTGTCGAAATCCTCCACAAAAGGACGGCGCTGATCGCGCTCGCCCCTCCAAAGCCGCCATACGGCAGCCGCCAGAGCAGCCATCGCCACTAAAACAACCATCCATTTATGCACCGAACACACATCCTTTCTTTCCAGCCGTGCTTTTCGGCCCCGAGGCGGGCCTTGTCCTTTGGAAAAGCACAGGCTTTCTATCCCCATTATACGGCACAGGCGAACAAAAAGCTAGCTTTTTTTATGTCGAAAAAATGACAATATTGAAAATATTTTCCTCAAACATTCGGATTCTGTGAACTTCTTTCCAATGCCGAAAAAACGGTTGTATCCCGCGGTGAGATATTGTATAATGAAATAGCCTAACGGCATTTAACGCCATGTGATTTTACTTTTTGGGAGGCTGCGGTATGGTGTATCTGGACAACAGCGCCACAACGGCGGTTTGCTCCGCGGCGTCTCAAAAGGCCACCTTTATGATGACGCAATGTTTTGGAAATCCATCGTCCCTGCACACGCTGGGATTTTTAGCCGAACAGGAAATGGACCATGCCCGCCGTGTGATTGCCGGGTGGCTGGGGGTGCTGCCCTCAAGTGTGGTTTTCACCTCCGGCGGGACCGAGGCCAACAATCTGGCTCTGCTGGGCGGGGCCGGGGCCAAGCGGCGGGCCGGCCGCCATATCGTGACCACGGCGGTGGAGCATTCCTCGGTACGGGCCGCCTGCGAGCAGCTGGAGGAACAGGGCTGGGAGGTCACCCGCATCCAACCGGATGGACAGGGATGCATTTCGCCCCGCCAGGTGGTGGACGCCTGCCGGGAGGATACGGTGCTTGTCAGCGTGATGCTGGTCAACAACGAGACCGGGGCCCGGTTTGATGTAGCGGGCATGGTGCCGGGCATCCGCCGGGCCAGCCCGCAGGCGTTGATCCACTGCGATGCGGTCCAGGCCGCCGGAAAGCTGAATCTCAACCTGGCCCGCATGGGGGTGGATCTGGCCACCGTCAGCGGGCATAAGATCCACGCCCCCAAGGGGGTAGGGGTACTGTATATCCGCCGGGGGGTGCGGGTGTTGCCCATCACCTTTGGCGGCGGGCAGGAATCCGGCCTGCGCAGCGGCACCGAAGCCACCCCCCTGATCGCCGCCATGGCAGCGGCGGTGGAGGCGCTGCCTCCCCCCTCCCGGCAGCAGGAGCTCTACGAGCGGCTGCGGCAGCGCCTGATCGCAGGGCTCGCCGACCGGCCGGATATCCGGCTGCATCTTCCCCCCGGCGGCGTCCCCTATGTGGTGCACCTGTCGGTGCCGGGGGTGCGCAGCGAGACCATGCTGCACTTTCTGGCCGAAAGGGAGATTTATGTTTCCTCCGGCTCCGCCTGCTCGAAAGGGAAGAAAAGCCCGGTGCTGGCCGCCATGGGGCTGGACAGCCGCCAGATCGATTCCGCGCTGCGGATCAGTTTTACTCATACAAACACCGAGGAGGATATTGACGCATTTGTCCAGGCACTGAAGCAGGCAGCGGATACTTTGGTGCGCCGATCGTAAGGAGGACCGTCATGAGCAATCCCAATGACAAACAATATATTTACCCGGACATGTATTCGGGCCGGGACAACACCGGCCGCGACAAAGAGGTGAACCGGATCATCCGTGAGGTGCAGGGTTCTGCCGCCTCACAGAGCCGGGAATCCGATTTGTCGGTGGACCAGGTGCTCCGGGAGACGCTGAGGGAGAAGTCCGCTTCCCCCGCGGCAAAGGCCGCCCCGGCCACTCCCGAAAGCTCGCCCGCCCCGGCCGCTGCCCCCAAACCGGTCCCGACCGCTGCGCAGGCAGTGCAGCTGACCTCCTCCGGGACACAGCAGCCGCCCTCCCGCTGGAAAAAGGAGAGCCGCCTGCACCGGCTTTTCTGCAATCTGATCCCCCAGCGGGGGGACGGCGCGATGGAGGTGGTGCGCAAATGCCTGTTTATGCTCGCTTTCCTGACGCTGGTCAGCTCGGCGGTCTACATTGTGCATGACACGGTGTGGATTCCCACCCAGAATGAGAGCATGAACAACGATTTGCAGGAGCTGTTCCACCAGGGGATGAGCGGCAGCGACGAGGAACGCCAGAAGATGATGCAGGAGCTGTATGCCCGCAACAACGATTTCCGTGCCTGGCTGACCTATACCGCCACCGGGGACGACTTTTTGCAGATTGATTACCCGGTGATGTACCACGGGGACAACAGCTATTACCTGGAACACGATTTCAACAACAATTACAACAAAAACGGCACCCTGTTCTTTGATGAACGCAACAACTACACCCTGACCTCAGCGGAAAATAAGGTTTCCATCATCTACGGCCACAACATGAACAGTGGCCAGATGTTCGCCCACCTCAACCTGTTCCTGCGGGGTGTGGAATACGCCCGTGCCGCGCCTCTGATCCAGATGGAGACCTTCTTCGGCACCGAATACTACAAGGTGTTTGCGGTGATCGTGACCAACACCAAGGAATCGGACGGCCCGGTGTTTGACTACCTGCGGGTGAGCTTCAGCGACGACACCGACTTTTTGAATTATGTCAACCAGTACCGTGCCCGGTCCCTATTTGATTATGACAGCGTGGATGTGCAGGCAAACGACGAGCTGCTGGTGCTGTCCACCTGTACCACGGTGGGCGGCGTCTCCTTTGACGACGGCCGCCTGGCGGTGATCGCCCGCAAGGTGCGGGTGGGGGAGAGCACGGCGGTGGATACCACCCAAATCACCTCCAATGCCGATGTGATCATGCCGTACGCCTGGTATGTCAACCAGGATATGACCCCTCATGCTTATTACAGCGGCGGTTATGTCATCCCCACTGTGACCACGACGACCACCACCACGACGGTGGCGGACAGCGATGACACCCCCCTGCCCACCAAGGATGATTTTGAGGAAGTGGAAACCACCACCACCCCGCCGGTGGATGTGGAAATGACCGGCAACGGCAGGACCACCACCACGCGGGTGACGGTAGGGTCCTATACCAACGCGTCCACCACGGCCCCGACCACCACCACATCTCCGCCCACCGCGACCACGCCTCCCACGGATGAGCCGGAAGATACCACTCCTCAGCAGGAGCCGGAGGATACCACATCTCCGCCCGCACAGGACGCCGGGCAGGCAGAGGATGCCGGTGCGGACGGATAACAAAGAAAACGGAGAGAGACAAGATGCAGGACACACAAGCGATACAGGAAATGCTGCTGATCAAGACCGGGGAGCTGGCGCTCAAAGGGCTCAACCGGGGCACATTTGAAGCGGTGCTGATGAAGAATCTGCGCCGCCGGCTGGCACCGGCCGGGGAGTTCACCCTGCGCAAGGCGCAGTCCACCATCTACATCGAGCCCAAAGGGGAAGGGGTGGACTGGGACGACGCGGCCGACCGGGTATCGCGGGTGTTCGGCATTTCCGCCTATTCCCGCGCACGCATGGTGGAGAAGGATATGGACGCCATCTGCCGTGCTGCGGACGAATATCTAAAAAATCAGCTGGAGGGGGCATCCACTTTTAAGGTGGATGCCCGCCGCAGCGATAAGACCTTCCCGCTCACCTCGCCCCAGATCTCGGCCGAGGTGGGGGGATACCTGCTTGGCCGGTATCCCCATCTGCGGGTGGATGTGCACAACCCGCAGGTGCTGGTGATGGTGGAGATACGGGACTTCGGCGCGTATATCCACGCGGCCCAGCAGCCGGGAGCAGGCGGTATGCCGGTGGGGACCGGCGGGCGGGGAGCTTTGCTGATCTCGGGCGGCATCGACTCGCCGGTGGCCGCGTATATGATGGCCAAGCGGGGCATCCAGCTGGTGCCGGTGCATTTTGCCTCCCCCCCTTATACCAGCGAACGGGCCGAACAGAAGGTGATCTCGCTGCTCGAACAGGTGGCGCGCTATGCGGGAAGCATGCAGCTTCACATCGTGCCGTTCACCCATATCCAGGAGGAGATCCGGCGAAACTGTCCCGAAGAACTGTTCACCCTGGTCATGCGGCGGTTTATGATGCGGATTGCTTCGGCCGTGGCGCAAAGGGAGGACTGTGGCGCCCTGATTACCGGCGAAAGCGTGGGACAGGTGGCCAGCCAGACCATCCCGGCCCTGGCCTGCACCGATGCGGTGTGCGACCTGCCGGTGCTGCGCCCGCTGATCGGCATGGACAAAGAAGAGATCATCACCATATCCCGTAAAATCGACACGTTTGAATTATCCATTCAGCCTTATGAGGACTGCTGCACCGTGTTTACCCCGCGGCATCCCCGCACCCGCCCCAAGCGCTCCCAGCTGGAGCAGGCGGAGCAGGCGCTGGATGTGGCCGGGCTTGAAGCAGAAGCGCTGGCCGGTATCCGGCGCCGGTCCATAGGCTGAGTGCGCGACCCAAAGGACGAGGTGGTACAACATGCAGGCAGAGATCATTACGGTGGGAACCGAGCTGCTGCTGGGCGACATTGTGGATTCCAACAGCCAGTTTTTGTCCCGTGAGCTGGCGGCACTGGGCATTTCCGTGCTGCGCCAGTCCACGGTGGGGGACAACACCCAGCGCCTCAGCCTGCTGCTTGGCCAGGCCCTGGAACGCAGCGAGCTGGTGGTGGTGGCGGGCGGACTTGGCCCCACGCAGGACGATTTGACCAAGGAGACCGTCTGTGCGGTTTTGCAGCTGCCCCTGGAACGGGACGAGGAAAGCTGGCAGCGGATTGTGGAATATTTTGAAAACACCGGCCGCCAGCTGAGTGCCAGCAATGAAAAACAGGCGATGTTCCCTCCGGGGTGCACCATCTTCCCCAACGACCATGGCACCGCGCCCGGCTGCGCCATTGAAAAGGATGGCCGCCTGGTGACCCTGCTGCCGGGGCCGCCGCGGGAGCTGATCCCCATGTTCAACGATTATGTGGCCCCCTACCTGGCCGGGTTTGCCCAAGGGGGCATCTTTTCCTACACGGTGGGTGTGTTCGGCATGCCGGAATCGGAGGTAGCCGAGCGGATCGCGGACCTGATGAGCGGCGCCAATCCCACGGTGGCCCCCTATGCCAAGGAGGGCGAGGTGGTGCTGCGGGTTACGGCCTATGCCGCCGGTGAGGAGGAGGCCCAGCAGCTCTGCGAGCCGGTGCTGGAGGAACTGAAAAACCGGCTGGGGGCCTGTATTTACGGAATCAACGCAGGCAGCCTGCAAAAAACGGTGGTGCGCCTGCTCAAGGAACACCATCTCAAGATTGCCACGGCCGAATCCTGTACAGCGGGGCTGCTCAGCGGGCGGCTGACCGAGGTGCCGGGATCATCGGAAGTGTTTGAATGCGGCGTGGCCGCCTATTCCGGCGAGATCAAGCATCATCTGCTGGGGGTCCCGCGCCAGATGCTGGAACAGTACGGCGCGGTGAGCCCGGAGGTGGCCAAGGCCATGGCCGTCGGGGTGCGCCGGGTTGGCGGTGCGGCCCTGGGCGTGGGGATCACCGGCGTGGCCGGCCCCGAACCCAGCGAGGGCAAGCCGGTGGGAACGGTGTATATTGCCCTTGCCGATGAAAAGCGGGCCTGGATCAAAAAGATCGTGGCCGGGCACACCGCGGAGGGCCGGGACCATGTGCGGCATATCGCCGTATCCAACGCGCTGGACCTGACCCGGCGGTATCTGGAGGCGCTGCCCACGGTGATGGCGGGCAGCGAGCCGGTGGAGGAAGAGGAAAGCGCCCTGCCGGTGATTCCCTCCGCCCCGCCCACTGGGGAGAAACCGATCCGCCGCAGGCGGATAGCGGTTTTGCTGGGGGTGGTGGCCGTGCTGGCGGCCCTGCTGTGCTGCCTGCTGTTTTATCTGCTTCCCTCCTCCCAGTCCGCCGATTCGGACGGGATCGTGGATACGCTGCAATCCCTGTTCTCTACGGACGAAGAACAGACATCGGCCATGGGCGCGCCGGCCGGTGCGCCGGCGGGGATGCTCAGCGATTTTTACACCCTCTACAGCCAGAACCCGGACGTGCGCGGCTGGCTGACCATCGATAACACCCGCATCGCCTATCCGGTGATGCAGCGGCAGGGCGATGCGGATTATTATGAGACCCACTCCTCGGACGGCGCTTCCTCCCAAACCGGCGCGCTGTATTTCGGGGAGGACGCGGCCATTTTCACCGCCCAGTCGGTCAACCGCACGCTGGTCATCTACGGCAGCAACCCCCGCGATGGCAGCATGCTGTCCGACCTGCTGGGATATATGGACGAGTCGTTCGTGGAGCAGCACCAGACCATCCAGATGGATACCCTGTTTGAGCGGGCGAGCTGGCAGGTGTTTGGGGTGATGGTGCTGGACAGCGACCCGCAGTCGGACGATTATTTTGATTACACGGTTTCCACCTTTAGAGAAGGGGAAATGACCAGATTCGTCGAGGAGATCCGAAAGCGTTCCCTGTTCACCATTGCCACCGAGGTGGAGGAAGACGATTCGCTGTTGCTTTTGTCCACCGACGCTTCCAAGGAGGCGGGCTTTGACGGTGCGCGGCTGGTGGTGGCGGCCTGCAAAATAACGGATACCGGCACCCAGAACTATGCCGACGCTGTGGGGGACGAGGAAAAGGCAAAAGCGGTGGCTCCCAATGAGGATGTGCTTTTGCCGGACCGCTGGATGGAGCACGAGCCGGTGACCACTAAGGTGACCACCACCAGCATTTCGGTGGGGACCACCCGGACGGGTTCCCAGGCAAGACAAACCCGCACCACGGCCACCACGGTTACCACGGCCACATCCGCGCGCGCCACGACGGCCACCACCCGCACAACATCTGCGGGCGGCGCTTCTTCCGTGACTCCTCCCGCCTCCTCCGGGCTGCAGCCCGGGAAGATTAACGAGGCGCAGTTTATGCGGCTGTTCCAGGTGGAGGACAGCTCCACCGGCCAGGTGGTCCGCCCGGATACCCGGCAGGAGCTGCAGACCGCGCTGGCCCGGCTGGTGAAGCGGGAAATGGGCACCGAACGGTACGGTCTGTATTCGGATGAGGCCTGGAAAGCGCAGGCAGTGGCCTCGTACACCTATGTGATCTGGTATGTGGGGGAATACGAAACGCCCTATGCCTTTCCCTTCCCCAGCATGGAACCTTCCACGGTTTCGGCAGACCGCAAGATCTATGATGCGGTGGGCGAGGTGCTGGGGGTGAAGATTCTCGACACCACCCAGACATCGCTGGAACAGATGGCCTGCAACACCATGTATTTTGCCTCCAGCGCGGGGGTGACCGCCAACTGCAACGAGGTGTTCTGGGCCGACCTGCCCTATCTGCGCAGCGTGGCCAGCCCCTACGACAACGAAACCACTATTAACAAATACAGCGGGGGAAGCGGAAAATGGGCCTCCTCCTTTACCATCACCGTCGGTCAGCTGCGGGCCGATGTCACCGAATGGGTCCGGGAAAACCGGGGGGATTTTTCGGTGGGATATGATACCCAAAGCGGCCAGCCCCCGCTTTATGCCCGCGAGACCGCCGGGTCCTCCCGCTATGTCACCCAGACCAACTGGTATTATGTGGATGCAAACGGCCAAAAGCAATACATCACCGGGCATCAGCTGCGCACGGCCGTGGGCAGCCGGATGCGCTCCCATGCCTTCACGGTGAGCGGTTACAACAGCCAAAACCAGAGCATGACCGTCACCACCTATGGTTACGGGCACGGCGTGGGACTCAGTCAGATGGGCGCGGTGGGCTATGCCAACGAGGCCGGATGGGACTACCGGCAGATTTTGCAGCACTATTATTCCATCACCGCCTCCTCGGCGGCCCAGCTGGTGGCGCCCAAGTGGTGAGAGCGGAGGGAGCCGGAGCAAATGGACAAGCCGGGTATGCCGGACCGGAGGGCGCCGCATTGTGATGATAAAGACAGCACGGACAGAGAATGTCTCCCTGTCCGTGCTGTTTGTCATTTTCGGCTTTTTTTGCCCGGCGGGGGCGGGTCGTTCTCGCCAAGATAGCCCACGCCGTGCAGCATCAGGCTTTCGGCCGTGCGGGCGATTTCGGCGGCGTCGGTGCGCATCCCTTCGTCTGTCCATTTTTTCAGCAGGCCGATGCATCCGGCGCTGGCAAAGGTATAAAAATATTCCAGCCGGCGGGGGGATACCTCGCCAAAATAGTCCCGGTAGGCTTCCACAAAGCGTTCGCGGGCCAGGTTCATCAGCTGAAACAGAAAGTCCTTGTCCCCGTGCTCCCCCAAGGTCATCACGCAGATGTCGGCGTTTTGCTTAAGGCACTGGAAAATGCCCATGGTGATCTCCACCGGATGGAGATTCCGCTCCTTGGCGCGCAGCAGTTCATCGACGGCTTTCTGAAAATCCTCCAGAAGCTCCTTTTCCAGCTGGTGCAGCAGGTCGTACAAGTCGGTATAGTGGGCATAAAAGGTGCCGCGGCTCACCCCGGCCTGTTCGCACAGCTCCTGGATGGTGATTTTTGCCAGCGGCTTTGCCCCCATTAGTTCGGCCAGCGCCCGGCGCAGCCGCCGGCAGCTGGCGGCCACCCGCCGGTTGCCTGTTACTTTTTTCACCTGTAACCGCTCCTTTTGAACAAATCATGTCGCATCTGTGCAGCCGTTTTCAAATTGTTTAAAGTTTGTTGCTTGTATTTTAATTTAAAACCATCATAATACAAGTAGGAACGAAAAGCAACACTCTGTTCAGTGGAGAGGGAGGCCGAAACCATGAAACAGGTTTATATCGTGACCGGAGCCAATGGTCATTTGGGCAGCACCATCATCCGGCAGCTCCGCAAACAGAAAAAACAGGTGCGCGGCCTGATTTTGCCCGGCGAAACCGGGAAGGACGACGCCCTTGTGCAGTATATCCGCGGGGATGTGCGCAACGAAGAGTCTTTGCAGCCGTTGTTTGAAGGGCTGCAGGGGGAACAGATTGTGGTGATCCATACCGCGGGCATCGTGGATATTTCGGGGGAGGTGACCCGGGACCTGTACGATGTGAATGTGGGCGGGACTCGCAACATGGTCCGCCTTTGCCTGCAGCACGGGGTGAAACGGATGGTCTATGTCAGCTCGGTTCATGCCATCCCTGAAACCGGGCGGTGGCGGGTGCTCAAAGAGGTGAAGCACTTTTCCCCCGCGCGGGTGGTGGGCGGCTACGCCAAAACCAAGGCGGAGGCCACCCAGCTGGTGCTGGACGCCGTGGACCAGGGACTGGACGCGGTGGTGGTGCATCCTTCCGGCATCCTCGGCCCGTATGACAGCACCGGCAACCATCTGGTGCAGTTGGTGAGCGATTACATCCATGGAAAGCTGCCAGCGTGTGTGCGGGGCGGATATGACTTTGTGGATGTGCGGGACGTGGCGGCCGGATGCAGTGCGGCGGCCGAAAAGGGGAGGACAGGGGAATGCTATATCCTGTCCAACCGGCATTATGAAGTCAAAGACGTCCTGCAGATGGTCAAGGAGGTGGAGGGGGGCCGCAAGCTGCCGGTGCTCCCATTGTGGATGGCCAAGGCGGCGGCGCCGGTGCTGGGATGGGTCGCCCGGTTGCGGCACCACCGCCCGCTGTACACCGGCTATTCGCTGTATACCCTCAACAGCAACGACCGGTTTTCCCACGACAAGGCCACAAGGGAACTGGGCTACCATCCCCGCGATCTGCTGCAAACCATTGCCGATACCATCGCCTGGCTCAAACGCCGCCCGCAGCCTGCAGCGGGATAAAACGCCAGATCAAAAGGGTGGGCCGCTGCAGGATATGCGGGGGCATCCGTTTTGGCGGGCTCTCCCCAGCGTAAGAGAAACAACCGGCACAGGCGGGGGATATGGGTTCCCGCCTGTGCCGGCTTATATATTCCGTTTCCCTTTGTGTCCTATTGTTTGTTTCATCTTTTCTGCTTTTATGTGGTACGCCCTATCCTCCCTGGCGGCATCGCGTAAGGGGGCGTATCCTCACTTGTTGCCGTGTTTACTTTTTCCCTTCCTCTGTGCCCCAGCGACGGAAAGGGAATGGGCCAGTCAGAGGGAAGTGCAGGAGTTGTCCGAAAGCCAAAATGTGTGTGATTAATTTTTACACATTCACCTTTAAAAAATTTCGTATATTTGTCACCTTTGCCTCTTTGTTTGTGTCTAATATAATGAAAGCACTTCACAAGGGAGCGCTTGTGCATGAATTGTATGGCGGCTTGCCGCTGCCGCCGGGTCCACGGCTGCGGCGGAAGGCTTTGTTGATTCCACCTGTTGCAGGACCGGCTGTGCTGTGGCACCGTCCCTGCTGCCGATGGATTTTTTGTTTGTGGTTTTGTGTGCGCCGGTATTCCCGCGCCTTTTATGTATCTTTATATATGTTGCATTCCGGCTCTGCCGCCCGGTGGATTCTGATTTTGTATCCGGTTGGAGCCTTCCCTTTGCCGCAGCGGACGCCCGCTGCGGCTTTTTGTATACAGAAAACCACTCGCTGGGCGAGTGGTTCAAAAGAAGCTTAATGGCGATGATGTAGACAGAAAAACTGTGAACGAATACTAAAAGCAGCTATTATGGCAGCGCTTGAAACAAAAGTCAGGAATGAATTATTGTTTCTCGCCTGTATTGTTTGAAGTGTCTACTTGGCTATAGCGCTTAGCAATCAGAATGGCAGTGACAGCGAGTAAAACAAAATAGATAGTCCAGTGCATAGTTGCATCCGTACCGTTCGCGGCGGCAGCCTTTTGGTTGCCGAACAGTGAAAGCAGCTGCAAAACAGCGCCAATTGCGTACCATATCCATGCGCCCTTGCCTTTGGCGGTTACAATGGCAATAATCATAAAGATTATCATGATTAAAAAGTAACCGATATAGCTCATCAGGTCGTACAAAAACAACATAATATGTACCTCTTCTTATTTGCCTTTTAAGTATTTAATCAGTCCAAGTATGGCAATAATTGCGGCTATGATAAGAAGGCTCAAAAAACCGGCACCATCGAAAGGCTTTTCCAATACAGTGGGAGCAACTCCTTTTAAAAAACCACAAACCGCCACAACAAGCGCTGATAAAAATAACTTTGTCGAATCCTTCATTATCCAATCACCTTATCTTTGAGTTCGTTTTTCAAAACGTAGGTCAGTTCATCGTCACGACTAAATGTGATTTTGCAGACATCATTGGGTGTAGTAATCTCAAAAACAGGTTTGCTTGTCCATGTTTCACTAATCTTTAAGTAGGCCACGTCTGAAATGTTAATACGAAACCTTTCTTTTGCAGAAACCAACGTTTCACCAACGAGACCAAACATCATTCTGATCCAGACAGGCTTGGTGGAAATTATCAACTGCTGATTTTCGTATTTGATTACCGCTGACGCTTTGCGGTACCGACTGTTTGTGATAGTACCTGTACTCTCCATCGTTTTCATTCTCCCTAACAATATAAAAAGGTGTGCGGCCTCGATTTACTACCACACAAAATCGATTTGTTATCCGCAGAAACAGAAGTGGGCATTTTGCCGTAATAAACGCCCGCTTTTATGTTATTGGCAATAAAAGCATTTTAATTTGTGTGATATTTTTATTATACAGTAGCCTGAGAGAATAAGCAACGGGTTTTGAAAAAAAGTTTGAAATAACCTGTAACGATACAATAGATGTGAGACCAAGGGGATAGAAAAAAGCGATTGAGAA
>ENA-UALL01000736-UALL01000736.1-human-gut-metagenome-genome-assembly--contig:-NODE-736-length-14043-cov-9.574206_pt1 | contig 14043 bp, 9 predicted proteins | sample MGYA00243699_ERZ654466 | MGnify/ENA primary metagenome ERZ654466 (study PRJEB26926, sample SAMN06164635) | human gut metagenome | biome: ENVO:00009003; feature: ENVO:2100002; material: ENVO:00002003...
GGCATACGATGTGCTCAGGAGTCTCGTGGGCTCGGAGATGTGTATAAGAGACAGGTACTACACCATCACCTCGACCGACGATGTTACAATCAAGGTGGACAATGACAGAAGTACGGCAACGGCAAAGGCGCTTGAAGGACAGCACATTGTGGCGCTGGCCAATAATAAAAACGGCTACGTCTTTGAAAATTGGGAAGTGGACGGCGTTACGCTGAACACTAGCAACAGCGTGAACTACACGAACTTCGAGATGCCTGCAAACAATGTGACCCTGAAGCCGAATTATGCAAAGCTCCATGCAATTACAGTGCTCAAGGGCATTGCAACCCTGACGGAGGCCAAAGAGGGTACCGAAGTCACCATCAAGGCTGAGAACCGCCCGGGCTACGTGTTTGACCGCTGGGTGGTCAAAAAGGGAGACGTGGAGCTGACCGATGCCAAGAGCATGACCACGACCTTTACCGTGAAGGGTGAAGACGTGGAGGTAGAGGCAAAGTACAAGGAACTCCACGGCATTGCCATTGAAGGCGGCACCTTTACCGTCAATGGCGGCACCGCAGCGACAGCCAAAAAGGGCGACGCCATCGTTGCAACGGCAGACTCTGCCCCTGCAGGCCAGAAGTTCAGCCACTGGGAAGTGACCGGTGTGGACGGCCTGACGGAGAAGCAGCTGAAGAACGAGACCCTCGAGTTTACGATGCCCAAAGGAGAAGTGACCCTGAAGGCTGTGTTCAAGACTCTGCACACGATCGGCGTGAAGTTCAGCACTGCAGACAAGGACACCGCCATTGAGGGCGAGACCGTCACCATCAAGGCTGAGAGCCGCCCGGGCTATGTATTCGACCGTTGGGAAGTGAACAACGGCGATGTTGCTGTGGTTAACAAGAACGCGGAAGAGACCACCTTTGTCATGCCGGATGCGCCTGTGACCGCCGTCGCAAAGTATAAGAAGCTGCTGGGCATCACGGTGAACAGCGGCAAGGCTTATGTGGAAGATGCCGTGACCGATGCAGCCCTGAAGGGTAAACTTGTTGTCATCAAGGCCGACGAGATCGAAGGCAAGCGCTTTGACCAATGGAAGATCGTGTCTGGAGACGTGATCCTGGATAATCAGCGCGCACCTGAGACGAAGTTCACCATGCCGGAGACCGCTGTGGAAATCACGGCCGTATACAACGATCTGCATGCCATCACCGTGCACAACGGCAATGCCGATGTTGAAGAAGCTGTCATCGGCGACACTGTTAAGATCACGGCAAAGAGCCGCGAGGGCTATGTGTTCGACCGCTGGGAAGTGAACTACGGCAATGTGACGCTGGAAGATGCAAACAAGGCCGAAACCACCTTTACCATGCCCGACAGCATGGTCGTGCTGACTGCAAGATATAAGGCAATGCAGTCCATCACTCTGGAAAACGGCAAGGCCTATGCAGGCGGTGAGGAGATCACCACTGCGAAGAAGGGCACCGAAGTCACCATCAAGGCAGAAAATCTTGACGGCAAGGTCTTCGACCACTGGGAGATCGTCTCCGGCAATGTGACGCTGGAAGATGCATACAAGGCCGAAACCACCTTTACCATGCCGGCCGAGTCCATCTCGCTGGAGGCTGTGTACAACACCATCCACAGCATCCGTGCCACATTCTGCACCGCAGACCCGGCCAGCGCTATCGTGGGCACTGAGATCACCGTCACGGCAGAGAGCCGCGAGGGCTATGTGTTCGACCACTGGGAAGCCTCCGACGGCGTGGAGCTGACCGAGGACGGCCTGACGGCAAAGTTCACCATGCCCGATCATGATGTGACCATCGAGGCAAAGTATAAGCAGTACCACAGCATCGAAGTGTCCAAGGGCACGGCCTACGATGCCGATGGCAAAGAGATCACCAGCGCCGTGGTGGGTGACAAGATCACCATTGTGGCCAATGACCGCGACAGCCACGAGTTCAACCGCTGGGAGATCGACCCGGATAACGTCATTCTGGAAGACCCCAACGCAGACGAGACTGCCTTCATCATGCCGGACGAGCCGGTAAGCGTGGAAGCCAAGTATAAGCATCTGCAGAGCATCACCATGAACCACGGTACTGCTTATGACGAGGACTTCAGCGAGACCGACATCGCCAAGGCAAAACAGACCATCACAATCAAGGCAGAAGATCGTTATGCTGACGGTCTGGTCTTCGACCACTGGACGGTGGACACCGATAACGTGACCCTGGCCGATGAATACGGCGAAAAGACCACCTTCGAGATGGTGAACGGCGCTGTGGAGCTGACCGCCCACTACAAAGCAAGAGTTACCGTCTTCAGTGTTCCCGCAAAGTTTGAAGAGGGTATCGGCGAGCATTCGGATGAGACATGGGAAAAGGTCGGCAAGACCGCGACCATCACGGCCGAGATCGACGAAGAGACTTTCCCGGGCATGGAGTTGGATTACTGGGAGGTCATCCCGACAGACCTCGATATCGGTGACATCCACAGCCCGACCATCTCCTTCGAGGTGCCTGAGTGCGAAGTGAAGCTTGTTGCTCACTGGAAGGCTTCTGGCATGAATCCGATCGTAGATCCGGACGAAGATCTCGACCCCGGCTTCGGCGTTGAGCCTGAGTCCAGCGACGGCGGCGCAGGCGCAGCTGGTGCGATCGTGGTCGGTGCAGCGCTGGGCGGTGCAGCCATCTGGGGCGGCTACGAGATCGCCACCCGCGTGATCCTGCACAGCCTCCTGCCCGAGGGCGCAGCCATCCCGGCAAACCGCGGCCAGCTGGCACTGCTCATCTGGACTGAGAAGGGCAAGCCCGAACCCGCAGGCGCACCCGCCTTTGCAGACATCACCGATGCCGAGCAGGCCAAGGCCGCTCAGTGGTGCGTGGAGCAGGGTCTGCTGGATGCACGGGAAGGCAAGTTTGAATCGGACGGCTGGATGCCCAAGTTCAAGACCATTGAGATCTGGAACAAGGCGTTCCCCAAAAAGTAACCTCTGAGCGCTTCCTCCGTAAAGCCTCAGAATGACAGATCCCCCCGATACCGGATACCCGGTATCGGGGGATTTTTTGCGCAGGCACGCGTGGCAGTGGCGGTGGCAATCATCTCCGACATTTCAATGATCCAGTGACCTTGCAGTTTGCGCGAAACAAAAATACTCCGGCAACTTTCTGACCAAGAGAAAGTTACCGGAGTATTCCGCTTTACTTATTTGTTTTTACCAGCAGTGCCTGATACGGCTCCAGTTCCACATCCGCCAGCCAGACGGAAGTGCCCTCCGGGGTGTGATACTCGCCGCCCAGAGCGTCCAGACTGGCCCCTGCCGGGTACTCGGTAAAGTTGAACAGTCCCACCAGCGTTTCCTCGCCGCGCTTGCGTACCAGTGCCAGCACGCCGGGGTTGTGGCTGTCCCATGTGGTCACCCACGCATCCGGGGCAAAGCAGGGGTCTGCACGCATTTGGCGCAGCTGCTCCATGCCCTGCCACAACTTGTTTTGCAGCGTGCCCTTCCGGGTGCGCTGCTTTGCGTCCTCCCAGTTGAATTTGCTGCGGTGCAGATTGCGGCTGTCCTCCACACGGTCAGGGTCGTTTTTATAATCCCAGCCATTGAGTTGTGCGATCTCGTCCCCGCAGTTCAGCATGGGGAAGCCCTGCAAAAACACCATAGCAGTGTGCAGCAGCAGGTCACGCTTTACGGCGTAGTCCAGTGCGGTTTTATCGTCCTTTTCCAGTGCCTGTTCGATACCGCACAGGCTGGCGGTGGTGCCGCAGCTCCGGGCATCGCCGGTGGCAGGGTCGTAGTTGTACAGCTCACCCTTTGCCCAGCTGCCGGGGAAATTGCCCTCGTAGAAGTGATACAGATATTCTTTATGTTTCTGCGGGTCAATGCCAAGCCGTTTCTCCACCGCCTCGTCCAGACCCCAGCCGATATCATCGTGGCAGCGCAGATAGTTCACGAACCAGCAGTTGTCCGGCAGGGCGTGGAGGGCATCCAGCTGCGCCTTCAGCAGCCGGGTGTCCCGGCTGGCAAGGGCACCCCACAGGTTGACCATGGTGGACACGTTGTAGAGCATGTGGCATTCCGGCTTTTCCGGGGTGCCGAAATAGGCGGCCAGCTCCTTGGGAGCCATGACCACCTCGCCCTTGAGGATGACCGCCGGGCAGACGCATTCCAGCACCATGCGGAGCATCCGCACGATGGTGTGCACCTGCGGCAGATTGCGGCAGGTGGTGCCCAGCTGCTTCCAGATGTAGGGTACCGCGTCAATGCGGAACACCTCTACGCCCAGATTTGCCAGATGCAGGATGCTCTTGGTCATGTCTACGAACACCGCCGGGTTTGCGTAGTTCAGATCCCACTGGTAGTCGTGGAAGGTGGTCAGCACCCACTTGTGCATCTCCTCACACCATGTAAAGTTGCCGGGCGCGGTGTTGGGGAACACCTGGGGCACAGTCTGCTCGTACTGGTCGGGGATGGTGCGGTCGTCATAGAGATGGTAATACGCCTGAAACCACGGGTCGCCCGCCTTTGCCGCCATGGCCCAGCGGTGGGTGCTGGCGGTGTGGTTCATCACGAAATCCAGACACAGGCTGATGCCGGCTTTCCGCAGCTCCCGTGTCAGGTTTTCCAGATCCTTGTTGGTGCCAAGGGCCAGGTCTACGGTGTCAAAATCCTCCACTGCATAGCCGCCATCGTTGTGGGGGTGGGGCATCTGCAGCAGGGGCATCAGGTGCAGATAGGTCAGCTTCTGCTCCTTGAGGTAGGGCAGCTTCTTTGCCAGTTCTTTCAGATTTCCGGCAAAGAGGTCGGTGTACATGGTCATGCCGAACATATTGCCCCGCTTGTACCACTCCGGGTCGGCAGAGCGTGCCTTGTCCAGCGCTTTCAGCTCGGCGCTGCGGGCGTTGTAGGCTTCTGCCATCTCCCGCTCCAGAACCTCCAGCCCTTCCCGGTTGTGGTACAGTTCCATGAACAGCCATTCCAGCTCGTCCTTGCGCTTGGCAAACCGGGACGCAAATTCCTGCTTTACTGCCATGGTTCAGCCCTCCACTTCCGCAAGGGTGGGCATGGCAGGAATAGCACCGTGGCGGCTGGTGGTGATACTGGCGGCCTTGTTGGCAAAAGCCAGAATGCTTTCCAGTTTGTCCACAGTCAGGGTGTCCAGCTTCTCCTTGCAGAGCTTGGACAGGGCAGCCCCAAAGAAGGTATCGCCTGCGCCGTTGGTGTCGCCCACCTTGCAGGGAACGCCAGCCACATGGCCGGTCTTGTCCCCAAAGCGGTAGAATACGCCGTTTGCACCCAAGGTGACAAAAATCAGCCGGATGCCGTTCTGTGCCAGTTGTGCCGTGCCGCTTTCGCAGTCGGTGGTGCCGGTGAGCAGGGGCAGCTCTTCATCGGACACTTTCAGGATATCCACCAGCGGCAGGGGAGCCTTCATCTGGGCAATGGCCTCCTCTTTGTTCTTCCAGAGGTTTGCACGGTAGTTGGGGTCGTAGGTGATGGTAGCACCCAGCTTTTTGGCACGGGCAGCAGCATCCAGCGTAGCGGTGCGGGAGGGGTCAGCGGTCAGGCTGACAGAGCCGAAGTGGACGATTTTGGCAGCTTTCAGAGCCTCGTCCGAAATGTCCTCCTTGCACAGCATCACGTCAGCGTTGGCACTGCGGTAGAAGCTGAAATCCCGCTCGCCGGTGGCATCCACCGACACGACCGCCATGGTGGTGGGGTGGTCTGCATCCACCGCCATGCCGGAAACGTCTACCTTGTTTTCTGCCAGAACCTCTTTCAGGTAGCGGCCAAAGGCATCCGCACCCACCTTGCCGATAAAGGCGGTCTGTGCGCCCAGTCTGGAAGCAGCCACAGCCAGATTTGCCGGGGCACCGCCGGGGTTTGCGGCAAATTGAGGGATGCCGCGCGCATCCTTGCCGGTCTGGGTCAGGTCGATCAAAACTTCACCAATCGTTAAAATGTCCATGCGTTTTCTCCTTATTTTTATCCTATAAGCTAAAACCCAACGATCACCGCTGGAACAGATAATGAATGTAAGCGGCTGCACGCTCCGGGTGCGGTGCATTCTGCACTACCCCAAGATAGACCTTGCCAGAAAAACCTGCCTGCCTGACAAACGGCGTGTCCGAAATATCCAGCACGGTCCCACCGGCGTTCAGACCCGACAGTGCATGGAAAGACGCATCCAGTGTCCGCAGATCGAGAAAATAATCATCTGCCAACAGTCGATCCCGTGCATATTCGTCCATCAGAACAACATCTAACCGCTGGGCACTGACTGCACCCAGCAGCTTCATCTCTGAAGCATATACATACTGCTCCTCTGCGCGTTCGCTTTCGCTGAGCAGCAAGCCAGACAGCAGATCGACCTGTTGCTTTTTGGTCAGACCTTGCGCCTCGGCAAAGCCGGTGGTAAGCTGCTCCGTCAGATCAGACCCGGCAGTGATATTTACCAGACCAAGGTAAAGTACATCCTCTTTTTTCGTCACATGGCGGTAGGCTGCATACCCGAGGATATAGACAACGATGAGTATGATCGCAATGGGCAGCTTGTAATATGCCCAGATGTGCTCCCACTTTTTGCGCCCATGGAGGGAGCGGAGCGTATCCCGGTCAGTTTTTGTCATGGTCGTATTCCTCGTGTACTGCATCAGGGTCTCCACCGATCAGATAGAGGATCCGAAGCATCAGAAAGGAGCAGAGCATGGCGCAGAAACCCATGCCCAGCAGGAATGCAGGCGTGAACACAAACACTATGACGTACCCCATGATGCCATAGATCGCCGCCATCAGCAGGGTGCAAAACAGATACCGGACACCCACGAGAAACGCTGTTTTCAGGATGCCGAAGGTGGTGTTTTCAAACCGTGCCAGCAGAGGAAAGGCATACAGCAGAACGATGCCGTACAGAACTGCCGCACCAATAAGCACTGCAGTGAGCAGCGTCCAGAAAATGTTTTCGCTCCACATTCGGCGCAGCACAAAGCCATCCACAGCCAGAAAACTGCCGACTGCCAGCAGGATAAGCCAGAGTTTTGTGGCGGGCTTAAAATTTTCCCGGAACGCCTTAAAAAACATCCGGGTCAGACCATCGTCCCGATCTTCCGCCATTTTGAGCGTGACGTAGAACAATGCGGTCGTAGAAGCCCCTATGGTAACGATGGGCAGGCTGCACACGAGCCATAAGATGTTCAGGTAAGCACTGTAAGTCAATTTCGTCAGCACAGCAAACAGCGGCTTGTCCGTATTGCACAGGTCACGCATGGGGGTTCTCCTTTCGCTCAATCTCCTGTGGATTCGCGCAGGATCAGGTTGGTTTCCGTATAGACGGTGCGATAGTTCAGCGATGGCTCTTCGATGCGGGTCATAAGCAGATTGGCAGCGGTGTAGCCCATGATCTGTCCATGGATATGGATCGAAGTCAGACGGGGGACAAAGTAGGAAGCCTCCTGACTGTCATCGAAGCCGCAGACCCAGATATCATCGGGAACCGAATACCCCAGCTCATTCAATGCCTTGACCAGATCCATGGCAACAAAGTCATTGGCGCAGACAAAGGCATCCGGCATCGTTTTGAACCGACGTATGGTTTCGTACAGGGATACCGGATAGTTCTGCTGTCCAGATGGCATCGCACAGGTGCTCAGGCCTTCTGTCAGACCAAAGTGCTCCACTGCATCCTTATAAGCCATATAACGCTCAAAGAAGGACTGACAGTGGTTTTTATCCCCCGCAAAGCTGATGCGTTTTTTGCCGCGCTGGACCATGTGGGTCACCGCATTCTGGATCTCAATGCGGTTTTCCATATAAAGGCGGTCAGCTTTAAGAGGAGGACGCATATCCATCACAGGGGTGTCTACAAACAGCAGCGGAACATCCAGATCGCACAGCATCTGTGCGTAGTCATAGTCGAATACTTCAAAGCAGATGATGCCGGCTGTGCGCTGGATGTTGAGAGAAGATGGAAGTTTTTTCTCTTTCAGCTCTATGGGAGAAATGCGATGAATGGTCATGCCGCTGTGCAGATGGTCGATTTCCGACTGGAAACGATCCAGCATCATGGAGGAAAAGTGAGAGCTGCTCAGAAACTGGGTCGTCAGCATGGCGATCTCCCGTTTGTCACTCGGCAGAATGGAATGCTCTGCTGCTTTTGCAGCGTCTTCCTGAAACAGCGGCAGATAGGCAAACTGCTTATAGCCCATTTCGGCGGCTTTGCGCAGGATCTTCTCCCGTGTGGCATCTGCCAGCACACCGGTGTTGTTGATGGCCTTTGAAACTGTGTTGCGGGAAAGCTGCAGTTCGTTTGCAATATCCTGAATGGTGACCTTGGTTGCCATAAGTCATCCTCTTTCTTTATAAATAGGAGCGGGTGTTCTTTCTTTTATAGATAAAGTCCGGTGACGGATCTTATTCTTTGCGACTCCAGTATAGTGCAAATGCACAAATTAGTCAAATGCAAAAATGCAAATCAGCATTTTGCATATTTACGCACTTTCGGATTTGTGCATCTGTACAAATGCACAGTATTTCTTTATGTATCCCATGAATTATCATTGACATTCGCTTGTTTGCGTGGTATAAATGAATTACAGAGTTTTACATTTGCACAATCGAAGTGATGAAAACGTAAAATTCAAAGGTGCAAATGTAAAACGTAAATCAAACGGCAAGCAAATCAAAAAGGAGGAGAATGATTCATGAAAGCAAAGACGGCCTCGCCGGAAACGGCTGTGCTGACAGCAGAACGCAAGCTGCACAACACATGGGTCTACATCAAACGGCATTGGCAGCTTTACCTGTTGTTCCTGCTGCCTGCCGTGGTGCTGACGCTGGTGTTCAAGTACGCTCCCATGGGCGGTGTGCTGATCGCATTCCAGAAGTACAATCCCTTCAAGGGCATCTGGGGCAGCGAGTGGGTAGGCTTCAAAAACTTTACCCGCTTCATGTCCTCGCCGGACTTCCAGCGCTATCTGATCAACACCCTGAAGCTGAGCGTCTACGGTCTGCTGTGGGGCTTCCCGATCCCCATCCTGCTGGCATTCCTGCTCAACCGTATCGAGAGCAAGAAGATCAAGCAGAAGGTGCAGCTGGTGCTGTATATGCCCAACTTCATCTCGGTCATCGTGCTGTGCGGTATCGTCCGGGTGCTGCTGAGTGTCACCGGTCCGGTGAACGGCCTGCTTCACACCAGCATCAACTTCATGACGCTGCCGGAAGCGTTCCGCCCCATCTACATCATCAGCGGCATCTGGCAGGGTGCCGGCTGGGCATCCATCATGTACACCGCATCCCTTTCTAACGCCAGCAAAGATCTGAAGGAAGCTGCGATGATCGACGGCGCAAACCTGATCCAGCAGATCATGACGGTGGAGTGGCCCGCCATTAAGGATATGGTCGTTATTCAGTTCATCCTGCAGGCAGGCAACATCATGAGCATCGGTTTTGAAAAGGCCTATGCCCTGCAAACTGACCTGAACCTGAACACTGCCGAGATCATTGCAACGTACGTTTATAAAAAGGGCCTGTTGGACGGCGATTACAGCTTTTCCACGGCAGTCGGTCTGTTCAACACCGTTGTCAACGTCATCCTGCTGATCGCAGTGAACAAGGTCGTTGCCAAAATGAACGATGGCAAGGGCTTGTAAGGAGGGGTTTACCATGGCAAAACAGAAAAAATCAAAAATGGCCCTCTACACCAGACAAGATAAGATCATCCTGTACTGCGGCTACGCACTTCTGGGTTTGTTCCTGCTGGCGATCATCGTTCCGATGATCTACATCGTCATCGCGTCCTTTATGGACCCGGTCACTCTGCAAAACAAGGGCATCTCCTTTGATTTCAGCAAGTGGAGTCTGGATGCTTACCAGCGTGTCGTTTCGGACAAGCAGATCTGGGTCGGCTTCAAGAACGCGGTACTTTACTCCATCATCTTCACCATCATCTCGGTAGCTGTGACGATGCTTGCCGCTTATCCCATGTCGCTGCCGGACTTCAAAGGCAAAAAGATCTTCAACACCTTGTTTGTGATCACGATGTTTTTCAGCGGCGGTCTGATCCCCACCTACCTGCTCATCAACAATCTGGGTCTGCTGGATTCCATGTGGGCGGTCATTCTGCCGGGAGCATTCAGCGTGTGGAACATGATCATTGCCCGTACCTATTATCAAGGCATCCCGCGTGAGCTGCGTGAAGCTGCGGATGTGGATGGAGCCAGCGAGATGCTTTACTTCTTCAAGATCCTGCTGCCCGTCTGTATGCCGGTGGTGGCAGTTCTGGCTCTGTGGCAGTTCGTGGCAATGTGGAACAGCTACTTTGACGCCATGATCTACCTGAACAGCGCATCGAAGCAGCCGCTGCAGCTGGTGCTGCGTTCCATCCTGATCCAGAGCCAGCCGGAATCCGGCATGATCGCAGATATCCAGAGCACTGCCGAACGTGCGAAGATGGCAGAGCTGCTCAAATATGCAACCATTATTATTTCCAGTCTGCCGCTGCTGGTGATGTATCCCTTCTTCCAGAAGTATTTTGATGCCGGCATCATGGCTGGTTCCATTAAGGGCTAAGGATATTCCGGAATTTTATGAGCCGGTACGCTCATCTGTTACACGAAAAAAGAAACATAAAAAGGAGAAAATACCATGAAAAAGCTGATCTCTCGCCGCAACTTCCTCAAGGTCTGCGCTCTGGCGGGCTCTGCCGCTGCTCTGTCTGCCTGTGGCGGCGGCAAATCCACCGGCAGCGGTAATTCTGCTGCCGCAGCTGTGGACACGACCGGTGCCGTTACATTTCCGCTGTCCGAAAAGGTCACCTTTACCGGTATGACCAGCTTCCCTGTGGGCAGCGAACCCGAGCCGAACAACCGCACCATCTTCAAGCGTCTGGAAGAGCAGACCAATGTGCACATCGACTGGACCGCCATCCAGTCCGACCAGTGGAGCGATAAGATCACCCTGAATATGTCCAACCCCAACACCCTGACGGATTTTGTTTTTACTGCTGATTTTACCGACAGCAATCTGCTGCGCTACGCAGATCAGGGTGTCATCCTCAATCTGGAAGACTACATTGACAACAATATGCCTTATCTCCAGAAGGTCTTTGAGCAGTACCCGGAGTACCGCACCATGTGCACCGACAGCGATGGCCACATCTGGGCACTGCCCTGGATCGAGCAGCTCGGCTCAGAAAAGACCGCCATCCAGACCATTGGCAACATGAGCTTCATCAATACCAAGTGGCTGAACTTCCTCGGTCTGTCGATGCCCACCACGGTGGACGAGTTTGAGCAGGTGCTGATGGCATTCCGTGATAACGCCGCTTCTATCAAGGCAGAGTATGGCATTGACGGCGACATCATCCCCATGTCCTGCATCGTCAACAACGGCGATCAGGACCCCAGCATCCTCATCAATGGCTTTGGCGAAGGCTACGGCGATGCAGACAAAGACCGCCATATCGCCGTTACCAACGACCGGAAAGTTATCTGTGCCGCCACCCAGCAGGGCTACCGCGATGGTCTGGACTGGCTGCACAAGCTGTATGCCGAGAAGCTCATCGACCCGGAGTGCTTCACGCAGGAGTGGTCCACCTATGTTTCCAAGGGCAAGGCTGGCCGCTATGGTGTCTGCTTCAGCTGGGATGTTGCCAACATTGACAACCTGACCGACTGGGAGCCGCTGCCTGCCCTGACCGCCGATACCCGGAATATCACTCCGCAGAACGGCTCTTTCACCAGCGGCTTTGCCCGCGGCAGATGCGTTGTCACCGCAAAGGCGACTAATCCTGCACTGGTTTGCGCATGGCTGGATCAGATGTACGCACCCCTCCAGTCTCCGCAGAACAACTGGGGTACTTACGGCGATGCGGAAGGCTTTAACATTTTTGAACTGTCCACCAACGATAAGGGCGAGCCCATGCTGAAGCACGCTCCTCTGGGCGATGCTTCTCCCGTGGAAGTCCGTGAAGCGCAGTGTGTCAGTGGACCTCTGGCGGTTCTGGATGATTACTATGGTGTATACGTTACCTGCCCGGACGATGCACAGTACCGTCTGGACTGGATCAAGGAGATCTACACCCCGGATATGAACAACGATTATGTCTATCCCAATGTCTTTATGAGCAGCGAGGACACCGAGCAGGTCTCTAACCTGCAGGCAGATCTGCAGACCTACATGAATACCCAGAAGGCGGACTGGATCATGAACGGCACTACGGATGCAGAGTGGAACGAATATCTGAGCAAGCTGGAAGACTACGGCCTGTCCGACTATCTGGGCATTATGCAGAAATATCTGGATGCTTACTACGCATAAGAATTCTTTCCTTTGGAGGATTCCATGAACGATTTGACTTTACAAAAAGCCCGTGCCTACGAGGCCGAGCACGGCGCTGCCATTTCCCCGGCGGAACGCCCTGCTTACCACATGACCCCCTATGTGGGCTGGCTGAACGACCCCAACGGTTTCTCTTATTATAAAGGGAAGTATCACCAGTTCTATCAGTATAACCCCTACGATGTGCGGTGGGCGCCCATGCACTGGGGTCACGCCGTCAGCACCGACCTGCTGCACTGGGAGTATCTGCCCTGTGCGCTGGCACCGGATTCCCCGGTGGACAACGGCCCCGGCTGCTTCTCCGGCTCTGCCACCGTGATGGATGACGGCAAGCAGCTGCTGATGTACACCAGCGTGATTGCAGAAAAGCAGCCCAATGGGGAGATGCGGGATATCCAGACCCAGAGCATTGCCATCGGTGACGGTCTCAACTACGAAAAGCCTGCCTGCAACCCGGTGCTGACCCAGAAAGACCTGCCGGAAGGCTTCAGCAAGTTTGACTTCCGGGACCCCAAGATCTGGCGGGAGGCCGACGGCACTTACTCCGTCGTCACCGTCTGCCGGGCCGAGGACGACAGCGGCGCAGCGGCACTGTTCCAGAGCAAGGACGGCTTCGACTGGCACTTTGTCACGGTGCTGGAACGCTGCAACAATCAGTACGGCAAAATGTGGGAGTGCCCGGACTTCTTCCCGCTGGACGGCAAGCAGGTCTTGATGCTCGGCCCCATGGAGATGCTGCCCAAGGGCGAGTTCCACAACGGTCACAACGTGATTGCCTTCATCGGCAGCTACGACGAAGCCACCCACACCTTCACCAAGGAAAACGTGCAGCTGATGGACGGCGGCATCGACTTCTACGCCACCCAGACCACCCTTGCCCCGGATGGCCGCCGGATCATGACCGCATGGCTGCAGACTTGGTCGGACACCGAGGATAAGCCCCAGGGCTGCAAGTGGTTCGGGCAGACCATCTGCCCCCGCGAGCTGCACATCAAGGATGGACGCATTGTTCAGGCCCCGGTGCGGGAGCTGGACGCCGTCCACGGCAAGCGCACCTTCCACGAAAATGTGACGGTGCAAAGCGAAACTTCTCTGGAAGGCATCAAGGGCCGTGTGGCCGACCTGACCGTCACGGTGCAGCCCGGCGAATACCGCTCCTTCACCCTGAAGCTGGCCGCCGATGCAGACCATCACACCAGCCTGACCTACGACCCCTACACCTCCGAGCTGACGCTGGATCGCAGCTATGCCGGTTCCCGTGCCGACATCGTTCACCGCCGCAGCTGCAAGGTGCGCAGCCAGAACGGTGCGCTCAAGCTCCGCATCCTGCTGGATAAAAACAGCATCGAAGTTTTCGCCAACGATGGCGAGCAGACCATGACCGCATGGATCTACACTCCCCAGTCTGCCGATGGCATCACCTTTGCTGCCGATGGCAAAGCAACTGTTACGGTGGAACAGTTTGAGCTGAATCTGTAACCTGATATTCCTTTCATTTCTCCTTCATTGAATACAGCCCCGCTTTGGCTTCTCCTTCGCCAAGGTGGGGCTGTGTTTGTTATATTATTGATCTTCCAGCCTGCCATGGTCGCAACCAAGCGAGAGATAATGTCCAATCTCCCCACCCAGCACAAGCTGGGCATATTCCAAGGGCTTGTTGTAGAGCAGCCAGTCCAGTTCTGCCCGCTGTGCCGGGGTGTTGCCGTATTCGTCCTCCA
>ENA-UALL01000738-UALL01000738.1-human-gut-metagenome-genome-assembly--contig:-NODE-738-length-14022-cov-6.700508_pt1 | contig 14022 bp, 13 predicted proteins | sample MGYA00243699_ERZ654466 | MGnify/ENA primary metagenome ERZ654466 (study PRJEB26926, sample SAMN06164635) | human gut metagenome | biome: ENVO:00009003; feature: ENVO:2100002; material: ENVO:00002003...
GCAGCGTCAGATGTGTATAAGAGACAGGTGGTGGAACGCCCCTCTTCCGTCGTAAAAGAACTGGTGGAAAACGCCATTGATGCCGGCGCATCGGCCATCACGGTGGAGATCCGGCAGGGCGGTGTCGCGTACATGAGCATTGCCGACAACGGCTCAGGCATCGTCCGGCAGGAGGTGCCCACCGCCTTTTTGCGGCATGCCACCAGTAAGATCCGCACCGAAAACGACCTGGATGCCGTCGGCACGCTGGGCTTCCGGGGGGAGGCGCTTGCCTCCATTGCGGCGGTCTCCCGGCTGGAGATGCGCACCTGTACCCCGGAAGAGACGGCGGGCACCCACTACTGCCTGGAGGGGGGAGAGCCGGTTTTAAATGAAGAGATCGGCTGCCCTCCCGGCACCACCATCATTGTGCGGGACCTGTTTTACAATGTCCCCGCCCGGATGAAGTTCCTCAAAAAAGACGTGACGGAGGGCAACGCCGTGGCGGCCGTGGTGGACCGGCTGGCCCTGTCCCATCCGGAGATCTCCTTCCGGTTTATCCGGGATGGGCGGGAGGAGCTGCTCACGCCGGGGGACAACCGGCTGTATTCCTGTATTTACACGGTGTTTGGCCGGGACTTTGCCAAAGGCCTGATCCCGGTGGACTATACCCTTGGGGGGGTGCATGTCCACGGGTATATCAGCAAACCGGCGTGCAGCCGGGCCAACCGCACCATGCAGCACTTCTTTATCAACGGCCGTTACGTCAAGACCCGCACCGCCATGGCGGCGATGGAGCAGGCTTTTAAAGGGAGCATCATGATGGGAAAATTCCCCGCCTGTGTGCTGAATATCGACCTGCCGGCCGAACTGGTGGACGCCAACGTGCATCCCGCCAAGATCGAAGTGCGGTTTGTGAATGAAAAGCCCGTGTTCGACAGTGTATACCATGCCGTCAAATCGGCTCTGCAAAGCGGGGACAGCCCCCTGCAGGGCACGCTGCCGGCAAAGGCTTCTCCCCCTTTGCCCGAGACCGCCATGCCCCGGGGGGAACAGCTTCATATCCCCATGGGGCGGACGGCCGAACCGGTGATCCGGCAGGTCGCGTCCCAGCCTCAGAGACCTCCGGCAGAGCCCACACCGGCCGTCTCTGCGGCTGGGAAAGCTCCGGCGGCCCCGGCCAGGCAGGCTTCGGTCCCCCCTGAAAGGGACGCCGCTGCCCTGCATTCGGAAAAGCGCCTCTCCCATTTGGAGGAGCTGCCATTGCGTGCGCCCCATCCGGCGGCGGATATCCGCCGCACCACGCCCGATGCCGGTGGGAATGCCCCTGTGAAAGCCCCGCCAAAGCCGGAGCAGCAGGCACCTGCGGTACAGCCTGAACCGGCCGGGGAGACTTCGCCGGTTTCGCTGACACCGGAGGAATCCCCGGCGGTGGTGTACATCGGCGAGGCGTTCCACACCTATATCCTGGCCCAGATGGGGGATTCGGTTTTCATCATCGATAAACATGCCGCCCATGAGCGGATTCTTTATAACCAATTGAGACAGCACGCCCGCGCCGACGCGCAGATCCTGCTGGAGCCGGTCACCGTCTCTCCCGGACCGGAGGCGGCCTCGGTCCTGCTGGAAAACCGGGATGCCCTGGCCGCCGCCGGGTTTGAAATCGAGGATTTCGGGGGCGGTTCCCTGCTGGTGCGCACCCTGCCCATGATGCTCAGCGGCGAGGATGCGCCATCCCTGCTTGAGGAGATCGCGCAGGGCTTTTTGGATGGAGGACAGGCGGTGCAGGTGGACAAGCAGGACTGGATCTATCACAATACCGCCTGCCGCGCCGCCATCAAGGGCGGGGACAAAAGCCACCCTGAAGAGTTGGCGCGGCTGGCCGAGCGGGTTCTGCTTGAGGACGATATCCGGTATTGTCCCCATGGCCGCCCGGTCTGTGTGGAGATCCCCCGCCGGGAATGGGAAAAACAGTTTGGGAGAATCGTATAGCATGAAGGATTGCCGTCAGCCTCTGCCGGTTGTGGCCGGCCCCACCGCCAGCGGAAAGACCGGCCTGGCCGTTTATCTGGCGCAGCAGCTTCACGGGGAAGTGATCTCCGCCGACTCCATGCAGGTCTACCGGGAGCTGCGCATCGGCACCGCCCGGCCCACCCCGGAGGAGATGCAGGGGATTCCCCATCACCTCATGGGGACAGTGGCGCTTAAGGAGCCCTATCACGTCGCCCGTTACACAAAGGAAGCCCACGCCGCCATCCGTCAGGTGGCCGCGCGGGGGAGATTGCCCATTCTGTGCGGCGGCACCGGGCTGTATATCCGTTCGGTGGTGGATAACCTGACCTATACCGACGAGCCGTCGTCGCCCGCCTGCCGGGAGGAACTCAAGCGCCGTTACGAAAGCGAAGGGGGACAGGCCCTGCTCGCCGAGCTGGCGCAAAACGATCCCGAAACGGCGTCCCGGCTCCACCCCAACGATGCCGGCCGCATCATCCGGGCACTGGAGCTTTACGCCACCACCGGTATGACCATGAGCCAGCACCGGCAGCTGTCCCACTGCCGGCCGTCCCCTTACAATGTGTACCTGCTCACGCTCGACTGCCGGGACCGGCAGGTGCTGTACAGCCGGATCAACCGGCGGGTGGACGTTATGCTGCAGGAGGGCCTGGTGCAGGAGGCCGAAAGGCTGCTGGCTACGCCCCACGCCCCCACCGCCATGCAGGCGATCGGCTATAAGGAGCTGGGGCCGTATTTTGAGGGGCGTATTTCCTTTGAGGAAGCGGTGGAAAATATCAAGCGCGGGACCCGCCGGTATGCCAAGCGGCAGCTTTCCTGGTTCCGCGGGATGGAACAGGCGCGTCCGCTGTACATCGACGATTTCCCCGACACGGCGGCTTTGTACCGCGAGGCGTTGCGGCGGGTGCAGGAGCATTACCATATTAGCAGGGAGGATACCCCATGAACAGTGTTCTCAAACGGGTGGCGACCATTGCAGCAGCGCTGGCGCTGCTGGTGTACGTCGGCTATCAGGGATACCAGATGCTGTTTTCCACCATCGAGACCGAAACGGTTTATTCCTATGGCGTGTACCGCACCGTGGACGCCCAGGGACTGGTGATCCGCAGTGAAACACCGGTGACCGCCAGCCAGACGGACGGTTACGTTTATTACAGCGTGGCCAATGGGGAACGGGTGGCCAAGGGCGGCAAGATCGCCGAGGTCTATAAGAGCGAGGAGGACGCCTGGGCCTATCAGCAGCTGCTGCGGCTGGATGAGGAGATCGAGGACCTGGAAAACATCGAATCCCAGGGCAGTGCGGGGCGGGTCAATCTGGACATGATCGGCAGCCAGATATCTTCCGAGATGAACCAGTTGGTCAAGGCGGTGCACTCCCCGCAGATGGAGGATCTGCAGGACAACCATTCCGAGCTGCTGTCGCTGCTCAACAAGCAGCAGATCACCACCGGTAAGGCGGAAAATTTTTCACAGCGGATCGCCGCTCTTAAAAAGGAGCGCAGCACTTTGGCGTCGGCCCATTCCGGCGCACAGTCGGCCATCGCTTCCCCTGTGGCGGGATATTTTGTCAGCGAAGTGGACGGATATGAGGAAACCCTGCCTTATGAAGAGGCCACTTCCATGACGGTGGAAGATATCCAGAGTGCGCTCACCAGCAAGCCCTCTGTGGACAGCAGCCGGTATCTGGGAAAGGTGGTCGGCGATTATGAGTGGTATATGGCCTGTGTGGTGTCGGAATCGGACGCGGTGAACCTTCAGATCGGCACCCAGCTGACGGTGCTGCTGCCCTTTGTGAGCGACGAATCGGTCCCCATGGAAGTGGTGGCAGCCAACCAGGACAAAAACGGGTCGGTCGCCATCATCCTGCAGTGCGACCGCATGTCGGAGGTGCTCTCGTCGGTGAGGACGGAAACGGTGCAGCTCCAGATCGAACGCTACGAGGGCCTGCGGGTCCCCAAAAGCGCGCTGGTGTTTGACGAAAACAACGAAGCCGGCGTTTATGTCCGGGTGGGCAACACCGCGGCTTTCCGCAAGGTCAACATTTTGTACAGCGCATCGGATTATTCCATCTGCGAAGAATCGGACGAATCCGGCAGCCTGAAATTGTACGACGATATTATTGTGGGAGGGAAAGGCCTGTATGACGGAAAGATCATACAATGAGCAGACGGCCCGGGAGATTCGGGACAACCTGAGCCGTATTCAGGAACGGATGGCGGCGGCCTGCTCCCGTGCCGGGCGGCCCCTTGAGTCGGTCACCCTGATGGGGGTCACCAAAACGGTGGATGCCCCCCGCATCCAGGCGGCACTGGATGCCGGCGTGCGGCATATGGGGGAGAACCGGGTGCAGGAATACCTGGGCAAAAAGGACGAGCTGTGCCTTGAGGGCGTCACCACCCACCTCATCGGCCATCTGCAGACCAATAAGGTCGCCCGCATCGTGGGCCAGGTGGATATGATCCAGTCGGTGGACAGCGAACGCCTGGCCCGGCTGATCGATAAGGAATCAGAAAAAAAGGGTTTGGTCACCGACGTTCTGGTGGAGGTCAATATCGGCCGGGAGGAAGCCAAATCGGGGGTTCTGCCCGAAGAATTGGAACCTCTGTTGTATACAATGGCCCCTCTGGCCCATCTCCGGGTACGGGGTCTGATGACCGTCCCCCCGGTTTTGCAGACAGAATCCGACAAAAGAAAAGTTTTTATGAATATGCAGAAACTGTTTATTGACATGAAAGGCAAAAAGATAGATAATATAGATATGCATATTCTCTCCATGGGGATGTCGGGGGACTATGTGGAAGCAATTTTAGAGGGTTCTACTATGGTGCGAATCGGCTCGGCTCTCTTCGGAAGGCGAGTTTATTAAATATATGGATATACGGAGGTCGTAAAAATGGGCGTATGGGACAAATTTAAACGAATTATGGATGGCACTTCCGAGTATGATGAAGTGGAAACCGAGGACAATGAGATTCCGTTTCACGAAAATAATCAACGCGAACACCGCGAAACCCGCTATGAGCATACGGCTCCTCAGCCGGGCCCCATGAATGTGGAACCGATGAAGCGGGGCAACAAGGTGGTCAATATCAACGCAACGGCCCAGCTGCAGGTGGTGCTGGTCAAACCGGAACGGTTTGACGACGCCAGCGCGGTGGCCGACCACCTCAATGCCAAGCGCACGGTGGTGCTCAATCTGGAATCGGCCAACAAGGACATTGCCCGCCGCATTCTTGACTTTTTAAGCGGTGTGGCCTATGCCAACGACGGCCAGATCAAAAAGGTGGCCAACTGCACCTTTATCATCACCCCCTATAACGTGGGGATCATGGGCGACCTGTTAGACGAACTGGAAAACAATGGACTTTACTTCTGATAGCACCGCACAGGACTCCTGGCTGAAAGCCCGTCTGTCCGATGCGGCCGATCTGTGCGACCGGCGTTCCTGCCCGCGCTTTGTGGGGTTCCTTGACGAGCGGCAGAGAGCGGTCGCACAGTCTGTTTTGTCTAAAATCCCGGGAATACGCTTTTGCTTTTACGGGGGACATCCCGAGGCGAAGCGCACCATGGCCGGGATATTTCCGCCCTTTCTGGAAATGGAGGAATCTCAGTTCCCGCTGGTTCCGGTCGGTTTTTCCTATCGCGGGCAGGCGCAGTTGACCCACCGCGATTTTCTGGGTGCCCTGCTTTCCTGCGGTATCAAGCGGGAAAAAATCGGGGATATTCTCTGCGGAGAAGGCCTGGCGGTGGTGTTTGCGGATGCCGGCATCGCGGAATTTTTGGCCGGGCAGGTGGAAAAGGTAGGAAGGGAAGGGGTGCACTGTCTTTACCCGTTTGAAGGGGAACTGCCGGCGGCGCACACCTTCCGGGAGATACGGGATACGGTGGCTTCTCCCCGGTTGGATGCCGTGGTGAAGGCTGCCCTGGGTGTTTCCCGCGAGGAAGCGGCCCGCCGCATCGCAGCGGGGCTGGTATCCCTCAACCATGTCCCCTGTACCACCGTGTCCGCCGGTGTGGCGCAGGGGGATATCCTTTCGGTGCGGGGAGGCGGACGCTTCCGGGTGGAAACGGTGGGGCCGCCCACCCGCAAAGGGCGATTGTATATCACCCTGCAAAAATATTGTTAGTTTAAAAATAAAAAGGGAGGCTTTTTCATGTTGTCGGTAGACGATATTCGGAATGTGGAATTCACCAAGAACCTGGGCGGGTACAAAGCGGCCGAGGTGGACGACTTCCTCGATCAATGCGAGGAGACCGTATCGTCCCTGCTCAAGGACAAAGCGGATATTACCGCCAAGATGAATGTGCTCGCGGATAAGCTGGTGGAATACCGCAAGGATGAAGACAGCCTGCGTACCGCCTTGCTGGATGCGCACAAAATGGCGGATCAGATCGTGAAGGAAGCGCGGGAAAAGGCCTCCGAGATACAGGCTGACGCCCGCTACAAGGCGGAAAAAATGCAGGAGGAAGCCAAGGCGGGAATCGGAGCCCAGCGGGCGGAGCTGCAGCGTGCACAGGATGAAGTGGCGGCTTTTAAGAGCCGTGTGATGCAGCTTTACCGGGAGCAGATGGCGCTGCTGGAGGCTCTGCCCGGCGAGGTGAAAGTCGTCCCCAAGGCGGCGCCGGTTCCTCCGGCTGCCCCCGCCACGCCGGAACCTGCCCCGGCGCCGGCGAACGATACGGCTGCTTCTGCGGCCGCTCCCGCAGCCGACGCTACAGGGGCACCGGCCACTTCCAATTCCCGCTACGCCAACTTAAAGTTCGGCGAGGATTATGATATCGCCGAGGATGCGGCGGCTGAGGACGGGAAAGGCCGTTTTAAACGAAAAAAATAAGGGTAGAGGAGATACGCTCGATGCAACAGGACTATAACAAGACACTGAATCTGCCGGTGACCGAATTCCCCATGCGGGCTGGCCTGCCTAAGCGGGAACCGGATATGCTCAAAGCCTGGGAAGAAAACCGTCTGTACGACAAGCTGATGGAGAAAAACGAGGGCAAGCCCCTGTATATCCTCCACGACGGTCCTCCCTATGCCAATGGGGACATCCACCTGGGTACCGCCATGAACAAGGTCATCAAGGATATGATTGTGCGGTATCATAACATTGCGGGGTACAAATCCCCGTATGTGCCGGGGTGGGATACCCACGGCCTGCCCATCGAGCTGAAAGCGCGCGCCAAGGCGGGGGTGGAAAATGCCGCCTCCATGCCTCCGGTGGAACTGCGTGCCATCTGCCGGCAGTTTGCGCTGGAATATCTGGATGGCCAGCGCAACCAGTTTAAGCGCCTGGGCGTTTTGGGGGAATGGGATCATCCCTATGTCACCCTGGACCCGGCGTTTGAGGCCCGCCAAATCGAAATTTTCGGCGAGATGGCGACAAAGGGCTACATCTATAAGGGACTCAAACCGGTTTACTGGTGCCCCGAGTGCCAGACCGCTTTGGCCGAAGCCGAGATCGAATACGCGGAAGATCCCTGCTATTCGGTGTATGTCAAATTCCAGGTGGCAGAGGATAAGGGCCTGCTCACAGCCAAGGGGATCGACCCGGCCAAAACCTATTTCGTGATCTGGACCACCACCACCTGGACCCTGCCGGGCAACGTGGCCATCTGCCTTGGCCCGGACTTTACCTATCACGTCATCCGCTGCGGGGATGAAAACTACATCATGGCCGAGGGCCTGTTTGAGACAGCCCTGCAGGAGGCGGGCATCACCGATTATGAGGTGATTGCCTCCTTTAAAGGCAGCGAACTGGAATACATGAAAGCGCGTCATCCCTTTATGGACCGTGACTCGCTCATCATCGTGGGCGACCACGTCACCCTGGAAAGCGGCACCGGATGCGTGCATACCGCTCCGGGACACGGCGTGGAAGACTTTGAGGTCTGCAAAAACTATCCGGATGTCCCGGTGGTGGTGCCGGTGGACAACCAGGGCCGCATGACCGAGGAAGCGGGCCCCATCTGCGCGGGTATGACCACCGACGAGGCCGGCAAAGCCATCGCCCTGCATATGGACAAAACCGGTTCCCTGCTGGCCACCAAAAAGATCATCCACCAGTATCCCCATTGCTGGCGGTGTAAAAAACCGGTGCTGTTCCGCGCGACCGAGCAGTGGTTCTGTTCGGTGGACAGCATCAAAGACCAGGCGATTGAAGAGATCCACAAAATCAAGTGGACGCCGGCCTGGGGCGAGGAACGCATGATCTCCATGGTGCGGGAGCGCAGCGACTGGTGCATTTCCCGTCAGCGGCTGTGGGGGGTGCCCATCCCCATCTTTTATTGCGAGGACTGCGGCAAGCCCATCATCGACCGCGACTTTATCCAGGCGGTGTCCGATTTGTTCCGCCGGGAAGGCTCCGATGCCTGGTATACCCATGAGGCGCAGGATATTCTGCCCAAGGGGGCGGCCTGTCCTCACTGCGGGGGGAGCCATTTCCGCAAGGAAAGCGATATCATGGATGTCTGGTTCGATTCAGGCAGCTCTCACGCGGCGGTGCTGGACGACCGCGATTATCTGCGCTGGCCGGCCGACCTGTACATGGAGGGCGGCGACCAGTTCCGCGGGTGGTTCCAGTCCTCCTTGCTGACCGCCGTTGCCTGGCGGGGTGAGGCTCCTTATAAGGGCGTGCTCACCCATGGCTGGACGGTGGACGGCGAAGGGAGAAAAATGTCCAAATCGCTGGGCAACGTCATCCTGCCCAGTGAAATCGTCAACGAATACGGCGCGGACATTCTGCGCCTGTGGGTTGCCTCGTTGGATTACCGGGTGGATGTGCGCATTTCCAAGGATATCCTCAAGCAGCTTTCGGAATCCTACCGCAAGATCCGCAACACCGCGCGGTTTATCCTGGGCAACCTCCACGGCTTTGACCCCAACCTTCACTGCGTGGCCAGCGATCAGCTGGAGGACATCGACCGGTGGGCGCTGATGCGGCTGACGGGACTGGTGGAACAGGTGCGCCGGGCGTACGAAGCCTTTGAATTCCACGATGCGCTTCACCGCATGCACAACTTCTGTGTGGTGGATATGTCCAATTTCTATCTGGATGTCATCAAGGATCGCCTGTATGTGGAAAAAGAGGACTGCGCTACCCGCCGGGCGGCTCAGACGGCGATTTACACCATATTGGATACCCTGACCCGGCTGTTGGCCCCCATCCTGGCCTTTACTTCGGAAGAGATCTGGTCTTATCTGCCGCATAAAGCGGGGGATGACCCGGAATCGGTGATGTTCAACGAGATCCCGTCCCAGCCGGTCCTGCCTCAGGACGAGGCTTTCATGGCCAAATGGGATAAGATCCACGCCCTGCGTGACGACGTGCAGAAGGCGCTGGAGATCGCCCGTACCGCTAAGGTGATCGGCGGCTCCTTGGATGCTGAAGCCACCCTGTACGCGCAGGGAGAAACCCTCGCGTTTATCCGGTCGGTCGAGGCGTTGCTTCCCACCGTCTTCATCGTATCGGCTGTGCGTATTGAGGAGAACGGACAGGGGGATTACACCGGCGAAGTGGAAGGCCTGTCGGTTACCGTAGCCCATGCCCATGGCGAGAAATGCAGCCGTTGCTGGGTATACAGCGACACGGTTGGGCAGGATGCGCAGCATCCGGGGCTTTGTGCCCGCTGCGCGGAGATCCTGCGCGGATAATGAGTGCAACACAAGCGGCGCACCGGTGTGGCGGTGCGCCGCTTTCCAAATACAAGAGCAATGGCCTTTTCGGCCGGCCGGTGGGCTTTTTGCCCGCCGGTGTCCCGTCTGCGGGCGGGACGGAAGGGAGAAACCATGTTGTGGTTGTGTTTGGCGCTGGGTGTGCTGGCGCTGACGGGAATCGACCAGCTGACCAAATGGCTGGCGGTCACCTATCTGCAGGGACAGCCGATTGTGCTCATCGACGGCGTTCTGGAGCTGCGCTACAGTGAAAACGACGGCGCGGCATGGGGGATGTTCAGCGGAGCCCGCTGGCCTCTGATCGTGTTTACCATCCTTTTGATGGCCCTGGTGGTGGGGCTGCTGCTCAGCCGCCGCTTTAGATCCTATAAGCTGGCCGGCATTGCTGGATGCCTGATCCTGGCCGGTGGGCTGGGCAATCTCATCGACCGGGTCTTCCGGGGCTTTGTGGTGGATTTTGTCTATGTGCGGTTGATCGATTTTCCCATTTTCAACGTGGCGGATTGCTGTGTGGTGATCGGCGCGGCGTTGATGCTGATTTTTTTGATGTTTGTTTACCGGGAATCCCCGCCGCCTGTGGCGGAAGAGGGGGAAGACACGGGGGAGCCCATCCCCCAAAAGGGAGAGGAACAGCAGGCGGATGAAACAGGAAACATGGACGGTCCTTCCGGAACAGACGGGCCAGAGGCTTGACCGCTATCTGGCCGATGCCACCGGGGCGACCCGTGCGGCCGTCCAGGGATGGCTGGAACAGGGCTGTGTAAAAGTAGGGGAGGTCCCTCGTCCCAAAAATTATAAGGTCAAGCCCGGAGACATCCTCACCCTGCAGGTTCCCGACCCGGTGAGCTGCGATATTCTGCCTGAGGAGATCCCGCTGGATATCGTCTATGAGGATGCCGACCTGCTGGTGGTCAATAAGCCGCGGGGGATGGTGGTGCATCCGGCCCCCGGGCATACATCCGGCACACTGGTCAACGCCCTGCTGGCCCATTGCGGGGACAGCCTGTCGGGCATCAACGGCGTGATGCGTCCGGGCATTGTCCACCGCATCGACAAGGACACCAGCGGCCTGCTGATCGTGGCCAAAAACGACAGGGCTCACCAGGGCCTGGCGGAGCAAATCAAGGAGCACAGCTTCACCCGCGTCTATGAGGCGGTGGTGCGTGGCCATATGCCAAATCTCAGCGGCAAGGTGGAAGCGCCCATCGGACGCCATCCCACCCAGCGCAAACGCATGGCGGTCACAAATGCCCATTCCCGTCCGGCCTGTACCCATTATGAGGTCCTGGCCCAGTATCCCGGCTACACCCATCTGCGGCTGAGGCTGGAAACGGGGCGCACCCACCAGATCCGGGTGCATATGGCCTATTTGGGCCACCCGGTGGCCGGGGACCCGGTCTACGGCGGCCGGTGGCGGCCGCCTGAACCAAAAGGCCAATGCCTGCATGCCCGCGAGATCGGATTTGTCCACCCCGTCACCGGCGAGTGGATGTCCTTCACATCGCCTCTTCCCGCCTATTTCACCGATTTTCTGCGGGTTATCGCGCCGCAGCAGGAGGGCGGGGATTGTTGACAAGGCAAGGCCTTTTCTGGTAAAATATCAAGTATCTGAAAGAATGGGGGAGTGCCCGTATGATACGCAGCATGACCGGCTACGGACGGCATCAGGCGTCTGTCGACGGGATGGATATTACCGTGGAGATCAAATCGGTCAACCACCGGTATTATGAGTATGCCTCCCGGCTGCCCCGGGCCTATGGCTTTTTGGACGATAAACTCAAATCTTACCTGCAGGGGCAGATTGCCCGCGGCAAGGTGGATGTGTATGTGTCCATCGATACGGTGGACGCCCCCGGCAGTGAGGTGGCGGTCAACCACGCTTTGGTGCAGGGGTATTTGGCGGCCCTCAAAGATATCGGCGAGCGGTACGCGCTTAAAAACGATGCATCGGTGATGGCGCTGGCCCGGTTCCCGGACGTGTTGACGGTGCGCAAGGCGCCGGAGGATGAGGACCACATCTGGGAGGCGGTGCGGCAGGTGGCCGACGAGGCGCTTTGCCGGTTTGTGGCCATGCGCGAAAAGGAAGGGGCCCGCATGCGTCAGGACGTGCTGTCCCGTGCGCAGACCATCCTGCGGGAGGTGGAGCAGGTGGAACAGCGCTCCCCCCAGACGGTGCGCGAACACATGGAAAAGGTGCAGGCCCGCATGCGGGAACTGCTGGACGGCGCCGGGGTGGACGAACAGCGCCTGCTGACCGAAGCCGCCCTGTTTGCCGATAAAATCGCGGTGGCGGAAGAGACCGTCCGCCTGCGCAGCCACCTGGACCAGCTGGCCCAGATGCTCGACGGCGACGGTGCCGTGGGACGCAAGCTGGATTTTCTGGTCCAGGAAATCAACCGGGAGGCCAACACCATCGGCTCCAAATGCCAGGATGTCGAACTGGCGCGGATCGTGGTGGATATCAAGGCCGAAGTGGAAAAGATCCGGGAACAGATCCAGAATATCGAATAAGGGGGCGGCCTGTCTATGAAACTCATCAACATCGGCTTCGGCAATATGGTGCTGGCCCAGCGGCTGGTGGCCATTGTCAGCCCGGAATCCGCGCCCATCAAACGCATTGTGCAGGAAGCCAAGGACCGCGGCTCCCTGATCGACGCGACCTATGGCCGCCGTACCCGCGCCGTGCTCATCACCGACAGCGACCATGTGATCCTGTCGGCGCTGCAGCCGGAAACGCTGGGGAGCCGCGTGAGCGGCCGCGATACGGGAGAGGAGTTGGAGCCGGATGCCTGAACAGGGTCTGCTGGTGATTTTTTCCGGTCCGTCGGGGAGCGGAAAGGGAACGGTGCTGCAGTCTCTGCTGACCGGCAGAACCGACCTTGTGGTGTCGGTTTCCGCCACCACCCGTGCGCCCCGACCCGGGGAACAGGAGGGCGTGAATTATTTCTTTCGCACCCGCCAGGAATTTGAACAGATGATCGCGCAGGACCAGCTTTTGGAATATGCCGAATACAGCGGGAATTATTACGGCACCCCCGCCTCTTTTATCCGCAGCCAGCGGGAGCAGGGGCGGCATGTGCTGCTGGAGATCGAGGTGCAGGGCGCGCTGCAGGTGATGCGCCGCTGCCCGGACGCTGTTTCCATTTTCCTGGTCCCCCCCTCTCAGGAGGAGCTGGAGCGGCGGCTGCGGGGAAGAGGGACCGAGACCGAAGAAGCCATCTCCCTGCGGATGGAAGCGGCCCGGCGTGAGATCGCCTGCATGGACCATTACCAGTATGTCGTGGTCAACCGCGAGGTAGCGGCGGCCGCGGCGGATGTGAGCAGTATTCTGCGTGCCGAGACCATGCGGTTTTCCCGCATGAAGGATATTAAGGAGGAGTTTTCTGTATGTTGAGACCGACCGATATTGAAAAAATCCAGGGAAAAAACAGCCGTTACGCGGTGGTGATCGGCGTGGCCAAACGCGCCCGCGAGATCGCGGACAAGGCCGAGCAGGAACAGACCATCCTGCTGGAAAAACCGGTCAGCATGGCAATCGAAGACTTTGAAAGCGGCGATTACAAGCTGGTGATGGAGGAAAATCCGCAGGACGAGGAAGAGTAAACCGCGCGGCCGCCAAAGCCTGAGGGAGGGGACGCCATGGTTCTGCCCAGGATCGCCAAAATTGCCGTGGAACAAACGGCGTTTCACTTTGATAAGCTTTACGATTATCTGGTCCCGGACCGCTTGGGGGAGGTTCCCTGCGGCAGCCGGGTCCTTGTGCCGTTTGGCGGGGGCAACCGCCGCCGCCAGGGGATCGTGATGGCCTATGAACAGCAGGGAGAAAAGGATAAGCTCAAGCCGGTGGCCGCCGTGCTGGATGCCCAGCCCCTGCTCAGCGGAGAACTGCTCGAGCTGGTGTATTGGCTCAAGGAACGCACCTTCTGCACCTATTTTGATGCGGTGAGGGCGATGCTTCCCACCGGCTTGTATATGCGCATCCGTCCGGTCTACCGCATCGCACAGGGCCTGCCAAAAGAGGCGCTGGAGGTGCTGTCCGGGCCGGAAAGGCAGCTGTGGGAGATCGTCGCTTCCCGGCCGGATGGGATCGAGCAGGAAAAGCTGCTCACCCTGGCCGGGCTGAAGCAACATGCCGGACTTCCGGAGAAAATGGTGAAAAAAGGCTTTTTTTGCCGGGTGGATGACGCCTACCGGACGGTGGGCGACGCCGTGATGCGGATGGTGCGTCCTTCCTTTCCTTTGGAGGAGCTGGAGGCGGTCGTGGACCGCGCCCGCTGCACCGAAAAGCAGAAAAGCGTGCTCCGGCTTTTGACCGAAGTGGGCTGTGCTGTCTCTTATACACATCTGACGCTGCCGAC
>ENA-UALL01000741-UALL01000741.1-human-gut-metagenome-genome-assembly--contig:-NODE-741-length-14016-cov-16.660984_pt1 | contig 14016 bp, 9 predicted proteins | sample MGYA00243699_ERZ654466 | MGnify/ENA primary metagenome ERZ654466 (study PRJEB26926, sample SAMN06164635) | human gut metagenome | biome: ENVO:00009003; feature: ENVO:2100002; material: ENVO:00002003...
CTACACGAGCCTTATCGTCGGCAGCGTCAGATGTGTATAAGAGACAGCTTTTGAACTAAATCAAAAGTGGCTTTCACTCTTATATAATAAAACTTTAAGAAATCATATCTTTAAGTTTCTGTTCAACTGCTGCAGCATCTGCTTTACCACGGCTGTTCTTCATTACATTACCGACAAGAGCCTTAATAGCTTTTTCCTTACCGTTCTTGTAATCATCTACAGCCTTAGGATTGTTCTCTATAGCCTGTTTACAAAGTTCATTTACAGTGTTTTCATCAAGTCCTGCCATATCACTTTCACTGATAAAATCAAGTGCTCCCTTGCCTGAATCAAGCATTTTCTCAAGTGTAGCCTTAGCAAGGTTATTGCGTATCTTGCCGCTGTCAATCAATTTTACAAGCTCATTGAGTTGTTCAGGTGTTATTGATACATCAAATGTTTCCTTATCAGCCTCGGTTTCTGTTCTGCGGAAAATCTGACCGATAATAAAGTTAGATACAGACTTTGCGGATTTTACACCCTCGCAAGCCTTATCAAAGAACTCGCTGATTTTTCTGTATTTTGTAAGAAGTTGTGCATCCTTTTCAGGAATTTCAAGTTCTTCAATATATCTCTTGCATTTGTCAGAAGGAAGTTCAGGCATTTCAGCCTTTAAGCTCTCCACAACATCTCTTGGGACATTGATTGTAACAAGGTCAGGATCTCTGAAATAACGGTAATCGTGAGCGTCCTCTTTACTGCGCATTGAAGATGTAGTGTTTGTTGCATCATCATAACGGAGAGTTTCCTGCACTACTTTGCCGCCACTCTCAATTAAATCTACCTGACGCTCATACTCATACTCCATTGCTTTGGCAATATTTGTAATTGAGTTCATATTCTTAATCTCTGTTCTTGTTCCAAGAGTTTCACTACCCTCAGGACGAACAGAAATATTAACATCGCAACGCATTGAGCCTTCCTGCATACGGCAGTCGGAAATTCCTATATAGCGCATTACCTGCTGTAATTTTTCCACATACTCCTTAGCCTCGTCAATAGAACGAATATCAGGCTCCGATACAATCTCGATAAGAGGAACACCGCCACGGTTGTAGTCGACATATGTGTCGCCGTGCTGATGAATAAGTTTTCCTGCATCTTCTTCAATATGAATATGATGAAGTCTGATTTTTCTGCCGTTTGAAAGCTCTACATAGCCGCCGATTGAAAGCGGTGCATAAAGCTGGCTGATTTGATAAGCCTTTGAAAGGTCAGGATAGCAGTAGTTCTTTCTGTCCATTTTAGAAATCTCTGCAATCTCACCGTGAGTGGCAAGACCTGCCTTGATACCGAAGTTTACAACCTCACGGTTAAGTTTTGGAAGTGTACCCGGAAGTCCGATACATACAGGACAGCAATGTGAGTTAGGTGCACCGCCAAACGCTGTTGTACATGAGCAGAAAATTTTTGTCTTTGTAGCAAGTTCAATATGGGTTTCAAAACCCGCAACTAATTCATATTTCACAGCTTAACACCCCACTTTGTATCCTTAAAGTTTTCTCCGGCAGCCTGCTGATACTTAAACGCTGCATTTAAAATTTCAGCCTCGCCAAAACTCTTGCCGATAAGCTGCATACCGATTGGCATACCGTTTGCGTTAAATCCGCACGGAACGGATACACCCGGAAGTCCTGCAATATTTACGGGTACGGTACAAATATCTGTAAGATAAGTTTCAATCGGATCGGAAACTGCGTGACCCGCCTCGAAAGCAGTCATAGGAACTGTTGGAGCAAGAATTACATCACAATGCTCAAATGCATCTGTGAATGCCTTTACAATAGTTCCACGCAAATTCTGTGCCTTTTTATAATAAGCGTCATAATAACCGGCAGAGAGTACATATGTGCCGAGAAGAATTCTTCTCTTAACTTCCTCACCAAAGCCCTCTGAACGGGTGCGGCAAATCATATCGTGAGTGCCGTTATAATGCGGTGTTTTATAACCAAAACGAATACCGTCGTATCTGCCGAGGTTTGAAGATGCCTCTGCACAGGCAATAATGTAATAAACAGGAAGAGCAAACTTAAGTGCGGGCATATCAAAATACACTATTTCTGCACCGAGTGATTCATAAACTTTTGCGGCATTGAGAACTGCCTCTTTAACATCGTCACGAATACCGTCAAGATACTCACGGGCAATACCGATTTTCATACCTTTGATGTCATTGTTGAGCTTTCCGTAAGTTGCGCCGCCGACATTACCCTTTGAAGTGCTGTCTTTTTCGTCATACTGTGAAATTGCATCAAATACAATAGACGCATCTTCAACGCTCTTTGTGATAGGTCCAATTTGGTCAAGTGAGCTTGCATAAGCGATAAGACCGTAACGGGATACACTGCCGTATGTCGGCTTAAGACCTACGATACCGCAAAAACTTGCAGGCTGACGGATAGAACCGCCTGTATCAGAACCAAGTCCGTATGCTGCAATGTTTGCGCCGACAGCGCTTGCTACGCCGCCTGATGAACCGCCGGATACATACTTTGTGTTAAACGGATTCATTGCACCGCCAAAGCATGAAGTTTCACACGAAGAACCCATTGCAAATTCGTCCATATTTGTTTTACCGAGCATAACTGCATTTTGTGCAGAAAGATTCTCCCATACAGTTGCATTATAAATCGGCTTGTAACCTTTAAGGATTTTAGAACAGCAAGTAGTTTCAATGCCCTTTGTGGAAAGGTTATCTTTCAATGTCATCGGAACACCCTCGAGCATACCGATTTCTTCGCCCTTTGCAATTTTTTCGTCAACAGTCTTTGCGGTTTCAAGCGCTGTATCGGGAGTTACATTTACATAAGCGTTAAGCTCGCCGTTTGATTTTTCTATTTCTTCAAGATAGCTTTTAGTAAGCTCCGTACACGAAACCTGCTTGGAAACAAGCATTTCGTGAATTTTTGCAATACTACCCATTTTTACACCTCTTATTCTCTGCCTCTAACAAGGAAATGTGACTCTGCCTGTTCAGGGGCATTTTTCAAAATTTCCTCGCTGTCATATGACTCAACCACAACATCCTCACGAAATACATTTGAAAGGTTGTTTATGTTGTCAAAGCTCTCACCGCTTGTGGGAGCATTATTGATTGTATCGGCAAAATCTATAATTTCCTGCATTGACTGTGTAAGGCTGTCAAGCTCCTCTTCGGGAACGAACAGCTTTGAAAGCAACGCAATGTTTTCAACATCTTCTCTTGTTACCATAAAAACCATCCTTTGTATAAACAGAATCAGGGCAAGTTATAAAAACAACTCGCCCTTTGAGTATATATGAAGTTATCTTAATTTAATGTGAACTTCACGCAGCTGCTGCTCTGTTACCTCTCCAGGTGAACCGAGGAGAAGATCCTGAGCATTTGAGTTCATTGGGAAAGCAATAACCTCTCTGATGTTCTCTTCTTCAGTAATGAGCATAATCATTCTGTCAACGCCCGGAGCCATACCTGCATGTGGCGGAGCACCGTACTGGAATGCGTTGTAGAGAGCAGAGAACTTAGATTTAAGCTCATCTTCGGTATATCCTGCAATCTCAAATGCCTTAATCATAATGTCAAGGTCGTGGTTACGAACAGCACCTGATGAAAGCTCAACACCGTTACATACGATGTCATACTGATAAGCAAGAATATCATCGGGGTTCTTATTAAGCAAGCTGTCCATACCGCCCTGTGGCATTGAGAATGGATTGTGTGTAAAGATTACCTGACCTGTTGTTTCGTCATGCTCATACATTGGGAAGTCAACGATAAAGCACATCTCAAACTTTGACTTGTCAATAAGGTCAAGACGGGTAGCAACCTCTGTACGAATCTGACCTGCAAGCTTTGGAGCGTCTTTTTCTGTATCTGCGATAAAGTAAATAACATCGCCTGCGTTAGAATTATTACGCTTAATAAGCTCCTCTCTGTCGCCCTCTTTAAGAAACTTATCAATAGGACCGTCAAAAGTCATATCATCTCTTACCTTAACATAACCGAGACCCTTCATTCCGATAGAAAGTGCAAACTCTTCCATCTTCTTGAACCAGCTCTTTGACTGCTTTGCGGCACCCGGTACATTAATTGAACGAACAGTCTTTTTGAGGAACGGCTTAAAGTCAGTTTCCTCAAACATATCGCTAATCTCCACGATAACAAGCGGGTTACGGAGATCAGGCTTGTCTGTACCGTACTTTAACATACTTTCAGTGTATGGAATACGGACAAACGGAGGCTTTGAAACCTCTTTATCTGTAAACTTAGTGAATGTTTCGTAAAGAACTTCTTCTGCAACCGCAAATACATCTTCCTGTGTAGCAAAAGCCATTTCAAAGTCAAGCTGATAGAACTCGCCCGGCGAACGGTCTGCTCTTGCATCCTCATCTCTGAAACAAGGTGCAATCTGGAAGTATCTGTCAAAACCGGAAACCATAAGGAGCTGTTTGAAAATCTGCGGAGCCTGCGGAAGAGCATAGAATTTGCCCTTGTGCTTACGGCTCGGAATAAGATAATCTCTTGCTCCTTCCGGTGATGAAGTTGAAAGAATCGGTGTCTGAATTTCATTAAATCCCATCTCGTTCATTTTTGCACGGAGGAATGTTATAATCTGTGAACGGAGCATAATGTTATTATGCACCTTCTGATTACGAAGGTCGAGGAAACGATACTTTAAGCGTACCTCCTCCGAAGTATTGGTAGAAGTGGCAACTTCAAACGGAAGTGCGTTTTTACATTTGCCGAGAACAGTAATGTCATCTGTGTGTACCTCAACATAACCGGTAGCAATCTTAGAGTTGATAGTTTCTTCATCTCTCTTTACTACCTTACCGCTCAATGTTACGGTACATTCTTTGTTAATACCCTTAAGTAACTCGTCATTGTGAACTACTACCTGAAGAACACCGTACTGATCACGAATGTCAAGGAACATTACGCCGCCGTGGTCACGGATATTTTCAACCCAGCCTGCTACACGAACTTCCTGTCCGATATTTTCTTCTCTTAACTCACCGCAAGTTACGGTGCGATACTGATTAGCTTTTATCATATATCTACAGTTCCTTTCACTGATATTGTGCTAAATTGCCTATTCTTTTGTATTATACCACAATTTGCCTAAGCAATCAATATTTTAAATGATTTTTATTTCAAAAATTCTATCTTTTTCAGACAATGCCGCACAAATAATGTGCGGCACCGTTTATTCAACACTCTTAAGGCTTTCAACCATATTTACTTTTTTAATCTTAAATCCCATTGCAAAATTCACAATCAAAGCAAATGCAAATGTCAGCAAAGCCGCAAAAACGAATGATGTAGGCAAAATATCTCTGCCAAACATTACATTGTCAACCTCAACGGTCTGAATAATAAATCTTGTAAGGAAAATACCGAGAACAAGTCCCGAAAGAATACCTCCGAGAGTAAGCACGATATTTTCTTTATAAATAACGCTTGAGGTTTCTCTGCTGTAAAATCCGAGCACCTTAAAAGTTGCGATTTCACGCACACGCTCGGCAATGTTGATATTTGTAAGATTATAAAGCACTACAAACGCAAGTGCCGCTGCACAAATAATCATAACAAGCACAACCATATTAAGCGAATTGAGCATATCTTCAATTTCACCCATACCTGATGAAAGATAGGTTACACCCGCTACTTTATCATTCGTCAGCATTTTTTCACCGAACGCAGTCTGTTCGTCAGGATTTTTCAGTACAACCTGTGCCATATTAAACTGCGGTTCTTCTCCGAATTTTTCACTGTAAAGTTTAGGAGAAATAAACACATAATTCTTTATATACTGTTCATAAATTCCGCCTACTGTAAGTTCTGCGGTTTTATCATCAACAGTTACACTTACGGTATCACCGACTTTGGCAGACAATTCGGTCGCCATTTTTTCATTTATCATTACGGAATCATCGGTAATATCAAGGTGCTTATTGTCGCCCCTTGTTCTAAGTTCTGTAACCTCCGAAAATCTCTGCGGATCTTCCATTACCGTAAGATAAGTGCTTTCATCTTTTACAACATTATTTTTCTTTACAACAACTTCCTGCTGACCTGCAAGCATAATTGACGCTGCGTCGCCCGTATTGTTTATTGTATTTTTCAGATAATCAAGCTGTTCGGCAGTTCCGCCTTCTTTAGGAATAACAACCGCATTATATTTGAATATTTCGCTAAACTGTGTATCGGAAAGCGGAATAAAGCTGTTTTTAAGTCCGAATGCCGCAACTATCAAAGCCGTGCAGCCTGCAATGCCTATGATTGTCATAAACATTCTTGATTTATATCTGAAAATATTTCTTGTAGTCAGCTTTGCGGAAAAATTCATATGTTTCCATATCGGAGTAATTCTCTCAAGCAGTATCCTCTTGCCTGCTTTCGGAGTTTTAGGTCTTAGAATTTTTGCACAGCTCTGGCTTAATTCTCTTACACATACTATTACAGAAACAAGCAATGTACAAAGTACTGCGGCAAGCGTACCGAGTATAATACTCTGTGCATCAGGTACAATGCTGATGTCAGGCATATAATACATAATCTGATATGCATTATAAATAATATACGGCAGTGTATTTATGCCTATTAATACACCTACGGTACAACCGATTACACCTGCAAAAACAGCATAAATCGCAAATTTCATTATTATGCTTAAGTTATTGTAGCCGAGCGCTTTTAATATTCCGATTTCTTTACGCTTTTCCTCTACAAGTCTTGACATTGTGGTTACACAAACCAAAACCGCAACGAGTAAAAAGAACATCGGGAATACTGATGCCACTGCACCGAGTCGCTCAACATTCTGCGCAAAGGTTGAATACCCCGGATTATCCGACCTGTCAAACACATACCACTCAGGATCGGCTATAGCGTCTATTTCTTCCTGTGCGTCGGCAATTTTTTGTTCCGCCTCTTTAAATTTATCATCAGCCTCGGCTTTTGAATCGTTGTATTCTTTCCAACCGTCATCAAGCTTTTGTCTGCCGCTTATTTTCTGCTCCTCAAGTTCGGACTTTCCGTTGTCATATTTTTCCTGTGCTGTCGCAAGTTCGGTTTCAGCCTGCGATATTTGAGCTTGTCCCTCTGTTTTTTTACTTTCAAGCTGTGCTTGTCCGTCCGCAATCTGCTGTTCTGCACTCTGAATTTGAGCAAGTGCATAGTCAAGCTGTGCCTGTCCTTCCGCTTTTTGTGTTTCAAGCTCTTGTTTTCCGTTGTTCAGCTGTTGTTCTGCCGTATCAAGCTGTTCTTGCGCCATAGCAAGTTTTGTTTCACAATCTGCTAAAACTGCCTGAACCTGTGTAAGCTGTTCCTGCAATACAGCAAGAGCGGTTTCGTCCTCTGTAACCTCAATTTGCGCCTGTAAAGCCTCAATCTGTGATTTGCAAGTTGCTATTGCGGTTTCAAGCTGCGGCTTTTGATTGTTTTCAAAGTCACTTTTTGCGGTATTGAATTCATCTTCTTTTTCGGCAAGAGTTTCTTCCGCTATGCTGATTTTTGAATTATATTCTTCAACGCCTGCATTATATTCGGCTTTTGCACTGTCAAGTTCCGCCTGCGCAGAAGAAAGTTCGCTTTCACCTGCCGCAATGCCGTTTTCGTATTCTTCTTTAGCAGTTTCAAGCTGACTTTTTCCGTCATCTATCTGCTTTTTGGCTGTGTCAAGTTGCGATTGTGCATCTGAAATCTTATCTGTATATTCTTTTTCCGAATTATCTAAAGTTGTTTTTGCATCATCAAGTTTTGTAAGAGCCTCGGATTTTTCGGTTTCATAATCGTTTTTACTGTCCTCAAGTTCCTGCTTTGCTTTGCCTATAACATCTTTATCAAATGCCTCACAGCGTAAATCGGCGGTATTTTCAAGAACAGTTGTAAAGCTTTCAATGTCTTTTTCATATTCGTCATCAAAGACTGAACCGTCGCCGTCAGAAAAAACGGTTTTCACATACATTTCCGTATATCTTTCGGTTACAAAATCATCCTGATAAATATACATAAATGCTGCAATATTGCCGTTGCCGATTGTAGTTGAGCCACGCTGATACGAAATATACATAGGTGATTCCGCTTTACCGACGACGGTATATTCAAGCGTATCTACCATATCAAGTGCATTGGATTCTCCGCTTTCACTTCCAAATACAACCTTGTCGCCGATTTTATAATCACTGCTGCCGACACTGCCGTATTCAACAAGGATTTCACCCTTTTTCTCGGGTAGTCTTCCCTCTTTTATGTTTAATGTATTAAGAGTTTTATTATTGTTATAACTTTTAGGTGCAGCGGTTACTCTTATAACCTTGCCGTTACCGCCGTTTCCGTTTGATTTTAAAACAAGGTCGGCAAAATACGATGGCATAACATCGGTTACATTGTCAAGATTTTCAACCGCTTTTACATCATCTTTATCAAATCCGACAGTAGATACAAGCCTGTAATCCATAAGATTGGATTGAGAATAATACTCGTCTGCCATATTATACATTGACGGAACCGTAGCTTTGATTCCGGCAAAAAATCCAACACCGAGTGCAATAATCGCAAGTATAGAAATAAACCTTGCTTTAGAATTTGCAATTTCTCTGAAAGTATTTTTTAACAGGGTTTTAGTCAATGTCCTCTCCCCTTTCGCAGAAAATATGAATTACCATTCGATTTCTTCAACATTTTTAGGTTCATCATTGTGAACATCCATAATTACCCTGCCGCTTCTCATCTTTATAATATGATCTGCCATTGGGGTAATTGCTGAATTGTGGGTTATGAGAACTACCGTCATATTTTCTTTTCGGCAGGTTTCCTGCAAAAGTTTTAAAATCTGTCTGCCGGTGTTATAGTCAAGAGCACCCGTCGGCTCATCGCAAAGTAAAAGTTTAGGTCGCTTGGCAAGTGCTCTTGCAATAGAAACTCTCTGCTGTTCACCGCCCGAAAGTTGAGCGGGAAAGTTTGCACTGCGCTGTGAAAGTCCGACACTTTCAAGCGCCTCTGTACTGTCCATCGGATTTTTACTTATCTGCGTTGCAAGCTCTACATTTTCTTTTGCGGTAAGGTTAGGCACAAGGTTATAAAACTGAAACACAAAACCAATGTCAAACCGTCTGTATTCAATAAGCTGTTTGTCTTTCAGCTTGCTTATATCTCTGCCACCGACAATAATACTGCCTTTTGTACAGGTATCCATTCCGCCGAGAATATTAAGTACGGTTGTCTTGCCTGCACCCGACGCACCGACTACCACGCAAAACTCGCCCTGCTCTATATTAAAAGAAACACCCTCGACAGCGTTAATAGTCACTTCGCCCATTTTATATATTTTGTAAACATCTTTAAATTCAACAAGGCTCATAATATCCTCCCGTAACGGTAAATTTTCTTTGCTTTTTAAAGTGCTGAATATACAGAATAAACCTGCTTATAATACAATATTATAGCACTTTTTACACCTCTTATCAATATACAAATACAGTGTTGATGTCGAATAAACCACAATATGACAAAACCGACCAAATTAATTGGCAATTGGCTTGACGAGGGTAAAAAATTATGCTAAAATACTAACGAACATAGGTTATTGCAGTGTAGATTGTTTGGTAATTACAACTCACCGCAAATTCTGATACTATGTAATTTAAGAAACAGAAAGGTTGATACTGAAATGGCAAAGATTGATTTAACTAAGTATGGTATTACCGGTACTACTGAAATTATCCACAATCCTTCCTATGACGAACTCTTTAACGAGGAAACAAAGGCTGATTTGGAAGGCTATGAGGTTGGACAGGAAACTGAGCTTGGCGCAGTTAATGTTATGACTGGTATTTACACAGGCCGTTCACCTAAAGATAAGTTCATCGTTATGGACGAGAATTCAAAGGACACTGTATGGTGGACTTCTGACGAATACAAGAACGACAACCACCCTGCAACACAGGAAGCTTGGGAAGCTGTAAAAGCGCTTGCTAAGAAAGAGCTTTCAAACAAGAAGCTTTATGTTGTAGATGCATTCTGCGGCGCTAACCACGATACAAGAATGGCAGTTCGTTTCATCGTTGAGGTTGCTTGGCAGGCTCACTTTGTAACAAATATGTTCATCAAGCCATCTGCTGAAGAGCTTGAGAACTTTGAGCCTGATTTCGTTGTTTACAACGCATCAAAGGCTAAGGTTGAGAACTACAAGGAGCTCGGTCTTAACTCTGAAACAGCTGTAATGTTCAACATCACAAGCCGTGAGCAGGTTATCGTAAACACATGGTACGGCGGCGAGATGAAGAAGGGTATGTTCTCAATGATGAACTACTACCTCCCACTTAAGGGTATTGCTTCAATGCACTGTTCAGCTAACACAGATAAGAACGGCGAGAACACAGCTATCTTCTTCGGTCTTTCAGGTACAGGTAAAACTACACTTTCAACAGATCCTAAAAGACTTCTCATCGGTGATGACGAGCACGGTTGGGACGACAACGGTGTATTTAACTTCGAGGGCGGCTGCTATGCTAAGGTTATTAACCTTGACAAAGAGTCAGAGCCTGACATCTACAACGCAATCAGAAGAGATGCTCTTCTCGAGAACGTAACAGTAGATAAGGACGGTAAAATTGACTTTAACGACAAGACAGTTACAGAGAACACTCGTGTATCTTACCCAATCAACCACATTGAGAACATTGTTCGTCCTGTATCTTCAGCTCCTGCTGCTAAGAATGTAATCTTCCTTTCAGCAGATGCTTTCGGTGTACTTCCGCCTGTATCAATCCTTACTCCTGAGCAGACAAAGTACTACTTCCTCTCAGGCTTTACAGCTAAGCTCGCAGGTACAGAGCGTGGCATTACAGAGCCAACTCCAACATTCTCTGCTTGCTTCGGTCAGGCTTTCCTTGAGCTTCACCCAACAAAGTATGCTGAAGAGCTCGTTAAGAAGATGGAAAAGAGCGGTGCTAAGGCTTACCTCGTAAACACAGGTTGGAACGGCACAGGCAAGCGTATCTCTATTAAGGATACAAGAGGTATCATCGACGCTATTCTCGACGGTTCTATCACAAAGGCTCCTACAAAGACAATCCCTCACTTCAACTTTGAAGTTCCTACAGAGCTTCCGGGTGTTGATCCTGCAATTCTCGACCCACGCGACACATATACAAATGTTGCTGATTGGGAAGCAAAGGCACAGGATCTTGCAGCTCGTTTTGTTAAGAACTTTGCTAAGTACGAAGGCAACGAGGCAGGTAAGGCTCTCGTAGAGGCAGGCCCTAAGGCTTAATCTTCGTATTAATTTTAGTACAAGCTAACTAAATAAATTTAAGGGTGCTTTCCATATGGACAGCACCCTTTTATAATGCGTAATATACTTAATATTTAAGACCTTAATAAAAAGTATCAACCTTTTACTTGCACAAAAGACTATTAAACAGCATAGATTTATCCCCGTACTTTTAATAAAAATCAAGAAATAGAATTAATAAAAACAACTGCCGCACCGATCATCATAATTGCGAATACAACAACCGCAACTATCATTGAAATATTATTACTCAATGCGTTTAAATCCAAACTGTTAGACGAATTAGACTTTTTATTGGGGGCAAGCACCGGAATGTGACATTTCTTTGCCCATACAATCAGTGAATTGTAATTATCACACCAATTAGAAACACCTACAAGTTTTTTGCCGTTGACATAAATTTTAGCGGTTTTAATCCTGCTCACCTTTATGTAATTAATCTGATCATAATGATATGGTTCATCTTTATAATAAAGATAGCTCGTCTGTACACTCGGGCATTTTTTTAGTTTTAAACATATAAGTAAAGCTGTAGCAAAAAATATTGCAGTGCTCAATATGCTTATTATCAGAATTTGAACAGTACTTAAAGTAAAAGGCGTATGATTAACGGAAGAAGTAATCGCCTCCCGTATCAAAACTTTTGCGACAGGAATCAAGCCGATAACTATAATTGGTATAATAACGAAAAATCCGTTAAAATCATAGTTCAAATCAAATTTCGTATTAAAAACCGACTTTTCAATGGCTGCATTTTCTTCATTTTGCCGCCTTACATCAAAATACTCAAGCTCTTCTTTGGCATAGTTATTTAAATCATTAACAATTGGCATAGTGTTTCCCCTTTTAAATCCTTTATTATTACCATAGCGGTTGCTACACCGCCGTCCTACATCATTTTTGCGAAATAATCCGTTTATCGGTAGTTATAGTCAAACGTCCTATAAATTTATTTAAAAAATCGTCAAGCGCAGAAATATCTTGCATAAATCCGATTTCTATCGCCCAGCAAATTCTAAAAGCATAACGATATGCGTTCTCGTTTTTCATCTGACAAATCTGTAATGCAAGCGATGCTGTTAATCTTTGTTCTTCGCGACCGAACAATGCATCAATACTTACACCAAGCGCCTGCGATATGTCAGGCAATAATTAGGCATCAGGCGTGCCGCCTCTCTCCCACTTTGACACAGCTTGCGTTGTAACACCTAACAACTGACCGAGCTGTTCTTGCGTAAGTCCTTTTTTAGTACAATATTTTTTTAATTTGCTTGCCGATAACACTCATTTTTAAACCTCAGTTGATTTTCTGTTTTTATATTATCACAAGCAAAGAGAATTTGCAAGGTTTGGTAAACAATAGAATAGAGCGGTTTATACAAAAAGTGATATTTGAATTATTTTATAAACTAAAAACTTGAAAAATACAATTACCTCAATTATAATAATTACATAACATTATAATTGAGGTAATTATGAAAACTAAAAAACGAAAAACCGCAAAAATCACTGTACCTACCGCACTTGCTTTGATATGCTGTTTTGCGGTGATTTTAATTATAAACAATCAGCCGACAGAAAATACTGCAAAAGACGAAATTATCTCCCTTAAAGATATTCCCGATTATTCAGGTTCTGCTTTTATAGAAATAAACGGCAACGAACCGTATTTCAGTGATGACGATTACACAACATCATCATTTGAATACTATGCGGATTTAGACGAATTAGGAAGATGCGGCACAGCCTATGCCTGCGTTGGTACAGATATAATGCCGACAGAAGAGAGAGGTCAGATAGGCAGAATTAAACCGTCAGGCTGGCAAACAGTAAAATATGACTTTATTGACGGAAAATATCTGTACAATCGCTGTCACCTTATCGCCTATCGGCTTACGGGCGAAAATGCAAATGAAAAGAATTTGATAACAGGAACAAGATACCTGAATGTAACGGGTATGCTGCCCTTTGAAAATATGGTTGCAAATTATGTAAAAACAACCGGTAATCACGCACTTTACCGTGTAACTCCTGTTTTTGAAAATGACGACCTTGTTGCCAAAGGAGTATTAATTGAGGCAAAATCCGTTGAAGATAAAGGCGAGGGTGTAACATTGTGCGTATACTGCTACAATGTTCAGCCAAATGTAACTATTGACTATAAGACAGGTAAAAGTGAATATAACGAAAATGAATACTAAACAAATTCCCGCAATGCATTAATCTGCATTACGGGAATTTTTCGTATTACGATCTTTTACATAATTATAAAGCTGTCAAAATATTTTTCTTGAAATTTAATCTGCCGCATAATTTTTCCTTTAGTAAAAGAAATGTTTTCAGGTGTAACAATCCATTTTTCTTCTATATCGTCATTACGATGAACAATCACAATTACTTTTCCTTTAAAAGATTTAAGCGGATAAATCAAGCCTAAAATATAAGAGTTCTGCTCCTCACCATCCGGTGCAATTACACCGGGTACATAACCGTAATTAACAGAACAGTGAATATATTTACATATTTTGCTTTTTAAAAATATTTATCTTCTTTTATATATGACAATTTCAGGATTTGAACAATTTTCACCGTACTCACTTACAAGAATAAAATCCAATCCGGCAACCAAACCAAAACATCTTGTTATAGAGCTGTCTCTTATACACATCTGACGCTGCCGACGATAAGGCTCGTGTAG
>ENA-UALL01000759-UALL01000759.1-human-gut-metagenome-genome-assembly--contig:-NODE-759-length-13714-cov-5.732557_pt1 | contig 13714 bp, 11 predicted proteins | sample MGYA00243699_ERZ654466 | MGnify/ENA primary metagenome ERZ654466 (study PRJEB26926, sample SAMN06164635) | human gut metagenome | biome: ENVO:00009003; feature: ENVO:2100002; material: ENVO:00002003...
TCTGCACGCCAAAAAAGCAAAGGCGGCGCCGGTGGCGGCAATCTCATAGTTGCCGCCGGCATGTCCCACACAAAAGCCTTCCTGAACCCGGTGTTCAGGAAGGCTTTCCATATATCCGGCTAAAGATCGGCCGGTTTAAGCTGCCAGAGCCGCCTGTATTTTGCTTTTGGCCTGGTTCACCGATGCGCTGTCGGGCAGGATGACAAACAGGTCGCGTCCCGGCATGGAAAAGGTGGGCTGATAGGAATTGGTCCCCTCCACGCTGTAGGTGGTGATCTCCCACTGCGTCCCCCGGTTCAACTGCCGACCGGCGAGAGAATAGATTTGGGACGAGGGCATGTTGCTCTCAAAGCTGCCCGCGATGCCGTCCATGGTTTGGCGGAAATTTTTTAAAACGGCGGTGGAGGTGCATTTTTGGATGACGGCGCGGATAACCTCCATCTGGTTTTTCCCCCGCTGGTAATCCCCTGAGGCAAAGCTATATCTCTCCCGGGCAAAGGCCAGCGCCTCAATGCCATTCACTTGGTTATACCCCTTTTGATAATCCCGGATGTTTTCCACCGTGAAATCATATTCGGAATACACCTCGATTCCGCCCAGGGCGTCGATGATGTCCACAAAGCCGGTAAAATTGACCTTCAGGTAATAATCGATCTGCACATCGTACAGGCGCTGCAGCGCATCCATCGACGCTTCCACACCGTAGATGCCGGCATGGGTGAGCTTGTCCTTTTGCCCGCCCGTGACAGAAAAATCCACATAATAATCCCGCGGGGTGGAGACCATGAGGATCGTTCCTGCGTCCATATTCACCACCGCGAGAATATTGACATCGCTGCGGGAGCGGGCGGTGATGCCGCCATAGGTATCGATACCGCTGATATACAGCACAAAGGCATCCGGCACTTTGCCCGAGGGGTCGCTCTCTTCCTGCGGGGAGGTCTGGTCCTGAGGAGGTACCTGCTCAAATTCGTAGGACTCGATCCGGCGGATGCCGGACTCCACCCATTTGTATCCCTCCACCTCCGCCAGGCTGCCCACATACGCCTCGTTGAGGATCACCGCGCGCACATCCTGGCTTTGCAGGCTGTCCATCAGGGAAAACTGGTTTTCATATTCGGTGATAGCCGGCGTTTTTCCCAATATTTTCTGCAAATCCTGCGTCATGCGCTGCATGCTGTCCTCATCCGACGGAAGGCGGTTTACCCCATAGGGATAATCCTTTGTGTCCTCGATGCGCTGCGCCGGGTCCTCCTGCAGCACATAGACCGCTAAAACAATCGTATCCCCTTCGGGGGTGGTCACCTTGTCCACGGTGCGCCTGGCAACAACCACATAATAGACCGCCACGGCGACCAGAACCACCAGCAGCGTCCCCAGCACGGAGGCCACAAGGATGACCGCTTTTTTGTGTTTCATGTTTTCTCACCCCGTTTTCTGTGTGATTCCCAGCGAATCCGCGATCCCGCCGGGCGTATCCGCTGTCATCGTCACAGCGTTGTGCTCCAGCGATCCCGGCTGTCGGAACCCGAAACCATAGGTGACCGCCAAAAACGCCACCCCGGCTTCGCGGGCGCCCACCGCGTCAAATTCGCTGTCCCCCACCAGCACGGTGTCCTCCCTGTCCGCTCCTGCGAGGGACATGCAGCGCAGCACCAGGTCCGCTTTGGTCAGCTGGTCGCGCGCATCCATGCCGCAAACGGCATCGATCCCGGATAAAAGGTCCAGTTCCTTCAGCATATCCAGCGCAAAGGTCTCGTTTTTTAAGGTGGCGACCCCCACAAAGCAGCCCGACCGCCGCAAATTTTCCAAAGCCGCGGGGATTCCCGGATACACCGCCGCTTCATGCCGCCCCTTACGGGCGTAATAATCGCGGTAAAGGGCCAAAGCCCGGCCCAGCTGCTGTGCGTCCATGCCACACAGGCCGCTGAACACCCACCGCAGGGGCGCTCCCACCGCCTTTTTCACAAAAGCTTCCCCCGGAAAGGGAAGGTCCATCTTGTCAAAGGTCTGCTGATAGGCATGCAGGATTCCCGGGTAGGAATCCACCAGGGTGCCGTCCATGTCGAAAACAACGCATTTATACATGGTCCTCTTCCTCCTGATAGACCGACGGCGTTAAAAAGGTGAGGGACATCCCCTCGCACAAGCTGTGCAGCTGGAGGCGAAAATGCTCCTGCTGGCGGCGCACCCGGTCCTGGTCCACCTGGAAGGCGAGCTCCTCACTGTAATAGTTATAACGCTGATAGAACCCGTCAAACCCCGCGAGGTACACCTCTTTGCCCCCGCATATTTTCAGCAGTTTCAAAAGCATCAGCCCCGCGTTGTCCCCCACCAGGCTGTCCCCGTTGGTAAGGCGGTCGTAATCCACATACAGCAGATCCTCCCTGTGGCCGCAGGGGATGTTGGAGGTGAGGATGGTGCGCACCTGCGGCAGGATATCCCAGCCGATGATGTCCATGCGCTTGTGGTTGCTGATAAAGCACGCGTCCATCCGGTACTGGGGATCGACAAAATTAACCGAGATCACGAACGGATGCCAGCGGTCGATGAATTCCATAATGGCATCGTAATGGGAAACGAGGGTGCGCCCCGGGGCAAGCAGGAGCAGCTTTTTGCCCCGCACCATGCCGCCGATCTCCTCAACCGCGGCAGCGTCGTCGATTTTCCGGCTTTGAAAACGGGTATACAGCTGCTCGATGAGTGCCTGGTCATACACCACCTTATATTCTTCGGGGATGGACTGGATGATCCGCTCGATATCCTTCATGGTCAGAGTCTGCCGCCCGATGAGATAAGAGGCATAGTTGGGATGGCAGACATGGCTGGCGGCGATGTGGTAGGGCATGGCATAGCCCCACTCGTACTGCTTGCGGATGTGGGAGATGTAGTCGTCGTAAATATCCATCACCATGGTCACATCGTAGCGGGAGGCGATGTTTTTGTTGATATACTGGGTAATCAGCTCGGTGGGCAGGTTGCCGGCGCCCCGTCCCATGCCGAAGACAGAGGAATCCAAAATCAGGGTGCGCTTGGTCTGAATTTTTCCCAGCACCTGCGCGTTGGAAAACGCCAGCTGCAGATTGTTATGCCCATGAAACCCCAGATGGATGCGGGGGTCCATGTTTTCATCAATCAGATAAAACCGGTGGGACACCTCGTTGCGGTACATGCTGCCCAGCGTGTCCACGATATAAAAGGCATAGGGCTGCATCCGGTTCATTTTTTCCACCAGCGCCAGCAGCTCCATGTCGCTGTAAAACACGGTTCCCACCGGCTGCATGAACACCCGGTACCCCTTATCCATCAGGATGCCGCCCCACTCGATGGCTTTTTCGATCTCGTCCTTGTGGAAGGTCAGCCGTATCCCGCCGATGCCGTACTTGCGGCAAGGGGTGAGCTCGTCGGGATGCAGCTCCTTTTCGCCGATAGCGATCATCGCCACATACAGGGACTGCCTCTCCCGCCGGGGGAGCAGCTCCTCCGCCTGGTGGACGCTGGCGAACAGGGAGCATTCCCCGTCCTGCACCATCCCGGTCAAAAAGCCGCATTCAATGATGTCGATATGGGCCTGCTCCAGCTTGTCCAGAATGGCACGGATGGTGCGGCGGCCAAATCGCCAATCGTTGATGTACCCGCCGTCCCGCAGGGTGCAGTCCAGTACCTGAATGCTCACAGGCAAATTTCTCCCCTTTCCAACTTCTCCCGGATAACCCGGCGCACATGCTCCAAATCCTTTTGGGTATCCACCGAAAGGGTGTGCGCCTCTACCGGGATCATTTTCAGTTTCCTGCCGTGCTCGATAAACCGCAGCTCATTGATATCCTCCACCTTTTCCAGCTCCCCCCGCGGGGTGGAGGCAAAAAAGCGCAGCGCCTGCGGTGAATAGGCCAGCACCCCCAGGTGCTTGTAATAATCAAACGCAAGGCTCGCCTTGGGATGGGGGATGGGGCTGCGGGACATGAACAGGGCAAAGCCATCGGCATCGGTGACCACCTTGATGTTGGTTTCATCCACCGCCTGCGCCGGCGAGAGGATCTTTGTCATCAGGTTGCAGGCAAAGAAATCCTCGGTGGACGGCGGGATGACCCGCTCCACCAGCCCCGGATCGATCAGGGGTTCGTCCCCGTTGACGCAGATATACACATCCGCCGGGACAGCCTGCGCCACCTCCCAGAGCCGTTCGGTGCTGGTTTGGTGGTTGGCGCCCGTCATGCGGCAGGGCAGGCCCCACTGCCCGCACACCCGCTGTATCTCCTCATGGTCGGTGGCCACAAGCACTTCATCCACCCCCGTGGCCTGTGCCACCTGCCGGTACACCCACCAGATCATCGGCCGTGTGCAGATATCCATGAGCGGCTTGCCCGAAAGCCGGCTGGAGCCGTACCGCGCCGGAATGACCGCCAGCGTTTTCATCCCGCATTCCCCCTCTTTTTAAACAGCCCGCCAAGCGCACGCAAGGGTTTGGTGATGCGCCAGCAGGTAGAATTTTCGTACGTTTCCACCACTTCCCGTATCCTCTCGTCCAGCTCGCGCTGCAACAAATCGGTGGGAGGTTTGATGGGAGCGGTTTTTTCCTTCTCTTTCTCCTTTTCCTTTGTTCCCGGTTTTTTGTCCCGCTCCCGTTTGTAAAGATTCCAGTTTTCCATCAGCCGGTCGGACCACATTTTCAGCACCTTTTCGCTGACAAGCTCGTACCCCTCCGGCAGAGGGAAATCCGCTTTTTTGCAGCAGTTTTCCCCGTTTTTCATATCGTAGGCCAAAATACCGGGTTGGTAGACCTGGACCTCGCCTTTGAGAAGCTGGCTGTTGCCGCCGGGCTTCAGGTCAAAGTGCAGGATGAGAAAATCCCACAGCCGCTGCGAAAGGGGCAGCAACGCTTTGTTAAAGATGGATTCCTCCTCATAGGAATCGAGCAGCGCCCGGATGACGTAATGTTCCGGCAGGGCGCCGAAGCATCCGGCGGTCATCGCTTCCCCGTCCTCAAACCCGAAAAAGATGCGGTTCATCCGCAGCCGTTTGAGGTTGAGGTTTGCCCTGGACTGGGGCGGCAGCACCACCCCTCCCTCCTGATAAAGCAGGGCCAGGGCGGCGTATTCCTCAGCGTAGGCGGTGTGCCCCTCCTCCAGCGCCTGCCTCACCGGGGCGGGCAGGCGGTCGGGAGGGAACAGGGTCTCGTCGATGTCCAGCAGCTGCGAGGCCGGGAAATCGCGGCGCAGATGCTGCCGGTATTCATCCGGCAACGGCCGGCCAAAATGCACGCAGATCAACTTGTCGGGGATCACATCCCGCTGCATGTATTCCCGGATGCGGCGCACAGTCGCGTCCCCGTCGATATAGGAATTGATAAGGAAATCCTTTTTGTACTCCCGCAACAGCTCGATGAAATCCGCCTGAAAAACCACCCGGGATTGGGTCATGTTCCAGTAGATCTGTCGGGCCACATTGTATACCACCTCTTCCCGGCAGGAAGGGTCGCTGGTATCCAGAAAGCGGCGGAAAGCCTTGATGATGTCCACCATTTCCCCTGTCACACTGGTGGAAAGGGTCCCGGCCCGCCGGTAATAATTGTAAAAGGGCTTTTTCACATAGCCGATATGGGGATACCGGGTGACCAGGGCGGGGATGAGGGCAATATCCTCGAACAGCATTTTTTCGTAGCGGTTTTCCTCCCAGATATACCGGCGAAACAGCTTGTTGACGCTGTAAGTGATGTTGTTCCCACGGGCAATGTAATCGGGCAGATCGATGGACTCGTTCGGATAGGATTCCACCACCGAGGTGCGCCCTTCCTCCACATAGTGGATGCACACATCGCACATCACCAGGTCGTATCCACCCTCGTCGGCTTTGCCGGCCATTTCGTGGTACATGTCCGGTTCCACCGTGTCGTCCGAATCCAAAAACGCCACATACTCCCCCCGCGCCAGCTGGACGCCGGTGTTGCGCGCCAGCCCCAGCCCTTCGTTTGGCTTGTGCACCACCCGGACACGGTCGGGATGCTCCTGCGCGTAGCGGTCGCAGATAAGCGGCGAGGCATCCGTGCTGCCGTCGTCCACCAAAATGATCTCTATTTCCCGGAGAGTTTGGGCAAGGACGGAATCCACCGCCCGTTCCAGATAATTTTCCACCTGATAGACCGGAATAATCACCGATACCCTGACCTTATCTTCCATACTCTCCCCCCAAATAGGCAAGCGTGTGCCGCAGCTCGTATACCGTGGCCGGCACATAATAGTTTTCTCCTGCAAACTGCCGGTGGAACCGGCGCAGATAGCGGGCCAGCACCTCGTCCTCCTTCCACAGCACCTTTCCTTCAAAAAGGCGGTAGAGCATGACGGTGTTCACATCCATCCCAAATACCAGCCGCCCGGTCAGGGCCGCGTTGGAACAGACGGTGATCAGGGTGCGCCCACGCATATCCTCGTTTAAAAGGAACAACTCCCAGGGCGCCCCCTGTTCCATTTTCCGGGTCAGCCCCTGTTCAAAAGGCAGGTTTTGGGAATTGCGGGGATGGGGCTTGACGATGAACCGCCCCGGCCCCACCGCCTGCCGGCATTCCCGCATCAGGTCCAGGTCGTTTGTCTGTATCCCCTCGGCGCGGAAAGACTGCTCCAAAAAAAGGAAGTCTTCCCTGTCCGGCGGCGGAGTGTAGGAAAAAATCGTGTTGAGCCGTTCCCTCAAAGCGCGGTCGTCCCGGCGGATCTTGGGCAGCGCCTGGTTGATGAGGGAATCCCCCCGCATGGCCAGCCGGGGTTCATACAACAGCGCCCGCCGCACCTTATCCCGGATGCGGCCAGCCTGCTCGTGGCGGTTGACCGGCGCGCGGCCGGGCCGCAGATAATCGATGACATAGCTGGAAAACCCGTCCTCGTAGAGAATAAATTCGCAGGGGCGTTCGTAAAAGCGGCAGGCGAGCATGCGGGTAAAGGTGTCGAAATTGGAAAAATACACCTGTGTGTAATCGTCCAGCTCCTCTTCAAGGATCCACCGGAAAAGCTCGTCGATGCGCCGGTACCCCTCGGCAATCTCCTCCATGCTGCCCACCATGTACCGGGTGCTCAGCCGGCTGGTGGCGGCAAAAAAGGCGCGCCTGAACAGGCCGCATTCCCGCAGCCGGGGCAGGCATTCCCGCAGCCCGGGAGTCGCATCGGTAACCAGCAGGTCGGCGGCAGAGGCAAGCAGGCAGTTTTGCTGCAGATGGATAGCGGTCATCAGCTGATAAACCGAATTGGCAATGAAAAGGACCGGTTCAGTGGTCATGGCTTTCCCTTCCTAACGTGCGCACGATAAAATGTTCCTTTAAGTTTTCGCATCCGGTGGAATCAAATGCGTATACCATATCCGGCTTTTTAAAAAAGATATAGGGCAGCAGCTCGCTGGGGAAGACTCCCCGCAAAATCTGCGCTCCCGGGAAAATGCGGCGGTAATCCAGCGCATCGTCCGGGTGCTTTTTGATGATCAGCTTTATCCCCCGCAGGGGGCCGTCGAGCAGGCCTTCATATAAACGCCGCTGTTCGTCCTCGCTCATGATGCCCAGACCGGCAAACTGCTGGGTGAGCAGGATGGCCTGCCCCCGCGCCCGTATCCGCCGGGGCAAAAAAAGATGCAGCAGCCGCTTTCGCTGTCCGGGTGGCAAGCCCTGCAGGGCCCGCTCCACCGAAAAATCCCGGTAAAGGCTACCGCAGACATCCACCGTTTGGGCGCTTTTAAGACAATAGATGCGGCTGATACAGGGATTTTTCCCATCAAACAGCCCATGCCGCCGGGCAATCTCGGCGTGCAGGGGAAAGGTTCTGGACAGCGACCGGTACAATTCTTCCGCCCGGCTGAGCATCCCCGCTGCGTCCTCAAAAAAGCAAAAGGGGATCTGCTCTTGGATCAGGCAGAGGGAAAAATAAAAATGCCCTCCGGCCACATAGATGTGTGAAAACGACCGCAGCGGGAGGGGCAGCACGGCCCGGCAGGCCGCCTGCGCGTCCCGGGTGACCTGCGCTTCCTCCCGGTGGGGGATATGCAGGTAGGGAAACAGATATACCCGGTCAAAAAAAGGGGGACGGGCCAGCTTTTGGTAGCGGGGATATTTGCGGGTGATGAAATCCGGCAGCAGCAGCACTGCCGGCGCGTGGGGATGAACCAGCAGGCGGTGGAGCAGTACCTCGAGCAGCTGATAAGAGCTGACCGCGTGGTACAGCACCGCCCCGTCGGACTTATCCGATATGCGCGTCATCCAGCAGCCCCTCCAGTCCGTCCATAAAACGCCGTCCCCTCCGGCTGCACACCGCCACCATGGGAGCATAGGCGTCCCGCCCGCTGACGGGGATTTCCCGCCCTATGCGTTTTTCCAGATTCAAAAAAGCTTCCACAAAATCCAGTATGCCCCGGTGGATCTCCTCTATCCGCCGGGGAGAGGGAACGTCCTCCCGCAGCCGGACGGTGGGCCGGCCGTCCCCCCGGGGATAAAAGCCCTGCAGGCTCCCGTGCTGCGCGCCCAGCAGCAGCTCCCAATAGAGATTGTGCCCGGCGGCCGGATCGTGGAATTTCCACAAATCCCGGTTGCAGCCGGAAGAATACAGATAGCTTACCAGCTGTCCGCCCCACAAAAGGGATTCGGATGCATCCGGCTGGGAGCAGGCGGCCGAAAGGGCGCCTCCCAGCAGCCCGGTGACCGGACAGTCCATCCCCCACAGGCGGTTGACCGCGTCATTGAGCATCACCGCACCGCTGCCCGCCCAGCCGATGTCCACCGCCGCCACCCGGTGGCAGCCCTTCAGCAGCCCGGCGTAATAGGTGCCCGCCGCTTCCACCTGCGGCCGGTAGGCTTCCTTAACCTGTTCCCAGTGCTCCTGCAGATAGTGTTGAATCTTTGCCGCGGTTTTATGCGTGAGCTCGTCCCCTTCCTTTAGCCCGGTCCCGTGGCAAAGCGGGGACAGCAAAGGCTCCAGCTCCATGCTGCGCAGGGCCTGTCCCACACAGAATCCCTGCCCGGCCTTATGAAACAAAAAACGGTCAAAATACTCGGTTTTGAAATGGGAGGCCGTCAGCTTGAGCGCCGCCAGGCGGGACCAGTAGGCGTAAACGGCGATGCCGGAGTGCTGCGGGTACATCCGGCGGTAAGCCTGCAACAGGACGTCGCCATCCCGCGACAAAAACAGCAGGCGCTGCGGCGCGTGCGTCTGGACATACCGGTGGATAAACCGGCAAAATCCCACCACAAACAACCCGCCGTAAACATATCCGTATTCGTATTCCCGGCTAAACGTCCGCAGGCCGTTGTGTAGGTGGGTGTCCACCATCCCCCGGTAGAGGCTGCCGGTCACCGGGGACATATCCTGCGCCCGGTATTTTTCTCCCCGGCTGGAGCAGGCGGGGTAATACATCCCCTGTATCCCGCAGCGGGAGGCCTGCCTCACATCCGCATGGGGATGATCCCCCACATGGACATAGCGCATCCCCTCACCCAGTGTGCGGCGCACCATCCGGTAGAGGTCTCCCCCGCTTTTGGAGATGCGATAATCGCAGGAGACAAAACCGGTTTCCCATTCGCCGTAGCCCGCCGCACGCAGCAGCTCACGCAGCCGTTCCCAGCCCAGGTACATGTCCGAAATGGCCAGCGGCTGCCTGCCCATGGCCCGCAGCGCCTTTACCACCCGGAGCATATAGGGATTGGCAAAACAGACCCGCTTTTCGCATTCCCATTCCGCCGCTATGCCCACCTGACAGGGAATGCCGGTTTCCCGTTCCATCACCTGCCAGATCTCATCCAGCGTCACCTCCGGCGACAGCCCCTGTTCCCGGCGCTGCTGCCGGGCCTGTTCCTCCGCTTTGATGCGGATGCGCCTGAAATCCGGATATCCAAGCTCCATCCCCACCAGATAAAACAGGTCGGCCGGCTGGGAAAAGGGGCGCAGCAGCAGGGTGTCGAACACATCGAAGGAGATCACGTCCCATCCGGCCAGCCGCCGGGCAAACGCCCCTGCATCCTCCCGCCGGGACTGGGCGGATTCGCTGTTTCCACAACAAAGCGGCCTGTTTTCATCCCAAAGCGGCCCACAGCCGCCCCCCGGCAGATAGTGGCGCAGATTGAGGAAAAGCAGGTATAAAAACGCCAGCACCCGGCTTTTTCCCCACCGCCCCTGCCGCATGGTTTCATACTGGCGCCGTATCTCCGGCACCCGGGAGACCAGCAGCCGGTAAAGCCGGTGTTTCATTCACACGCCGTCCTTTCGGTTTTCATATGCGTCGCACACCGCGGCCGCATCCCCTTCCGCTTGCAGATGGCCCTTTTCGATCCAGATGGCCCTTGTGCAATTGCTGCGGATGACCGAGGGGGAATGGGAGACGATCAGCACAGTGGAACCGCCGTGGATCATCTCGCGGATGCGGGCCTCGCTTTTTTTGCGAAAAAACAGGTCTCCCACGCTGAGCACCTCATCCAGAATGAGGATTTCCGGCGTATCCCGCGCCGTGGCAATGGCAAAGCCCAGCCGGGACACCATGCCGGAGGAATAGTTGCGCACCTTTTCCTCCATAAATCCCTCCAGCTCGGCAAAGCGCACAATCTCATCGTATTTCCGGTCGATGTATGCCTTTGTATAGCCGATGATGGCCCCGTTGAGGTAAACGTTCTCCCGCCCGGTCAGCTCCGGGTCGAACCCGGTCCCGAGGGTCAGAAGCTGCACCCGGTCGCGGTCCACCCGCACCCGTCCGCTGGTGGGGAGCAACACCCCCGCGATGATTTTGAGCAGGGTGCTTTTTCCCGAACCGTTGGTGCCGATGATCCCCACCACTTCCCCCTTCCCCACCGCAAAGCTGACGCGGTCAAGGGCGGTGAACCATTCCGGTTTTCGCCGCCCCCGCAGCCCGCCCACCAGCCACTCCTTGAGGCTGGTGGCCTCGTCGGCCGCCTTTCGGAACCGCATGGTCACATTCTGTACAAGAATCACATTTTCCATCAGGCTTTCCCCCGCTTTTTGTCTGTCAGATGCGGCGCAGGATGCGGCCGCGGTTTTTGCAGAAGATCCACCGACCCAGCAGGCACATGCCGATCCCCCACGCGGCCATCTGCGCCCACTCGCCCCCTGTCGGCAACTGCCCGTAAAGCACGGTGCGGCGCAGGCAGTGGATGTACACATACAGCGGGTTGAACTCAATGATGCGGCGGATGGGGCCGGTCAGCTGATCCACCGGGTAAAAGATGGCGGAGCAATACATCCACAGGGTGAGCAAAACACTGTACAGGTGCCGCACATCCCCGAAAAAAACATAAGCGGTCGCCAGGATATAGGACACCCCCAGCGCCATGAGCAGCAAAAAAAAGATCACCGCCGGCGAGGCCAGGATGGTCCACCGCAGACTCACCCGGAACACAAGCAGCATCACCCCATAGGCAATCAGGGAATAGCCCAACTGGACCAGGGCGGTATAGACCCTCGTCAGGATAAACAGGTCCATGGGAAACTTGACCTTTAAAAGCAGGGGCTTGTTATCCGCCAGGGTGGTCATGGCGGAGGTGGTGGCCAAGGTAAAGGTCTGCCACAGGATATACCCCGTCAGATAGTAGATGGGATAATTTTCAATATCCCGCCGGAACAGCTGGGAAAAGATCAGAGACAGCACCGCCATGGACAGCAACGGATTGAGCACGCTCCACACCACCCCCAGATAGGAGCGGGCGTATTTGCGCTTGAGCTCCCGTGCGGTGAGCTGGCCCACCACAAAGGCGTATTGCCGGCGTTTCGCGGGTCTATCCATCCGTCTTCTCCCCCTGTTTTTTCTTTCGTTTGCGGCCCCAGCGCAGGTGCCGCAGGACCTGGTACAGCGCATACTGCCGCAAGCGGTGGCGGACAGGCCCTCCGGCCAGGACAATGCTGCCCTGTGCCCAGGCGCTTTCCCTCTTTGGTCCGGTTTGCAGTCCCGCTTTGGCCAGCAGCCGGGGGATAGTCCCATACTTTTTCAGCTCTTCTCCCGGCAGAGGGGCGGCCAGCCGCCCTTCGCCTCCCACCACATCGTCGGTGAAGGGCAGCCGCCCAAATGCTCTGGCCTCAGCCGGGGTGGGAAACGCCATAAATTCGCGAAGCAGCCTGCCGATGACAGCCCGGTCCCCGGCCTGGTCCCCGGCGGGAAAGCGGGCGGACTGCCCGCACAGCGCGCGGATGTAGGCCAGCAGCCGGGGTTCGATCTGCCGCGCAAAGGCTACGGCTGCGGGCGATGCCTCCCCGTAAAGTGGGACAAACCGCTCTCCCTCCCACCGGTATCCCTGCGTCATGCCGTGGGGAGCGGTATAAACGGCCTCAAACACACAATTGTTAAAGTAAACCTTTTCCCGCAAAGGACCGGACGGCGAGAAAAAATAACTGTGATAGTCCGCCTCCCGTCCCCTCGCGGGCAGGTCATACAACCCCCAGTAGTAACCCTGCGGGCGTCCTGTCCGGCCCATAAGGGCCAGCACCCGGCCCATCGTTTCCTGCAGCGAGCCCGTCCAGCCGCTGTCCACCAGCGCATCCGGGATCTCCTGTCCCAGCCCCTCCTGCCGCAGATAGCCGGTAAGCGCGGGCAGCGCTTGCTGCGAATGGCGATCCATATACGCAAGGAAGGGTTCGCACCCGGAAAGGGCCCGCCGCAGTTCGGGCAGACGGGAGGAAGGGATGCTCCCCTCCAGGGGAAGCTCCCACTTCACGGCGGCGGCGACCTCCCTTTTCTCCCGGCCGGTCAGCCCGGCCCGGCCCAGCACCTTGTCGAGGGTCACATGCAGCCCGGACCGGCAGACAAAGTCCAGCGCCTGCTGCCGGTCGGTATGCAACAGGGGCAGCCGCAAGGAATACCGTGAACAGCTTAAGTACCGGCAATCCAATTCCAACCGGTAATGTTCGCAGAGAATGCGCGCCGCCCGCCATGGAAAATAGCCGTCCCGCGCCAGAAAATACAGCCTCTTTTTCCCGCTTGCAAGCGCTTCACAAAGCACCCATTCGGTAAAGCCTCCCAGCGCCGGGGCCAGCACATGGCTTGCGACCAGCGCCCCGGCATCTGCAACCGGCCCGGCACTTTGTTCCACCGCCCGGCTCATCCTGGAAGAGTGCCGCAGATACCGGCGGTAGAGCTCCCGCCGGGCGGCAAGGGTGTATGCGGATGGCGGCACAGGCGACAGCCCCTTTCCGATCTGAGATATTTTGGGGAATAATTGATATTAAAGAAGGCATTTCAAAACCGTGGAAAAAAGGAAGTACCGGCTACCGGCCCGCTTTCCTGCGGCGCAGGGCATAGAGAAGCCCGGCGGGGACGGCCCCTACCACCAACGGCTTGAGGACATATCCCACCGTCCCCGGGCCAAGGATCCCCAGTTGCCGGAAGCCCTGCAGCCGCAGCCGCGCCTCCCGTATCCGGCGGGAATAGGTGCGCTTGGCATAGGAGGCGCGGTCCTCCCGGTAGAGCAGCAGCGGCTGTGGCAGGTTGCATCCCCTCCATCCCCGCCGGTGCAGGCGGATGAACAGCTCATAATCCTCGCACAGGGCATGGGCGGCCGCTTCGCTGTAGCCGCCGCTTTGCACCAGCACTTCCCGGCGGAACATCACCGAAGGATGGATGTATGGAGAATGGCGCAAAAAATCCCGGCTGTCGGGGAACAGGGGCATGCGCTGCATCCCCCACACCCCGCCGCCGTCCATCAGCTGGGCGCAGGAGCTGTCTCTTATACACATCTCCGAGCCCACGAGAC
>ENA-UALL01000760-UALL01000760.1-human-gut-metagenome-genome-assembly--contig:-NODE-760-length-13711-cov-6.000952_pt1 | contig 13711 bp, 9 predicted proteins | sample MGYA00243699_ERZ654466 | MGnify/ENA primary metagenome ERZ654466 (study PRJEB26926, sample SAMN06164635) | human gut metagenome | biome: ENVO:00009003; feature: ENVO:2100002; material: ENVO:00002003...
ACACGAGCCTTATCGTCGGCAGCGTCAGATGTGTATAAGAGACAGATCTTAATGCCGTTTGCTTCCTCAAAATTCTTTACGATATCAAGCACGCTGTAGCCGTGTCCGGTACCAAGGTTGTAAATGCAAAGTCCGGCGTTCTCTTCGATCTTCTTTAATGCCTTTACATGTCCGTTTGCCAGATCAACAACGTGGATATAATCGCGCACACCGGTTCCATCCGGAGTATCATAATCGTTTCCGAATACACCGAGTTCTTTTAACTTGCCAACTGCAACCTGTGTAATGTAAGGCATCAGGTTGTTCGGGATGCCGTTTGGATTCTCCCCCATGGTTCCGCTTGGATGTGCTCCGATTGGATTGAAGTAGCGAAGCAGGATCACATTCCACTCATTATCTGCCTTGTAGATATCTGATAAAATCTGCTCCAGCATGGACTTTGTCCATCCGTAAGGATTGGTACACTGTCCCTTCGGGCAGTTCTCGGTAATCGGAATTTCTGCCGGATCGCCGTATACGGTTGCAGATGAAGAGAAAATGATGTTCTTGCATCCGTTCTGACGCATCACATCAACCAGTGTTAAAGTTCCTGCAATGTTGTTATTGTAATACTCCCAAGGCTTTGCCACAGACTCTCCGACAGCCTTCAGTCCTGCAAAATGAATACAGCTGTCAATCTTCTGCTCTGCAAAAATTTTATTTAAGATGTCACGATCAAGGATATCTCCTTTATAAAATGTAACTTTCTTTCCGGTCAGTGCCTCCACACGATCCAGTGACTTTTCTGAAGCGTTTGACAGATTATCCAGAACAACGACATCATATCCCGCATTCTGCAGTTCCACACAGGTATGACTTCCGATATAGCCTGCTCCACCAGTAACTAAAATTGCCATAATTCCACTCTCCCTTTCTGTGCTTTTGTTTTCTTTTGATATCTTTATTCTATCGCTCTTATCCACAAATGTACAGAACCAAATGTAGAGAAAACATGTAAAAATGTTGCATGTGCATAAAAAAACGTATAAACTGAATACTAAAGATAACAAAAGCAGCCATGAACGCTATGGGTGTACAAGGAGTGTTTTCCATGAACGATCAATACAAAAATTCCTATAAAGCAACCGCAAAAGAACTTGTTTCCCTGTCGGTTTACAATGTCGGATACCAACTATGCGATGCCGGTTATCAGTGGGGTCCCGGAATCCGTGACCACTATCTGATTCACTATATTATCTCCGGCAAAGGCACCTATGAAGTACATCACGAAGTCCATTCTCTCTCCGCCGGAGATGCCTTTTTAGTTTATCCCAATACCGAGGTTATCTACCGTGCAGACGCCAAAAACCCATGGGAATACGCCTGGGTCGGTTTTACCGGAAGCGACGCTGCCACCATCCTGCAGGCAACTGATTTTTCTCGCAAAAATCCCTGTATTCATGCAGTGCCAAACGGAGAAGAAGTCAAGCGGCAGCTTCTGCATATTTACGATGCCAGAGGAAATGGTTTTGAGCATGCAGTGGAAATGACTGGACGGCTCTATACTACTCTGGCACTTTTTCTGAAATCTTCTGCCAAAAAAGATACACAGCTGACAGCCGCTACCTATGTCCAAAAGAGCATCGAATACATCAGTGCCAATTATTCCTATCCAATCACGGTAGAGGATATCGCTGCCTACGTCGGTTTAAGCCGCAGCCATCTGTTCCGTTCCTTTGAACTGGTGCTGCAGCAGTCCCCAAAAGAATACCTCACGGATTTTCGCATGAAACAGGCATGCTATCTGTTGGAACACTCAAATCTTTCGATCACCGCCATTGCAAATTCCGTCGGATTTGATAATGGGCTGTATTTTTCAAAAACCTTTCATAAGAAAAAAGGGGCCTCTCCCAAAGCTTATCGCATAAAAATAAGAGGGACAGAATAATTTTTGCCCCTCTTTTCTTCTAATGCCACGGAAACGTGAACATTCCATAAATATAAATAAATAAAATCCCTACAGGCACAAAATAACAGAACAGCGGTTTCATCCATGCCTTGATTTTTAAGCCTTTTCCCGCATTGGCCTCCTGCAGGAAATTGTTCCACCCCCATCCCCGGCGTGTACAGCAAAACAGCGCCAGTATCAGTGAGCCGAGCGGCATCGCATTGTTAGACACAATAAAATCCCACAAATCCAGCCATGCCGTGCCTTTTGCAAACGGCTGAAAACGAATCAGACTGTACCCAAGCGCCGTTGTCAATGCCACAAGAAACGTCCCAATCCCGCAGGCAATACATCCCACCGGACGTGACCAGCCCGTCAGTTCCCGGATCATGGCAAGCAGATTCTCACATACTCCAAATACCGTTGACATGGCAGCAAACACCATGAACAGGAAAAACAGCGCACCCCACCAGCGTCCGCCCTGCATATGGTTAAACACACTCGCCATCGTATCAAACAAAAGGCTTGGTCCCGCAGTCACTTCAAGATTATAGGTATCGCAGGCAGGAAACATAATCATGCCTGCAACAACTGCTACAAACGTATCTAAAACAATGATATTTACGGATTCTCCCAAAAGGGAACGCTCTTTCCCGATGTAGCTTCCAAAGATCGCCATGCCACCCATACCGACCGACAACGTGAAAAACGCCTGATTCATTGCTTTTACAATCATTGTACCTGATATTTTGGAAATGTCCGGAATCAGATAAAAAGCCAGCCCATCCTTTGCGCCGGAAAGCGTAAAACTGTGGATCGCCAACACCAGCATCAGCACCAGAAGCGCCGACATCATATATTTGGTAATGCGTTCAAGGCCTCCCTGCAGCCGGAAACTCAAAATCACAAATGTAATCACAACCGTGATCAACAGGTAACCAACATTTACGGATGGTGTTGTGATCATTTTTTCAAATCCCAAATCCGCATTCTGACCGGTAAGAAACTTCACAAAATAATAAATAATCCAGCCTGCAACAACGGAATAAAACGCGATCAGTGCAATATTTCCAATCAGACACACAATCCCCGGAATTTTCCATTTGCGTTTTCCGGAAAGTTTCTCATACATATACAAGGGACTTGTCTGTGCCGCACGTCCTACGGAAAGTTCCATCACCATTGCCGGAAGCCCTAAAATGAGCAGACAGATCACATAGACAAGCATGAAACTGCCACCGCCGTTTTGTCCGCACATCCAGGGAAACTTCCATACATTTCCGCATCCGATTGCACATCCTGCCGAGAGCATAATAAACCCAAGTCTGCTTCCGAGCTGTTCTCTTTTTTCCATTGTTTCCAATACCTTTCCCCGTATATTTTTCAAAAAACTCCGGACAAACAACTTGTCCGGAGTTTTCTACCCAACATTTTTCCGATGACTAAGCTAATGCTTTCTTTGCAACTTCTGCAAGCTTTGCAAAACCTGCTGCATCTGTAACAGCCATGTCAGCTAATACCTTACGGTTTAAATCAGCTCCTGCTACTTTTAATCCGTGCATGAACTGGCTGTAAGAAAGTCCGTTCATACGAGCTGCTGCGTTGATACGAGCAATCCATAACTGACGGAACTGTCTCTTTCTCTCTTTACGTCCAGAATAAGAACTTGTTAAGGCTCTCATTACGGACTGCTTAGCTACACGATACTGCTTGGAACGAGCTCCTCTGTATCCCTTTGCTAACTTTAAAGTTCTGTTATGTCTTTTCTTAGCGCCTAATCCGCCTTTAACTCTTGCCATTTCCTATATCCTCCTTAACAAATCTTAGATGTATGGTAAAATCTTCTTCATGTTCTTGATGTTTGTCTGATCCATCATTGCTGCTTTTCTGAGATTTCTCTTATTCTTTGTTGTTTTCTTTGTTAAGATATGTCTTCTGTAAGCCTTGTTTCTCTTTAACTTTCCGGTTCCGGTTGCTTTGAAACGCTTTGCTGCTGCTCTGTTTGTCTTAATTTTTGGCATTGTGTATTCCTCCTTAATAAATGTTATCTCTTCTCTGCCAACACCATACCGATGCTTCTTCCCTCGATCTTCGGTGCTTTTTCCACTACTGCGATATCGGAAAGCTGCTCAGCAAGATCATCTAAGATGTGCTTGCTGCTGTTCATATGTGCCATCTCGCGACCACGGAAACGAAGTGTGATCTTGACTTTATTGCCTTTTGCGAGGAACTTCTTTGCAGCGTTCATCTTGGTGTTCAAATCATTGGTGTCAATGTTTGGTGACAGGCGGATTTCTTTTAATTCCACTGTCTTCTGCTTCTTCTTTGCATCCTTTTCCTTACGTGCAAGATCATAACGATACTTACCGTAATCAATTACCTTGCATACAGGCGGCTTTGCATTCGGAGCAATCTTGACAAGGTCAAGACCGGCTTCATCTGCAATTTTCTGTGCCTCTCTGGATGAGACAACACCAATCTGCTCGCCATCCGGTCCGATCAGACGAACCTCTCTGTCTCTGATCTGTTCGTTAATCATTAATTCGCTAATGGTTTTGTACCTCCAATAAAAAATAGTGGATAGGCAGACTATCCACTATTACATCTAACATTCATATAACATGCTAAAAGTATGAACACTAAGTCGCCCGATTGCGCTTAGGTGAGAGTGGATACTCTACTTGTTTCTTAACAACCATTTGACTATACCACCTGATTACGGTATTGTCAACTGTTTTCTGTAAATTTATTCCGCCGGTTCTGCCGGAATAAACAGCCGCTGGTTATTTCCCGGATTCTGATCCGGCACTGCTGCTTTTGCCTCCGCACAAAACTGCTCCTGTGAGTTTATCAGAACCTTGCCCCGCTTGTCAAGTTTTTCATAAGTACCATCCGGCTGCATCACACGCGCTTTCACATTATCTTCCAGTTCCACATGCAGAATATGCAGTGCTTTTTCTTTGAGTTCCTCCTCAATCACCGGGAAAACAATCTCTACACGCCGGTCAAGATTTCGCGGCATCCAGTCCGCACTTCCCATAAATACTTCCGGATTGCCGTCATTATAAAAATAGAAAATACGGCTGTGCTCCAGGAAATTTCCCACAATAGAACGCACGGAGATATTCTCACTCACTCCCGGAATTCCGACGCGCAGACAGCAGATTCCGCGCACGATCAGATCAATCTTTACACCGCTTGCAGATGCCTCATACAGCGCCGCAATAATGCCCGGATCACAGAGAGAATTCATCTTTGCCACGATACGGGCTTCTCTTCCCTGCCGCGCGTTTTTCGCTTCCCTGCCGATCAGGCGCAAAAATTTATCCCGCAGCCAGTATGGTGCCAGCACCAGTTCATTCCATGCCAGCGGTTCGGAATATCCGGATAACATATTAAATACCGCTGTGGCATCCTCCCCGATCGACTCTTTGCAGGTAAAGATTCCACAGTCCGTATATAATTTTGCCGTCGAATCGTTATAGTTTCCGGTTCCCAGATGAACATAGCGGCGGATTCCGTCCTCTTCCCGGCGGACCACCAGTGCGATCTTGCTGTGTGTTTTAAGGCCAACGAGACCATAGATCACATGACAGCCTGCCTGTTCCAGTTTTTTCGCCCAGACAATGTTGTGCTCCTCATCAAAACGGGCTTTCAGCTCAACCAGAACCGACACCTGCTTGCCGTTTTCCGCTGCCTGTGCCAGACTGCTGATAATCGGGGAATTTCCGCTGACACGATACAGTGTCTGTTTAATCGCCAGGACATCCGGATCTTTGGATGCCTGCCGGATGAAATCCACAACCGGATCAAAGGTTTCGTATGGATGATGCAGAAAAATATCCCCTTTGCGGATTGCGGCAAAAATGTCACTTCCCGGTGTAATTTCCGGCACCTGCTGCGGCGTATACGGTTTATAGCGGAGATGGTCATATCCGTCAATCCCATACATTTTCATTAAAAAAGTCAGATCAATCGGACCTGCAATCTGAAAAATATCCTCATCCGACACTTTCAGCTCCGTCTTTAAAAATTTCAGAAGCTTTTTATCTACCTTCTCTTCAATTTCCAGACGGATAACTTCTCCCCACTGACGCATCTTTAATTTGTTCTCAATCTCTTTCAGCAAATCCGATGCCTCATCCTCATCAATCGTCAGATCTGCGTTTCGCATGATCCGGTACGGATACGCACACAATACCTTGTAATTGGAAAACAGTATGCCTATGTTGCGTTCTATAATCTGCTCAAGCAGAATGAAAGACTTCGTTTCCCCTTCGCTTGGAATCTGTACCAGACGCGGCAGAACACTTGGCACCTGCACGGTCGCAAACACAGTCTCATCCTCCGTTTTCTTTCCGGTCAGAAGTGCTGCAATATTCAGTGTCTTATTGCGAATCAGCGGAAACGGACGCGACGCATCCACTGCCATCGGGGTGAGTACCGGATATACATTTTCCATAAAATAGCGATCCACAAAACGCGCCTGTTCCTCGTTCAGATCCTCATGTGCATCCAGAAGATAAATTCCTTCTTTACGCAGAAGCGGCATCAGGGAACGGCTGAAAGTACTGTACTGGATATTGACCAGTTCCCGCGCCTGTTTATTGATGGCGGAAAGCTGCTCCGTGGCGGTCATTCCGGCGATATCACGCTTTTTATATTTTGCGTGTACCATATCCTTTAAGGATGCCACCCTTACCATAAAAAATTCATCCAGATTGGAAGAAGTAATACTGACAAATTTCAACCGCTCCAAAAGCGGAATGGATTTATCTCTTGCTTCACTTAATACACGCTGGTCAAACTTAATCCAGCTGAGCTCACGGTTTTCATAATATGCCGGATCTTTAAAATCTATTTTTGTGTCCATAAAAGCCCTCCGATCTAATAGTTATAAATACGCTTCTCTTTTAAAACAGGTTTCATGCTGTATACATTTTCAAAATAAGAGGTCTTTGCGTCAAACAATGCCTGTTCCAGCGCAATATCCTCAAATGCCTCGACCGTAATCACGAGTTTTCTCTCCCTTACCGCGATCCGGATATTTTTAAACTTCTGTTTATGACTCTGATCCAGCGCATTTGCCACACGAAGAATTGCCGAAAGTTTTGCCACACAAAGATACTCTTCCTGGCTCAATACATCAGCGACTTCCTCATACGGATCCAGCGGAAGAGTATTGTAGCGCACGATCTGTGCAACAATCTCGCGCTCCTGATGGGTCAGACCGATAATCTCTGAGGACATGATAATATGATACGTACTCTCCGACGCTTCCGCAAAGCTGACATACTTTCCACAGTCATGCAGGATTGTAGCCACCTGAAGCAGCAGACGCGCTCGCTTTCCAAGTCCGTGTTCCTGTTTCATCGCATCAAAAATCTTAATGGATAGCTTGGAAAGTGTCTGAATGTGTGGAGAAAAACTGTGGTAATGCTCCGATAAAAATGTGGCCGCCGAAATGACATCCGCATCAAAATCATGTGTCGATGCCAGCAGTTTATTGTGCTGTGCATAATCAAATGCCATACCATCCTGAATGTTTGCTCCCGGCACCCATACCTCTTTTGGATTCACATTCTGTGCCATCATCTTATACAGCACAAGTGCCGGAATGATCAGCGGTTCCCTCTCATCTGAAAGATTTAATTCCGCTGTGATCTCCTCCAGCGTTTTTTTGAGCAGTTTATCGATAAATTTAGAGAATTTATCCAGCTTTACCTGCCGGCTTTTTCCGCCTTTTTCCTCAATTTTTTTGACCAGGCCGCCGGCATAGTCACTGATCAGGATCAGATAATCCACCGGCGTATTCATGTACATGGAGCGAAATCCCTCGAGTTTTTTATTGACATATTCCTCAATCTGGTTTTCATACATTTTCAGGGAGTATCCGCGGTCTCCAAGCAGATTCCGCAGGCGCATAATGCCTGTTTCCATGTGTTGTGTCGTGATCATTTTCCCGTCACGGAATAATGTGATCTGCACACTCGCCCCGCCGACATCCACGACTGCTGCACTCGTCTTTATCATCTCCTCAAACACCGGACTGCCAGCCACCGCTTTATAACTGATAAAACGGTGTTCCGAGTTGCTTAACACCTTTACCCGGAATCCGGTTCTAAGATAAATCTGGTCAAGGACAAATATCTCATTTGTGGTATCCCGGAGTGCGGCGGCTGCACAGACTTCATAACTGTCTACCTTGTAGCTTTCCATGATCTCTTTAAACTGCGCCAGTGTTTCACAAAGTTCTTCCACCTGCTCATATCCGATTGTCCCTGTGCCATAAGTGCCTTTTCCCAGTTCCTGCCGGGACCGGATGTGATCCACCTCATGAAACTTTTTTCTGTTTGTAAACTCAAATACCTTCAGGCTCACATCGTATGTGCCAATATAAATTGCTGCAAATGTGTGAATTGCCATACGCCCACCTTCTTTCACCAATTCTGACTAATACGTACCAAGAATCCGGAATGCAATTGTTTCCTCCCGAAGTCCGCGCAGCGCATTCTGCACTGCATGATCCTCAAATCTTCCCTCAAAATCAACAAAGAAACGATATTCCCAGTTTTTATTCTGTAACGGACGTGACTGGATATTTGTCATATTCAGTCCATTATAAATAAAATGCGACAGTGCATGATATAAAGCACCGCTTTCGTGATTAATCTCAAAACAGATGCTGATCCGGTCTGCCTGATCGGTATATACTTTTTTCCCTGTCACAACAATAAACCGGGTCGAATTATTTTTATTATTCTGAATGGAATTGCGTAATACTTTCAACCCATAAATCTGGGCATTTTTTGCACTGGCAATCGCCGCCTGGGAAATCTCCCCATCCTCTTTGACCTTCTTGGCTGCAACGGCATTATTGCTGACACTGAATTTTTCCCAGTCCGCATGACTGTCCAGAAATTCACTGCACTGCATCAGTGACTGTTTGTGCGAATACACGGTACGGATATCTCTCTCATCCGCATCTTCCAGTCCTAAAAGTGCATGATCAATACGGATGATCTGCTCCCCGACAATATAATTATCATATTCCACCAGAAGATCATAATTTTCCGAGACAATTCCTGCCGAAGAATTCTCGATCGGGAGTACCGCATAATCCGCTTCCCCGTTCTTAATGGCCTCCATGGCATCTTTCCAGCTCTCCACATGGAAATTATTGCAGTTTTCTCCAAAAAACTGTTCCATGGCAAGCTGGCTGTAGGCACCTTCGAGTCCCTGAAAAACAATCCTTGCATTGGAATAATCCAGCGTGTGAATCGGCTCAAACTCCTGCGGAGGCATAATTCCATGCTCCGTCAGCAGTTTATACTGTTTCTTACGGCTCATCGCCATGATCTGCTCAAAAAGTTCACGGATTCCGTGTCTGGTAAAATCACTTTCCGCTTTTTTCTGCAGCGTTGCCAGCTTGGATTCCTCTCTCTCCTTGTCAAAAATCTGCTTCCCGGTATTTATTTTGTATTCAGCCACATCCGAGGTCAGTTTCATCCGTTCCTCATAGAGTTTTACGATCTGTTCGTCAATTTTATCAATATCTTTTCGGATATCTAGTAAATCTTTCATATAGCGCTCCTTCATGATTTATGATAAAATTTTATAACACAAAGGTATAAAAGGCAAGATACAACTTACCAAGGAGGACTCGATATTATGAAAAAACGTTTGCCCATAATTATAATTGCTGTTCTGGTCGTAGTATTTGCAGGACTGGGCTTTTACAGCCATCAGAAAAGTAAGATCAAATACAACACAAGCTATGTCAACGGAAATACTGCCGGAAACCTTTACAATGCCGGCTTGTTTTGTGAGAAAAACGGAACCGTTTATTTTGCCAATCCGGATGACGATTACCGGCTGTATTCCATGGATACAAACGGCAATCATCTGAAAAAACTCAGTTATGACCGTGTCATGTATATCAACGCCGATGACCATTATGTATACTATGTACGCAATAATGAAAATAATGGAACCGGATTTGATTTCTTCTCCTACGCAAGAAACAGTCTGTGCAGAATTGACCAGAATGGAGAAAACACTAAAATTTTAGACAAAGATCCCTGCCTGTATGCCTCGCTTGTCGGAAACTACATTTATTATCTGCACTATGATGACAAGGATGCTACAACGCTTTACAAGATCGGAATCGATGGCGAAGGACGCAAAAAAGTATATTCGCCTTACATTTTTACATGCAGCACGCTGGGTCAGTATATTTATACCAGCGGAACCGAAAGTGACGGTGCCATCTATCAGCTGGATACCGCCAGTGACAGTTTAAGCAAAGTCTATGAATGTAATTCTTTCAAACCGATTGTAACCAGTGATGACAATGTCTATTATATGGATGTGGATCAGAACAACGCCCTGGTACATACCAATATGAAATCCGGTCATCCGGTTACACTTACCAAGGACAGTCTGGATCTCTACAATGTATACGGAAGCAGTATTTTTTATCAGCGCTATTCCGAAGACAATCCGGCCCTTTGTATGATCAAAAATGACGGCAGTGGATATCAGGAACTGGCACAGGGCAATTACTCCAATATCAACGTCACTTCCAGTTACATCTATTTTACCGATTTTAAGACAAAAGAAGTGTTCTGTACACCGACCGATCATCCGGGAACACTCACCGCTTTCCATCCCGGCGTTATCAAAAAATAAATTTATAAGACTGTAAAAGAGGAGGAACCCAAAAATGCGGTTCCTCCTCTTTTGTTTTTCAAAACTTCCATAACATTACGCGCCAAAATCAAACAGGGAAAGCTGATTGGATTCCGGCATATCGCCAAACAATCCCAGATCACTCATCAGTTCTATTGTTGTCTTTGATACTTTTGTCCGTTCCCTAAAATCATCCTTGGAAAGAAAAATTCCGTCTTTTGCCGCTTCTGCAATCGCAACTGCCGCATTATCGCCAAGTCCGTCAATCGTATTGAGCGCCGGCAGCAGTTTTCCATCCACAATCTGAAAATGATGCGGTTCTGACTTATAGATATCCAGCGGAAGAAATTCAAATCCTCTGGCATACATTTCCTGTACCAGACGCATATCTTTGTAGGTATCCTGCTCTTTTTTGGAGAGCTCGTCCTTGCGCTTTTCGTACTCATGCATATATCCTTCCAGTTTTTCTTTTCCCTGACACATCAGCTCATAACTGAACGCGGTCGCACGGATAGAAAAATATGCTGCATAGTAAGCCAGCGGATAAAACACTTTACAGTAGGCAATGCGCCATGCCATCATAACATACGCGGCTGCATGGGCTTTCGGGAACATGTACTTAATCTTCTCACAGGACCAGATATACCAGTCCGGTACATTGTGATCGATCATATCCTGCTTCCATTCCGGCCATTTGTCACATTTTCCTTTTGCCACAATTCCCTTCCGGACATTCTCCATAATCTTAAACGATTCCTCGGAATCCAGTCCCATACTGATCAGATAGATCATGATATCATCCCTTGTACAGATGGCGGTAGAAATCGTTGCCTTCTTTTCCTGAATCAGTGTCTGTGCATTGCCAAGCCATACGTCCGTACCATGGGACAGCCCTGCAATACGCACCAGATCCGAAAATTCTTTTGGCTGTGTATCAATTAACATGCCCATGGCAAAGTCTGTACCAAACTCCGGGATACCCAATGCCCCCAGCTGGCAGTTCACCAGATCGTCCGGCGTGATGCCAAGTGCGGAAGTATCCTGAAACAGCGACATGACAGCCTTATCATCCAGTGGAATCTGCGTCGGATCTACGCCCGTCAGATCCTGCAGCATACGGATCATGGTAGGATCATCGTGCCCGAGAATGTCAAGTTTTAAAAGATTATGGTCAATCGAGTGATAATCAAAATGTGTGGTCGTAATATCGACCGTCATATCATTTGCCGGGTGCTGAATCGGAGTAAATGTATAAATCTGTTCCCCCATCGGAAGAACAACGATACCACCCGGATGCTGTCCCGTAGTACGACGCACCCCGACACATCCAAGTACGATCCGGTCAATTTCACAATTTCTCTTATGTACGCCGCGCTCTTCATAATAATTTTTGACATAACCGAATGCCGTCTTATCCGCCAGCGTACCGATCGTTCCTGCCTTAAAGGTCTGTCCCTCCCCGAAGATAACTTCGGTGTATTTATGTGCCTTACTCTGGTACTCTCCGGAAAAGTTCAGGTCGATATCCGGCTCTTTATTTCCCTTAAATCCCAGGAACGTCTCAAACGGAATATCAAACCCTTCTTTGGAAAGCGGTTTTCCGCAGCGCGGACAGAGCTTATCCGGCATATCACATCCGCTTCGGCCGGAAAAAGATTTTACCAGATCCGAATCAAAATCGCTGTACTGGCAATGTTTGCACAGATAATGCGCATGCAGCGGGTTCACCTCCGTAATACCGGACATTGTCGCAACGAAAGAACTTCCGACCGATCCACGCGATCCGACCAGGTAGCCGTCTTCGTTGGATTTCCAAACCAGCTTCTGCGCAATGATATACATCACTGCATACCCATTGCTGATAATGGAATTTAATTCCCGGTCTAAACGTTCCTGCACAATTTCCGGCAGTGGATCTCCATACATTTTATGTGCTTTGTTGTAACAGATGTCACGCAGCATCTGGTCCGAATTTTCAATGACCGGCGGACACTTATCCGGACGAACGGGAGAAATTTTTTCGCACATATCCGCAATCCGGTTTGTGTTTGTAATAACAACCTCTTCTGCTTTTTCACTTCCAAGATAAGCAAATTCTTTCAGCATCTCTTCCGTCGTCCGCAGAAAAAGGGGAGCCTGCTCATCCGCATCTTTAAATCCCTGCCCTGCCATGATAATTCTCCGGTAAATTTCATCCTCCGGATCTAAAAAATGCACATCACAGGTTGCCACCACCGGCTTATGGAACTGTTCACCGAGCCGGACAATCTTTTTATTGATCTCAATCAGATCGTCATTGGACGCAACCGGAGAATCTTCATCTCTTACAAGGAATGCATTGTTTCCGAGCGGCTGGATTTCCAGATAATCATAAAAGTTTACCAGTCTGGAAATTTCTTCCTCCGGACGGCCATTTAAAATTGCCCGGTACAACTCTCCCGCTTCGCAGGCAGACCCGATCAGAAGTCCATCCCGGTACCTGATAAATTCACTCTTCGGAATCCTCGGACGCCGGTGATAATATTTGATATGCGCCAGCGAAATCAGCTTATACAGGTTTGTCCGCCCCTGATCGCAGGTGGCAAGAATGATCGCATGATAAGTCGGCATCTTTTGTACATTCTGCACCGATGAGGTTCCCATTGCATTCACTTCGTCCAGGGTAGACATACCGCGATCCCGGAGCATCTCAATAAACTTCACAAAAATCTCTGCCGTACATCCGGCATCATCCACTGCACGATGGTGATTTTCCAGGGATACGCCCAGCGCTTTTGCAACCGTATCCAGCTTAAAACGGTTCAGATTCGGAAGCAGGACACGCGCCAGGGCAACCGTATCCACAATCGTCGGCTTGCATGGAATATCCAGCCTTTGGCAGTTTTTCTTGATAAAACTCATATCGAAATCGGCATTATGGGCAACCATAACACATCCCTCGCAGAATTTCATAAATTCCGGAAGAATGTCTGCAATGACAGGTGCATCAATCACCATGGAATCATTGATCGACGTCAGCTGCTCAATCCGAAACGGAATCGGCACTGTCTCTTATACACATCTGACGCTGCCGACGATAAGGCTCGTGTAGAT
>ENA-UALL01000762-UALL01000762.1-human-gut-metagenome-genome-assembly--contig:-NODE-762-length-13687-cov-6.167694_pt1 | contig 13687 bp, 15 predicted proteins | sample MGYA00243699_ERZ654466 | MGnify/ENA primary metagenome ERZ654466 (study PRJEB26926, sample SAMN06164635) | human gut metagenome | biome: ENVO:00009003; feature: ENVO:2100002; material: ENVO:00002003...
GGAGTCTCGTGGGCTCGGAGATGTGTATAAGAGACAGGCCGCAGGAGGGTTGCATGGTCAAAGCCCCTCTGGTGGGTACGTTTTACGCGGCTCCCTCGCCCAATGCCGCCCCCTTTGTGCAGGTGGGCCAGACGGTGAAAAAGGGCGATACCCTCTGCCTGATCGAGGCGATGAAGATGATGAATGAGATCCCTGCCCCGGTGGACGGGGTGGTACAGGCCGTGCTGGCCGAAAACGGCGAGGTAGTCGGCTTTGACGCCCCGCTGTTTTGCCTGAAGGAGTCGCACCATGTTTAAGCGGATACTCATCGCCAACCGGGGCGAGATTGCGGTACGGATCATCCGCTGCTGCCGGGAAATGGGGATCGAGACGGTGGCGGTCTACTCCGCCGCCGACCAGACCGCCCTGCATGTGCAGCTGGCCGACCGGGCGGTCTGCATCGGCCCGGCCAAAGCGGCGGACAGCTACCTTTCCCCCTCCCGCATCCTGTCGGCGGCGCTGGCCACCCACTGCGACGCACTCCATCCCGGCTTTGGCTTTTTGTCGGAAAACAGCGATTTTGCCCGCCGGTGCACCGAAAACGGCATTGTGTTCATCGGCCCGGCGGCGGATACCATGGACCGCATGGGCAACAAGCAGGCCGCCCGCCGGCTGATGCTGGAAAATCACGTCCCGGTGGTACCCGGCTCTCACGGGCGGGTGGACTCTGCCGCACAGGCGGCCCGCATCGCCGGGGAGATCGGGTACCCGGTGCTCATCAAAGCGGCGGCCGGCGGAGGCGGCCGGGGGATGCGCCGCGCATTCTCCCCGGACGAAATCACCGCCGCCTTTGACACCGCCCGTGCCGAGGCGGTCGCCTGCTTTGGCGACGGCGAAATGTATCTGGAAAAGCTCATCCTCAATCCCCGCCACATCGAATTCCAGATTTTGGCGGATACCCACGGCCACACCCTGCACTTGGGAGAGCGGGACTGCTCCCTGCAGCGGCGCAACCAGAAGATGCTGGAGGAATCCCCCTCCAAAGCATTGGACGAAGACCTGCGCCAAAAAATGGGAGAGGCGGCGGTGGCTGCGGCCCGTGCCGCCGGCTATGTCAGCGCGGGCACCGTGGAGTTTGTGCTGGATAAAGAAGGGCATTTTTATTTCATCGAGATGAACACCCGCATCCAGGTGGAACACCCGGTCACCGAGATGGTCACCGGCGTGGACCTCATCCGGGAGCAGATCCGCATTGCGGCCGGGCTGCCCCTTTCCTTTTCGCAGGCGGATGTGCAGCTGCAGGGGCATGCCATCGAATGCCGCATCAACGTCGAGGACCCGGCGCAGGATTTCCGGCCCTGTCCCGGCCGGGTGGATTTTCTCCACCTGCCCGGGGGCTGCGGGGTGCGGGTGGACACCGCCCTGTACACCGGCTACGAGGTGCCTCCCTTTTACGATTCCATGATCGCCAAGGTGATCGTCCACGCCCCCACCCGGCTTCAGGCCATCCGCCGGATGCGGCGGGCGCTGGAGGAGCTGATGATCGACGGCATGCAGACAAACGCCGATTTTGCCCACCTGATCCTGCACCATCCCGCCTTTGTCAAGGGGGAGTACGACACCGGCTTTATTGAGCACAATTTGAAAGAGCTGCTCGCCTGGGAGCGGGACTGCGCCGCTCCGCAGGCAGAGTGACCTTTTGCCATTTCGGATACCGAAAGGAAGGGACCCATTTTTGAACGATATTTTTCGCAAGCGCCGTGAGCATCTCACCTCCCTGCGCGACCTGCGGCAGCAAAAGCGCACCCCCGCTGCCCGGGGGGATGCCCAAACCACCTGTCCTTCCTGCTCCCACACCGCCTCCCGCTCCGCTTTGGCCGCCGCGCAGTATGTCTGCCCCGCCTGCGGCTACCATTACCCCATCTCCGCGTACACCCGCCTTCATCTGCTGGTGGACAAGGGCAGCTTTCGGGAAATGAACCGGCGCCTCACCTCCGCCGATCCGCTGTCCTTTCCCGGCTACGCCGCCAAGCTGGCCGCCCAAAAGGAAAAGGCCGGCCTGTGTGAAGCGGTGGTCACCGGCAACGGCGACATCGACGGACGCCGGGCGGTCATCGCGGTGCTGGACAGCCGTTTTCTGATGGGCAGCATGAGCGCCGCGGTGGGGGAAAAGGTCACCCGCGCGGTGGAATACGCCCAAAAGACCTCCCGACCTTTGATTATTTTCAGCGCCAGCGGCGGCGCCCGCATGCAGGAGGGGATCTTTTCCCTGATGCAGATGGCCAAAACCGCGGCGGCCATCGCCCGTTTCTGCGACAAGGGCGGGCTGTACATCTCCTATCTCACCCATCCCACCACCGGCGGGGTGAGCGCCAGCTTTGCCGGGCTGGGGGACATCACCCTGGCCGAACCCGGCGCGCTCATCGGCTTTGCCGGCCCGCGGGTGATTGAACAAACCATCGGCCAAAAGCTGCCGGAGGGATTCCAGCGGGCGGAGTATTTGGAAGAGCACGGGTTTGTGGACCGCATCGTCCCCCGCCGGGAGATGCGGCAGACCCTGTCCACGCTGCTGCGGCTGCACGACAAAGGGGGAAAGGACAAATGAGTATGCGCGATCTCGATCGTGAGCTCGACCGGCTGGAAGCCGAGCTGCGCGGGCTGCCGGAGGGGGAGCAATCCCCCCGCGGGCAGGTGAAAAGCCGCCAGCTCCGGCGGCAGATGCACGAGCTGCTCAAAAGCGCTCCTCCCCTCACCCCCGCCGACCGTGTCTACCTGGCGCGGCATCCCCGGCGGCCGGGCATCACCGACTACATCGGGGCCTTGTTTGAATCCTTTATCGAGCTCAAAGGCGACCGCCTGTCCAAAGAGGACCCCAGCATTCTGGGGGGCATCGCCCTTTACCATGGGCAGCCGGTCACGGTGATCGGCCACCGCAAGGGCAAAAACCTGAATGAGCACCTGCGCTGCAATTTCGGTATGCCGGGGCCGGAGGGTTACCGCAAGGCCCTGCGGCTGATGAAGCAGGCGGAAAAATTCCGCCGCCCGGTCATCACCTTTATCGACACCCCCGGCGCCTATCCCGGCCTGGAAGCGGAGGCGGGCGGCCAGAGTGAGGCCATCGCCCGCAACCTGGCCGCCATGAGCACCCTCGGTGTTCCGATTGTGTCGGTGGTCACCGGCGAGGGCAGCAGCGGCGGTGCGCTGGCCATCGGAGTGGCGGACTGTGTGCTGATGCTGGAAAACGCGGTGTATTCCATCCTTTCGCCCGAAGGCTTCGCCTCCATTTTGTGGAAGGATGTCTCCCGCAGCGAGGAGGCCTGCGCCCTGATGCGCCTCACCGCCCAGGACCTGTCCCGGTTCGGTGTGATCGACGCCATTGTGCCGGAGCCCCCCGGTGGGGCGCACCGCCGCCCGGCGGCGGTGTTTGAATCGCTCGATACCGCGCTCTCCCGCCAGCTTGCCCGCCTGCAAAAGCAAAGCTCCTCCAGCCTGACGGCTGCCCGGTACAAAAAGCTGCGGCAGATGGGCGCCGCCATGGAGGACGTGATCAAGGAGGACGCATGAATACACTGCATATCCGCGCCACCGGGCGCTGCCTGCCGCAAAAAGCGGTTAAAAACGACGATTTAAGCCGGATTGTGGACACCAGCGATGAATGGATCGCCACCCGCACCGGCATCCGCTCCCGCTATTTCTGTGAGGGGGAGCACAACTGGCAGTTGGCCGCCGGGGCGGCCCGCCAGGCCATGGAACGGGCCGGCGCCGCCCCGCAGGACATCGGCGGGTGTATTGTGGCCACCTTCACCCCCGACTACGCCACCCCGTCGGTGGCCTGCCTGGTACAGCGGGAACTGGCCCTGCCCGAAGACATCCCGGCCTTTGACATCAACGCCGCCTGTTCCGGCTTTCTCTACGGTCTGCAGGTGGCCAGAGGACTGCTGCTGCAAAGCGACAAGCCGTATATCCTGCTCATCGGCAGCGAGGCGCTCTCCCATATCCTGGATTTTGGCGACCGCTCCACCTGCGTGCTGTTCGGGGACGGCGCGGGGGCGGTGTTGCTGGAGCGGTCGGCCACCCACCGCTACGAAAGCTGCCTTGGCAGCCGGGGCAACAGCGACGCGCTCTACTGCCCCGGCCCCGGCCTGGATTCTCCCTTTTTGCACATGGACGGCCGGGAGGTGTTCCGCTTTGCCGTGGACATCATCCCCCGCTGCATCGATACAGTTCTGCAAAAGGCGGGGCGCACCCTGTCCGAGATCGACTATGTGGTCTGCCACCAGGCCAACGAACGGATCATCCGCCACGTTGTGCGGCAGATGGCCGCCCCGCCCGAAAAATTCTTTGTCAACCTGCAGACCCTCGGCAACACCTCAGCGGCCAGCATCCCGCTGGCGCTTGACGACATGGCCGTGCAGGGACTGCTCACCCCCGGCGTTTCCCTGATCTGCGTGGGATTCGGCGCCGGATTCACCTGGGGCGGCGCCCTGCTGGAATTCTGACCGGCCCCGATTTTACAAAAGAAAGGATGCTTCCCATGCGTTTACAGGAACTGCTGCACACCGAATATCCCTTCATCCAGGGCGGCATGGCCAACATCGCCACCGGCCCCTTTGCCGCCGCCGTTTCCAACGCGGGCGGTTTGGGGCTGATCGGCGCGGGCGGCATGACGCTCGCCACCCTCAAGGAAAACGTCGACGCCTGCCGCCGGCTCACCAGCAAGCCCTTTGGGGTCAACATCATGCTGATGCACCCCGAAGCACAGCAGATGGCCGAGCTGGTGGCAAACGAGCGCATCCCCATCATCACCACCGGCGCGGGCAACCCCGCCAAATACATGGACATGTGGAAGGCCGCCGGCTGCAAGGTGCTGCCGGTGGTGCCCGGCGTGGCCCTGGCCCGCCGCATGGAGTCCTGCGGGGCCGATGCCATCATCGCCGAGGGCACCGAAAGCGGCGGCCATGTGGGGGAAATGACCACCATGGCGCTGGTGCCCCAAGTGGTGGACGCGGTGCGCATCCCCGTGATCGCGGCGGGCGGCATCGCCGACGGACGGCAGCTGCTGGCCGCGTTTTCGCTGGGTGCGTGCGGTGTGCAGCTGGGCACCTGCCTGCTGGCCAGCGAGGAATGCCCCATCCACGACAACTACAAGCAGGCCATCCTGAAGGCCGGGGACAACGACACCGTGGTGACCGGCCGGATCGCCGGTGTGCCGGTGCGGGTCCTCAAAAACCGCATGACGCGGGAATATGTAAAGCAGGAAAAAGCCGGGGCCGACAAAATGGAACTGGAAAAATACACCCTTGGCTCCCTGCGGCGGGCCGTGTTCGACGGCGACGTGCAGACCGGCTCCCTGATGGCCGGGCAGGTGGCCGGGCAGCTGCATGAGATTAGGCCTGTCCGCCAAATCTTTGAAGACCTCATGGCCCAGGCGTCCGCCGCCCTGCAGCAGCTGGAAAGGGAGCGAGTATAATGCCGGTGCTGGGAACGCGGGAGCTGGAGCTTCCCCTCATCCAGGGCGGCATGGGGGTGGGGGTATCCCTTGGAAACCTGGCCGGCCATGTGGCGGCCTGCGGCGGCATGGGGGTCATCAGCAGTGTCAACGCCGGCTATGCCCGCCCGGAATTTGAAAAAGATCCCCTCGCCGCCAACCTGGCGGCCCTGCGGGAAGAGATCGGCAAAGCCAAAGAAATCGCCGGTGGCCGGGGAATGGTGGGGGTCAACATCATGGTGGCCACCAACCACTACCCCGAAACCGTCCGCGAAGCGGTGGCCGCCGGAGCCGATGCCATCATCTCTGGCGCGGGCCTGCCCACCGACCTGCCCGCTCTGGCGGGGGATGCGCCGGTGCTGCTGGCCCCCATCGTTTCGAGCGGGCGGGCCGCGTCCACCATCTGCCGGCTGTGGCAGCGGCGGCATGGCCGCCTGCCCGACTTTTTGGTGATAGAGGGATGCGAGGCAGGCGGGCACCTGGGCTTTTCCCGCGAGGAGCTGGAACAGGCCTTGGCCCTTCCCCTGAAAACCCTGCTGGCCGATGTCCGCCGGGCGCTGGAACCCTTTGAAAAGGAGAGCGGCCGTCCCCTGCCGGTGTTTGTGGCCGGCGGGGTGTATACCGGGGCGGACATCGCCTTTTACCGCTCCCTGGGGGCGGCGGGGGTGCAGATGGCCACCCGGTTTATCGCCACCCATGAATGCGACGCCTCCCCCGGCTACAAGCAGGCCATGCTCCGCGCAAAAAAGGAGGACATCCGACTGGTGAGCAGCCCGGTGAGGATGCCGGGCAGGGCGCTGAACAGTCCGCTTTTGCACCGGTTGGACACCGGAGAGCGGTTTCCCCCGCTGCGCTGCAACGACTGCCTGCGGGTCTGTCCCCACGCGGAGACTCCCTACTGCATCTCCCGCGCGCTGGTCGAAGCGGTGCGGGGCAACTGGGAGGAAGGGCTGTTTTTCTGCGGGAGCAGCGCCTGGCGGCTGGACCGGCTGCTGACGGTGCGGGAACTGATAAATGAACTGATGGACGAAAGGAGCGCCAAACCGTGACATTGGCTTTTGTCTACGCTGGCCAGGGAAGCCAGCATGTGGGGATGGGACGCGACCTGTACGAGCGTTTCCCATCCTTCCGCCGGCTGTGGGACACCGCGCCGGTGGACTTTGACCTGCCCGGCCTGTGCTTTGACGGGCCGGAGGACCGCCTTTCCCAGACCCGCTACACCCAGCCCTGCATGGTGGCCTTTGCCGCCGGGGTGACGGCCCTGCTGGCCGGGGAGGGGATACGCCCCGCCATGGCGGCCGGGCTGAGCCTGGGGGAATATTCCGCCCTGCACGCCACCGGGGTGTGGGACGCCGAAACGGTGATATCCCTGGCCGCTTTCCGGGGACGGGCCATGGAGCAGGCCGTGACCGGCCGGGATTGCTCCATGACCGCCGTTTTAGGGCTGGAGCGCGACAAGCTGGAGGATGCCTGCGCCGGGGCGCGCGCCGCCGGTGTGGTGGAGATCGCCAACGACAATTGCCCCGGCCAGCTGGTGATCGCCGGCGACCGGGCGGCGGTGGACAAAGCGGCCGAATTGGCCGCCGGGGCGGGGGCACGCCGCTGCGTGCCCCTGAAGGTGAGCGGCCCCTTCCATACCAGCCTGATGAAGCCGGCCGGGGATGCGCTGCAAAAGAAATTTGAAACCATCCCCTTCGCCGCCCCCTCCTTCCCGGTGATCTTCAACGCCACCGGGCTTCCCCTTCAGCCGGGCGAAACCATCCCCGGCCTGCTGGAAAAACAGGTGCAAAGCGGCGTGCGCTTCACCGATACCATCCGCTATATGGAAAGCCAGGGGGTGGACGTGGTCATCGAGATCGGCCCGGGCAAAACATTGAGCGGGTTTATCCGCAAAACCGCCAAATCCATCCGCACCTATGGGGTGGAGGATGGCGAAAGTCTGCAAGCGGTCATCGAGCGCTGGAAAGGAGCAGGACTATGAGTGTGGAAGGAAGAACCGCCATTGTCACCGGCGGCAGCCGGGGGATTGGCCGGGCGATCTGCCTGGAGCTGGCCCGTCAGGGCGTGCACGTGGCGGTCAATTACGCGGGCAGCCAGCAGGCTGCCGAACAGGTGGCGGCCGCATGCCGCGAGATGGGGGTGCAGGCCGTCGCGGTGGGAGCGGACATTTCCTGCGCCGATGGGGTGCAGGCGCTGTTTGACCAAACCCTGAAGGCGTTCGGCCGGGTGGATATTCTGGTAAACAACGCCGGCATCACACGGGACACCCTGCTCCTTCGGATGACCGAGGAGGACTTTGACCGGGTGATCGACACAAACCTCAAGGGCGCATTTTTGTGCATGAAGCAGGCGGCCCGGCTGATGATGAAGCAGCGCTACGGCCGCATTGTGAGCCTGAGCAGCGTGGTGGGCCTGCGGGGCAACGCCGGGCAGGTCAACTACGCGGCCAGCAAGGCCGGGATCGTGGGGATGACCAAGTCCCTTGCCAAAGAGCTGGCCCCCCGGAATGTGACGGTCAACGCCGTCGCCCCCGGCTTTATCGAAACCGACATGACCGGTGCGCTTGCCCCTACGGTGCAGGAAGGCATCCGGGCCCAGATCCCGCTGGGGCGTTTCGGCTCCCCGCAGGATGTGGCGCGGGCCGTGGCCTTTCTGGCCGGGGAGGAAAGCGGCTACATCACCGGGCAGGTGCTGTGCGTAGACGGCGGCATGGCCATGTAAGGAGGAAACTTTTATGAAACGACGTGTTGTCATCACCGGCATGGGGGCGGTGACCCCCATCGGCCACACCGCCCCCCAAAGCTGGCAAGCGGCAAAGGAAGGGGCCTGCGGCATCGCCCCCATCACCCTGTTTGATACCTCCGGCCACAAGGTCAAAATCGCCGGAGAGGTGAAGGGGCTGGACATCTCCGCCCACATCGACAAAAAGGAGAGCCGCAAAATGGACCGGTTCACCCAGCTGGCGGTGATCGCGGCCAAGGAGGCCCTGGCCGACAGCGGCCTGAACATGGAAACGGAGGACCCCTACCGCTGCTCGGTGGTGGTTTCCAGCGGCATCGGAGGGCTTGGCACCATTGAAACCGAGCACACCCGCGGCGAGCAGAAGGGATTTGACCGGGTCTCCCCCTTCTTTGTGCCCATGTCCATCACCAATATGGCGGCCGGGCACATCGCCATCGCCACCGGCATGAAGGGGATGTGCAGCTGCGTGGTGACCGCCTGCGCGGGTGGAAGCAACGCCATCGGCGACAGCCTGCGCCAGATACGCGACGGCTACGCCGACGTGGTTTTGTGCGGCGGGGCAGAGGCGAGCATCACCCCCTTTGGGATCGGCGGCTTCACCTCCATGAAAGCCCTGTGCGAAACCAACGACCCCGCCCGCGCCTCCATCCCCTTTGACAGGGAGCGCAGCGGCTTTGTGATGGGCGAAGGGGCCGGTATCCTGATTCTGGAGGAATACGAACACGCCCGCGCGCGGGGGGCGCGCATCTACGGCGAGATGGCCGGGTATGGGGCGGCCTGCGACGCGTACCACATCACCGCGCCCGACCCGCAGGGAGCCGGGGCCGCGGCCGCCATGACCATGGCGCTGGCGGATGCCGGTATCTCCCCTGCCGACGTGGGATATGTCAACGCCCACGGCACCTCCACCCCCATGAACGACCGGTGCGAGACCATGGCCCTGAAAAAGGCCTTTGGCAGCCATGCGCAAAACCTGATGGTCAGCTCCACCAAGTCGATGACCGGCCACCTGCTGGGGGCCAGCGGCGCGGTGGAAGCGGTCTTTACCGTGATGGCCTTAAAGGACGGCTTTGTCCCCGCCACCATCCATTACCGGGAAAAGGATGAGGAATGCGACCTGGACATCGTGCCCAACCAGGGCCGCCAGGCCGACCTGCGGTATGCCATGTCCAATTCACTGGGGTTTGGCGGCCACAACGCCAGCCTCGTTTTCAAACGCTGGGAGGAATAAACCATGCAGCTGAATTCCAATGAAATCGAACGCATCCTGCCCCACCGCTACCCGTTTTTGCTGGTGGACAAAATCACCGACTGCCAGCCGGGCGAATTTGCCAAGGGCATCAAATGCGTATCCGCCAATGAGATGCATTTTTGCGGGCATTTCCCCGGCCATCACGTCATGCCCGGGGTGCTCATCATCGAGGCGCTGGCGCAGGTGGGGGCCGTCGCCCTGTTGACAGAGGAAGAAAACAAGGGTAAAATTGTATTCTTCGGAGGCATCAAAAACGCCCGGTTCCGGCGGCAGGTAACGCCGGGGGATGTACTCGAGCTGGAATGCACCCTCACCCGGCGGCACGGGCCGGTGGGCATCGGCACCGCCACCGCACGGGTGGACGGCGTGGTGGCCGCCACTGCCGAGCTGTCCTTTGCCGTGGGCGAGTGACTGGTATTTTTGGATAAGGAAAGGGAGACGGAATCATGCTGGAACAATCATTTTCCGAGGTATACGCCAAATTCAAGCTGCATTTTTACCGGTCGGTGTTCAGCCGCTTTCAGAACCGGGAGGCCAGCCTCACCACGGTGGAAACCTTTTGCATGGAGATCATCAACGCCCTGAAAAATCCCACCATCAACGAGTTCGCCTCCTTTGCCCAGATCTCCCCTCCCAATGCTGCCTATAAGGTCAACAAACTGATCCAGAAAGGGTATGTGCAGAAGATCCAGTCCGCCACCGACAAGCGGGAGTATCATCTGGAGCCCACCCAGAAGTACCACGACTATTACAACATCAGCTATACCTACCTGCACACGGTGATGCAGCGCATCGAGGAGCGCTTTTCTCCTCAGGAGATTGCCCAGCTCGAATCCATGCTGCAAATCATTTCGGGCGAACTGATGCCGGAGATCCCGGCCCTGGACCAATCCCATCCCAACATTTGATAAAAAGGGAGCCTTTTCCCCTGCCAAGGGCGTGTTGTAAAATAGCCCTCCTAAAAACAATGCGCAAAATTAGCCCCCAAAAGAAGCTGACTTCGCTTCCTTTGGGGGCTAATTCTCATAATCATTCCAGATTTTTGTGCAGGCTACTATTGCATTTTTCTTTTGCAACAGCCCCGCCATTCCCTTCCCCCTGTATATCGCCTTTCCCGGCCGTCCATACTCCCTGCAGAAGGGAAGGGATGGACATGAACGAAATCAAAATCGCCCTGCTGGCGCTGGGGTCGGCGCTGGTGCTGTTTTTAATGACCAAGCTGATGGGGAACAAGCAAATCTCCCAGCTCACCATGTTCGATTATGTGATCGGCATCACCATCGGGTCGATCGCTGCCGAAATGGCCACCGACCTGGAAACGCCCCTGCATTCGGTGATTGCCCTGGTGGTCTACGGCCTGCTGGCCTTTGTGATCTCCCTGGTCGTGCAAAAATCCGCAAAAGCCCGCAAGATCATTGACGGGCGCGCCTGGATTTTGCTGGACGGCGGCAAGCTCTACCGGGAAAACTTCAAAAAAGCCCGGCTGGATTTAAATGAATTTCTCACCACCTGCCGGGTGGAGGGCTATTTTGACCTGCGGCAGGTACAAACCGCGGTGATGGAATGCAACGGAAAAATCAGCTTTTTGCCCACCGAGGCCGGCCGCCCGGCCACCCCATCCGACCTGGGGCAGAACCCTCCCCAAACCCACGCGATGATCACCGTCATCATGGACGGGCACATCCTGCGCCACAACCTCCGGCTGGCGGGGAAGGACGAAATCTGGCTTAAGCGCCAGCTCAAGGAACAGGGCTATAAGGAAGCGGCCGAGGTGTTCCTGGCCCTGTGCGGCGACCAGAACGCCCTGGACGTGTACCCCATGAACCCCTCCCAAAACACAAAGGACCCCTTCCAGTAACCCTCCGCCGCCCTCTCTGGGCCTTTTCGGCACGCAAAGGGCGCGATAACACAGCTCCCCCAGTCTCCCTGTCTTAAAAACCGGCCGAAACAAAACGTTTCGGCCGGTTTTCGCTGATAAAGGCGTTTCTCCGGGGCGCATGTCCCCTCCCAAAAACCATTTTTTCTTCTTCGCTCCCTCCGAATAACAAGCACGCATTTTTTCGGCAGCCTCAAAAGCCCGCCGGGCATCCGTTCCCGGCGGGCTTTCTCCGTCTTTATTCCGGCAAAATTAAACCAAAGCTTCTATTTTTCTCTTTTCTTTTTTTGCTTATTTGTGTATAATGTTTCATGGGGTGTGGAATATGGAAGAAGAGAGAAAAGAGAGCTTGACCAAAGCCACCATCCAGGCGAACCTGAAGCAGGATTTGAAAATCACCATAATCGACTTTTTTCTGCTTCTGCCTTTTAGCGTCTTCTGTTGCCTGTTGATCAAATGGATCTGGAATTCTGCTTTTTTCCCGGGATGGGCTGCTTTTATCCTGTCTCTTGGGTTCCTTTCCCTTCCGTTGTTGATGGTAACCAATCTCGTGGAAGAAATCAAACGCTCTGTCGATGCCAACAAAATGAATTTCTCCATCGTGACCGATCAGCTGATCGGCCGGGAAGATCCCCATGGATCTTTTAAATCCTTCTTGACAAGTTACCGCGACCCTTATGTCCTTCGCTTTGCTTTCCACGGGAAATATGCCATCCCTTATGTGCCTTGTTACCGCTTTTCCAAATTCTACGACCACATGTGCGGGGTTGAGTTGTTCGACTCATGCCAAATCGGCGACACGTTCCTGCTAATTGTCCGGGGCAAAACCATCCTGTCGGTATACAACACCCGTTTGTTTGAGCTGGCCGACGAAAAGGAAAACTGAAAAAGGCTGTTAAAAAAGCAAAAATAAAAATTGCTGTTATCGAGATTTTCGACACGCTGAAAGGCTGCCCCCAAAACGCATGGGGACAGCCTCTTTTTTGTGGGTGCCGGGGGGGCGGCCGCCTGCGTGCGGGCCGGTGATAGGCGAAGGGGAATGCAGCCCCCTTCCGCGGCTCCTGCCGGGGCATCACCGTCCAACGCTTCCCGCTTTGCAGCCCTATTTGGTCTGTATGCGCGCCGGGGTGCTATTCCCCGGCTTTTCCCCTCTCTTTTATCCGTTCTTTCAGCCGCAGGACCAGATAAAACAGCCCCTGGCGGCCCAGGTCGACCAAACTGCACGCCAGGAAGACGCCGGCGATCATCACCGGCAGCCACAACAGATACGCCGGGTTCTTTTCAAAAGCGGCGGGGGAAAAGGCCAGCTTATCCCAAATGAAGTTGCGCACCAACGGGTGTTCGTGGATGGCGTAAACGCCGATGGTGGTACCGGCCAGCCGGTTGACAATGGGAGAATAGAATTTCCAGTCCCGGAAGAACAAAAACAGCGCGGCCGCTTGAATCACCACCAGCGGGTTGTTGAATGCCCCAAACACCCTGTGGTACACCGACGGATGGGCAAAGAACAGACGGTCCAGCCCAAAGTCCACCAGACAGCACAGGGCAAACAGCCCCAAATACCGCCACCGCGGTTTCTCATAGGAATGGCTGAACCGCTGCAGGTAGGCCCCCAGCACATAGTACAGCAAAAAACTTCCCAGGCTCTTGCCGTAGCTGAGCGACACGATTTTGGTAACGCTGATGACCTGATTGAAAGGCGCCATTTCCGCCACCGTCGGCCACACCGACATCACCACGAACAGGATCCCCAGCAGGAACCGAAACGAACGGCGGTCCAGCTTTTGCATCACCATATTCATAAAAGGCGACAGCAGCAAAAGCAGGATATACAGGGACAGAAAATACCAGGTGCGGGAGAAAAAGGGGAAAAAGGCCTGCACAATCTGAGCGGGCTTTCCCAGCAACACCGCAGGAGTGGCGCACAAAAACACCGCGGTGATCAGCAGGGAATAAAACAGCATGGGGGCATACGCCTTGCCGCTCCTTTGTACCGTTTTTTTCAGGTCAAAGGGGCGCTGCACCATGAAATAGCCGGTTATCAAAACGAAGATATCCACCGGAGCGCGAAAAAAAGACCATATAAGATCGGCCACCGCATTCACTCTGCCGCCGGTTTCGTTTGCGTAGTCGCTCAACCCGCCGTAATCGTACAAATGCAGGATGATAATGGCCAGCATACAAAAAATCCGTAGCACCTCAATGCCGGATACACGCTTTGTTTTCAAGCGGACATTCCCCCTTTACCCGGTTAGCATAGCACAAAAGCAAACCCATCGCAATATTCGCGCCAAAATGTACGATTGTCAATGATGTGAGACTGAAAAAGGCGAGAGAGATTCAGGGATAA
>ENA-UALL01000770-UALL01000770.1-human-gut-metagenome-genome-assembly--contig:-NODE-770-length-13565-cov-6.232346_pt1 | contig 13565 bp, 14 predicted proteins | sample MGYA00243699_ERZ654466 | MGnify/ENA primary metagenome ERZ654466 (study PRJEB26926, sample SAMN06164635) | human gut metagenome | biome: ENVO:00009003; feature: ENVO:2100002; material: ENVO:00002003...
TCTACACGAGCCTTATCGTCGGCAGCGTCAGATGTGTATAAGAGACAGCCATCAGTTCCCGTTCAGCCTGGGGCAGCCGCAGGTAGGTGGGCAGCAGATCTTCGGCGGATACAGCCGGGGTGTGCAGCGCCTCGGCGGCCACTCCCACCGCGTGCTGGTAGCGCAGGGAAAAGGGAGCCAACCGTACCGGCAGGCCGGATGGTTGCAGATAATCGCGGCACAGGGCCGCGCCGTCCCCCATCAGCAGGATAGGGGAATCCACACGGCAAAGCCTCTGCTGCAACTCTTCAAGAGGCAATGCCTCGTCGGGGGTAAGCCGATCAACCACGCCGTCCCGGCAGGAAAAGCAGGCAGTATACACCTGCTGGCAACGGGCATCCATGGCGGCGCATATCGTGCCGGAAAAGGGGAGCCCTTCCGCCCGGCGGGCGATAGCGGCGAGAGTGGATACCCCAATGCAGGGCTTGCCGGAGGCGAAGGCCATTCCCTTTATGGCGGCCACCCCAATGCGCACACCGGTGAAGGAGCCGGGACCGTTGGCAATGGCCAGTGCGTCCATCTCGTCGAGCGTCATCCCCGCATCCTGCAGCATGTGCGCGATCATGGGCATCAGTGTCTGGCTGTGGGTGAGCTGGACATGCACAGCCTCCTGCGCTAGGATCCGCCCGTCCTCGGCGACGGCGCAGGACGCCGGTCCGGCCGAGCATTCAACCGCAAGCAGCTTCAATTTTGCCTCTCTCCTCTCCGGTCGTCAATGGTCAACCGCCGCCCGGTCTCGCCAAGTGGCTCAAAGGTGATGCGGACAGCGTGGGGCGGCAGGGCGTTTTCAATGTTCTCGCTCCACTCCACCGCCAGGATGGTCCCCGCGTCCAGATAATCAAAAAAACCGGTGGTGTAAAGGTCCTCCCATCCGGTGATGCGGTACATGTCAAAATGCACCAATGGGGGATTGCCGCCATATTCATGCACCAGCGCAAAGGTGGGGCTGGAAACCTCAGCCTGCAGGCCGAGCCCGGCGGCGAGCCCCCGCACAAAGGCGGTTTTTCCCATCCCCAGGCCGCCGAACAGCGCCACAACATCGCCTGTGCGCAGGCTGCCCGCCAGGTCTTTCCCGGCCTGCTCGGTCTGGGCGGGGGTGTGGGTGATGATGGTTTTCATCGGTTTTTGTCACATCCTTTGGCATCCAGTATAGCACATTTTGTCCTCCCCGAAAAGAGGGAATGTTTTGCCCGGCGCCGGACATACTATCCATACGTTTAAAAAGGGGGGACTCGCTATGGAACAGGCAACCAAGCTGACCGGACAGTATGAAACGGATATCCAGACGCTGGACGCGGCGCTGCATGTCTCCAAAAGCTTTGACCTGATCAGCCGAAGGCTGGAATTCGGCCATCGCAAGGCCACCATGTATTTTATCAACGGATTTATCAAAATCGATCTGGTGGAACGCATTGTCCAGTTTTTGATGTCGCAGAGCGCCGACGACCTGGGCAGTGCGCAGGATACAGCAGCCTTTGCCCGCCTGTTTATTCCCAACGCCGAGGTGAGTTTAAGCTCGGATCAGGACATTATCATGACGCGCATCCTTTCCGGCATGGCGGTGGTGCTGGTGGAAGGATTTGCCGACGCCATGATCCTGGATGTGCGCCAGTATCCCACCCGCAGTGTGGAAGAACCGGACGAGGACCGTGCGCTGCGCGGCGCACGGGACGGGTTTGTGGAAACGCTGGTGTTCAACACCGCCCTTATCCGCCGCCGCATCCGCAATCCCAACCTCACCATGGAAATCCTGCAGGTGGGCACCTCCTCCCACACCGATGTGGTGCTCTGCTACCTGGAGGGCAAGGCCGACCCAAAGATGGTAGGCAACATCCGCAAGCAGATCCAGAACATCGATATTCCCAATCTGTCTTTGGGGCAGGAAAGCCTGATGGAATGCCTGGTGCCGCGGCAGTGGTACAATCCCTTCCCCAAGGTCCGGTATACCGAACGGCCCGACTGCGCGGCCGCCAGCGTGGCTGAGGGGCAGATCCTGGTGCTGGTGGATACCTCCCCGGCGGTTATGATCCTACCCACCTCCCTGTTCGATTTCACACAGGACACCAACGATTATTATTTCCCGCCGCTCATCGGCAGCTATCTGCGGATCGTGCGGGGGGTGGTGTTCTTGGCCACGCTGCTGCTCACCCCCATCTGGTACCTGCTGGTGACCAGCAACGTGGATCTGCCCCGGTGGCTGGAGTTCGTGCGTATCGCCGAGCCAAACGACGTGCCGGTGTTGCTACAGATTTTGATATTGGAGCTGGTTATCGACGGGCTCAAGCTGGCCTCCCTGAACACTCCTTCGTCGCTGAGCAATGCGTTCAGCGTGGTGGGCGCGTTGATTTTAGGGGAGTTTGCGGTATCGGCCGGGGTACTGGTGCCCGAGGTGATGCTCAACATGGCGTTTGTCGCCATCGCCACCTTCACCCAGCCGAATTTTGAGCTGGGCTACGCCTTTAAATTTTTCCGGATCATGTTCCTTATTTTGATTGCCCTGTTCCATGTCTGGGGCCTGGTTGCGGGTGTGGTGCTGATGCTGCTGTCCATTGCGACCACCAAAACCGTCGCCAGCCGGGGCTACCTGTATCCCCTGATCCCCTTTAATGGCCAGGCGCTTTGCCGTCTGTTGTTCCGCCGCACCATCCACCCGCACAATTCCTGAAATTTCGGGTAAACAAAAAAATCAGTTTCCGGCCATAATCCGCCCGCCTCGCTCATATAGTGAACCGAGGAGGCGTGGAAAATGAAGATGGTGGTTCTGCACAAAAAACAAATCGGCATGGGAGTGCTGTGCGCAGCCGTGATTGCGGTGGTGCCCTTCCTGACCGTTTTGCTGACAAGCACGCGGCTTCAAGATGCTGCGGCAGAAAATACCAACTGGGGGTTGAGCTTTCAGCAGGAAGGACAGCCTCCTGTGGGCAATGCCAGCGCGGAATTTTTGAAGCAGTACAACGCCTACTATGTGGGCGACACGAGCGAAAAAAAGCTGTATATCACCTTTGATGCCGGGTTTGAAAACGGGAATACGCCCGCCATTCTGGATGCACTGAAAAAGCATGATGTCCCGGCCACCTTTTTCCTGGTGGGCAACTATATCAAGACCAACCCGGACCTTGTCAAGCGGATGGTGGCGGAAGGGCACACGGTGGGCAACCATACCGATTCCCACCCGGATATGTCCAAAATAGCGGACGAGGCGTCCTTCCGGCAGGAGCTGCAGTCGTTGGAGGAACAGTACAAAGAGGTGACCGGGCAGGAAATGCTCAAAATTTACCGCCCGCCCCAAGGAAAATACAGCGAAGAAAATCTGAGCATGGCAAAGGAACTCGGATACTCCACCGTTTTTTGGAGCCTGGCTTATGTGGACTGGTATGTGGACGACCAGCCCACCCGCCAGCAGGCGCTGGATAAACTGCTGCCCCGCACCCACAACGGCGCGGTGATCTTGCTGCACAGCACCTCCGCCACCAATGCGCAGATCCTGGATGAGCTGCTGACCACCTGGGAAAAGAAAGGGTACACCTTTGGAAAAATCACCGACCTGTGCGGCATAAAAGGCTGACCGCCACGATGAGAGGGCCCAAAAAAACCATGTATGTTTCCCAAAGTTCCGGAATACGGTTCACGGTGATGAAAAAAGCGAAAATGTAAAAAATAGAGAAAAAACATGATACAATCGATGTTTGAGGATCTGTGCCGGCAAAATCCCGGCCAGAGAAAAGCAAAGAACGTGCCGCAGATTTTTTGCGGCACGTTCTTTGATTACATCAGGGCTACATCCACTCGCAGCGGCGCAATTCTTCCACATAGAGCTGCATTTCCTCAAAGGAATGCACATCCTGGGCCTCTAGCTGTTTGCGGAAGCGATCCGGCAGGGAACAATAATATTCATAACAGGAAAGGTCTCTGTCAAGCAGGTCGGAAAGCCCCAGTTGATAATCACGGTTTTTCATTATGCGGATGGTCAGGCTTTTAACGACAGATACTGAATATAGGACCGAAGCTCTTCCCCGGTGGCGAAGCCCTTTTTGCGGGCGCGCTCGTTGACCTGCATCTGGATTTCCTCCGGCAGGGAGAAAAAGGCCCGGTCATAGCTGTTGTCGTTTTGCAGATAGGCCTGCAACCCGAGCAGATTGTTGCCGTAAAACCCGTCTTCCATCAATATCACCCCTGTGTTAGTGTGACACAGGGGTGATACGATTTGCCCGGAAAATCCTGACGGCAAATTTTTTTATTTTGTCTTGAAAGAGAGAAAAGAATTTACAACCCCCCAAAATTTTATCTCAGTTTGAAGGTAATTGAATCTGTTCCAGCTTCGAAGGTAATAGCCAGTGGTTCCGTTCCTTCTGTCACGGCAGGGGGAACGTCATAAACAATTGTTCCACTTTTATTGGTTAAAGGGTTTAAATGAGAATCATGTAAATCGTTTTTTTCTCCCAGCAATCGGGTGGCGGAATATTCATATTCATGATTGTAATAAATTTTTGCACTCACGTCATGATACATAGAAAAGGATGGTAAAAAGACATCTGCGGTATTGCCGTTATTTGTTACGATTGTGGAAACAACAATATACTGGTTTCCCTCTTCAGGAGTAAAGACCATAAATCCAGTAGAATCCCGTATTTCTGAAACGACCTCCCACGCCGTAACAGAAATCTCCCAATCCCCTAAAGCCGCAGAATCACCGACAGCTAATTCGGTTGCTGTTTCCTCAAAAGGCTTTTGGGACGGCTCTTCGGTTTTCTCTTCGAAAGATTCTTCTGTCGCAATGCTGGATTCTGCTACACTGGATTCCATCTTCAAAGATTGAAACGGAATTGCAGTGCAAGATGTAAACGCTGTCATAACAGCGGCTATTAAACACGCAAGCCACACTTTTTTCATTGGCCTACACTCCTAGCTTCCGTGTGCTGACCCGGTTGAATGAAAACTGAAATGTTCAGTTTTTAAGGGCTTTAGAGCGTTGCAGAGCACACATATTTATTTTGTCATGAACAAAACGCCCAACGTGTTGGGACCGCAGTGGGAGGAGATGGTGCAGCCCGCCCGGGTGACCAGGATTTCGTCAAAATCCGCGTATTTCTGCACCAGTTCCCGCACCATCTGGATGCGCTCTTCGGAGATGCCGGAATGGGTGATGAACACCCGGTCGCGTATCAGGTCGGTACGGCCCTGCAGCTTGTCCTGCACATACCCGGCCAGCGCCTTGTCCAGCGTTCCCCGGTATTTTTTGCCCACCGTCATGTGTCCGTCGGTGTTGTCCACCTCAATGCAGGGCTTGAGCTGCAACAGGTTGGCGCCCAACCGGGCCAGGGCTGAGCAGCGCCCGCCCTTGTGCAGAAATTCCAGATTATCCAGCACAAAGCTGGCATGGCAGTGGGAAGCGACCTCGTTGAGCTCCTGTGCAATCTCGCTGGCGGGCATGCCCGCCGCAATGCGCTGCGCCGCCTCAATAACCAACAGGCCGGAGCCGGTGGACAGGTTGCGGCTGTCCACCGCATATACGCCTTCCATGCCTTCGGCAGCCAGACGGCAGTTGTTATAAGAAGCGGACAGGCCGGACCCCAGTGTGATGTGGATCACCTCGCACCCCTGCTCCACAAAGGGACGGAAGAATTCCTGGTATTCCGCCATGTTGATGGCAGCGGTCTTGGGCAGGATGTGCTTTTCCCGGTAGACCCGGTAAATGTCATCCGACATCAGGTCCACCCCGTCGGAATAGGTCTTCCCATCCAGAATCACATGAAAAGGATAATAGTGCACATGATAGCGTTCGCGCAGAGTATCGCCCAGGTCGCAGGTGCTGTCGGCACACAGCACAATCGGTTTGGCCAAAAAGCAGTCCCCCTTATTGTGATTTTCCCTTTTTCCAATCGATTTTATACCTTTTTCTGAAAAGGATACGGTACAGGGCTGAGCAAGTCCCCGGTTGTGGCTTCTCTCCCTACCCGGTGAAGGGAAAAGGTGTGCCGGGAGCTTTTGAAAAAATGCCCAAGCATCATCCTGGCGGGGGGGAAGAGGGGGAACTGTCAGAGCCGCAGGGCAAAAGCCAGCAGCTCCTTGTACACGCAGGGTAGTATACCACAGAACCCAAAAATACGCAACAGCCGGCGCTTGTGTTTTGCGGGGCGCTTTGCTATAATACCCATTACGGAAAGGAGGACAGCCCATGCGCAAAAAGGAAAATATCCGGCTGCTTTTTTTGTTGGCGGCGTTTGCTTTGCTCAATGCGGTGTATTTCGCCGTCCAACGCCTGTTTTCCCCAAAATTCATGGTGCACGTTCCACTGGACGACTGGATTCCTTTTTGCGAATGGTTTGTCATTCCTTATGTGCTGTGGTACCTGTATGTTTTCGGCGGAGTTGTGTTTTTCTTTTTTAAAGAAAAAGCGTCCCTGGTCAAAATGTCCGAGATGATCGTTGCCGGCATGGGCATTTGCCTGCTTATCTATATGCTGTTTCCAAACGGAATCGATTTCCGCCCCACTGTCTTTCCCCGGGACAACCCGCTCACCGATCTGGTGGGGCTGCTCTACCAAAATGACCAGCCGGAAAATGTGTTTCCCAGCATCCATGTGTTCAATTCCATGGCGGTGCATTTTGCCGTGCATCGTTCGTCCCTGCTGCGCCGTCACCGGTGGGTGGAATGGGTGTCGCTTGTGCTGGTGGTGCTCATCTGCCTGTCCACGGTGTTCATCAAGCAGCATTCGGTGGTGGATGTTCTGGGGGGCGCAGCGCTGGGATTTTTGCTCTACCCGCTGATTTGGCGGTGGAGTGCGAGGCGTGGGACGCGCCGCCCGAAAAAGGACTGAGGTGAAGGCTTTGAAATTGACAAAACGGTTGCTCAAAATGGCAAAACCCTATTGGGGTGTGATGGCCGCTGCTGTAGTGGGACTCATCGGCGCCGCGCTGATGGGCCTGGTCACGCCGGAGGTGGTGCGCCGCCTGACGGCCTCCCTGCAGCAGCCGCAAACCATGACGGTGCAGATTATTGCGATGTATGTCGTGGTACTGGTGGCTGCTTATCTGCTGCGGGGGATATGCCGCTTTTTGAGTATGTACTTGGCGCATGTGGCGGCGTGGAAATTCGTCGGGGATATTATCTTGAAGGTGTACGACAAGCTGCAAACGTTGTCCATGCGCTTTTACGGCGAACAGCAGACCGGGGAGATCATGAGCCGGGCGCTCAACGACACCCGCATGCTGGAGCTGCTCATTGCTCATGCGGTCCCCGACCTGATCAGCAACGTGCTGGTGATCGTGGGGGTGGCGGTGATGCTGTTTATCATCAACCCAACCATGGCCGCCATCACCCTGATCCCGGTGCCCTTTGTGCTGTTTGCCAGCCAGTATTTTTCCGGCAAGGTGGGCCCCATGTTCCGCCGCAACCAGGAGGTGCTGGGGGATCTGGGCGGCATGGTGCAGGACAACCTGAGCGGTATGAAGGAGATACAAGCCTTTGGCAAGGAAGGGCACGAGCACCGCAAAATGGCGGATTTTTGCCGGTATTACAGCAAGGTCAACATCCGGGCCAACTTTGCCAACGCCATCTTTAACCCCACGGTGGAATTTTTAACGTCGGTGGGCACGGTGATCGTGGTGGCAGGCGGCGGCCTGCTGGCCATGAACGGGAAAATGCCGGTGGCGGATGTGGTGGGCTTTTTTATGTACCTGAGCCTGTTTTATCAGCCTCTGTCGGTTTTCCCCCGTCTGGTGGAGGATATCCAGTCAGCCCTGGCGGGAGGTGGACGGATTGTGGAGATCCTGGATACCGACCCGGAGATCCAGGACCGCCCGAACGCCCGTGACTTTGGCCTTGCCAAAGGAAAGATCGCCTTTGACCATGTCAGTTTTGCCTACCGTGAGGACGAGCCGGTGCTGCAGGACATTTCCTTTACCGCCCAGCCGGGGGAGATGATCGCCCTGGTGGGGGCGACCGGCGTGGGCAAGAGCACCATTGTTTCCCTGCTGGAACGCTTTTACGACCCCAACGAGGGGCGGGTGCTGCTGGACGATGTGGACATCCGGGACATCACGGTCGCCTCGCTGCGCAAAAATCTGTCCATGGTGCTGCAGGATGTGTTTTTGTTCAACGGCACCATCTTCGATAACATTGCCTACGGGGTGGAACAGGCCAGCGAGGAAGAGGTGATCGAGGCAGCCAAAGCCGCCTGCGCCCACGATTTCATCGTTCAGATGCCGCAGGGGTACCGCACCGTCATCGGGGAACGGGGCGCCCGGCTGTCGGGCGGGCAGAAGCAGCGCATCGCCATTGCCCGGGCGGTGCTGCGCAATACCCCGGTGTTGATCCTGGACGAGGCCACCTCCGCGGTGGATACCGAGACCGAAGCCCAGATCCAAAAGGCCATCGATAATCTGGCGGGCAAACGCACGGTGGTGGTGATCGCCCACCGCCTGTCCACCGTGATGCGGGCCGATACCATCCTGGTGTTGGAAAAGGGGAAGGTGGTCGAGCAGGGCCGCCACGAGGACTTGCTGAAAAAGGACGGCCTTTATGCCAAGCTCTGCCGGGTGCAGATGGACAAGCTCCCGATGGGATAAGGCGCTTTTCACCGCTTGACGGGATGCTTTGTGGAAACATAACGATAAAACCGGCTTGAACGCAACAGGCGTTCAAGCCGGTTTTACCGTCAAGGGGTACAGCGGCGGCGGAGCAGGCTGCCCGGCACAAGGGGCTGCGCCAGGGGGATTTGCAGCTCCATGGTGGGATGGGGAGCCGATTCAATGGGGTTGCCCTCCCCATCCAGCAGAGGGGAAGCCACCAGGGAAAAGGGGGGCTTGCCCGGCTGCAGCACCGAGAGCTCCTCACCGGCAAAGAACCGGTTGCGCTGGGATAGATGCTGGATGCCCTTTTCCCATTTTCCGGCCACGGCCACCACCTCCCAGTCCCGGATGTAGCCGCCACGGCGGGTATCCTGGCAGGGCTGCCCGTAATAAAACCCGGTGCCGTAGGGACGGTGGCTGACCATGTTCACCTCCTGCACGATCCAGTCTTGTGGCCGCCAACCGGGAGTATATCCGGACGCTTCCCATCCGTCGATGGCCATGCGGTAGGCGTTGGTGACGACCGCCACGTAATAAGCGGCTTTGGCGCGGCCTTCAATCTTGAAGGAGCTCACGCCTGCGCGGGCCAGATCGGGAAGGTGCTCGATCATGCACAGGTCGTGGGCGTTGAACAGATAGGTCCCCTGTTCATCCTCGGCCACCGTGAAGGGGCGGTCGGGGCGGTGGGGCTCCACCAGCTGGTAGCTCCACCGGCAGGGCTGGGTGCAGTCGCCCCTGTTCCCGTCCCGGCCGTTCAGATAGGCCGACAGCATGCACCGCCCGGAATAGGACATGCACATGGCGCCATGGACAAAGGCTTCCAGCTCGAGTCCGGCGGGGGCTTGCCGGCGTATTTCGGCGATCTCCTCCACCGAAAGCTCCCGCGCCAATACCGCCCGGGACGCTCCCAGGTCGTAAAGGCGGGAGGCGGTGGCGCTGTTGACCACCCCGAACTGGGTGGATACATGCAGCGCACAGCGGGGGGCATGCCGCTGTGCCAGGGCCATCACCCCCAGGTCAGCCACGATCAGGGCGTCCACCCCCATGTCCTGCCATTCCTCCAAAAAAGGGGGCAGCCGCCGGATATCCTCGTTGCGGGGGAGGATGTTGCAGGTCACATACACCCGCACCCCCTGGCGATGGGCATCCGCCACCGCCAGGCGCAGTTCCTCCTGGGAGAAGTTGGCCGGCGCCGAACGCAGCCCAAAGAACGGGCCGGCCAGATAGACGGCGTCGGCGCCGTATTGCAGGGCGGCATCCAGCCGCTCCCGGTCACCGGCGGGGGCCAGCAGCTCCGGTTTGGTCATAGCGGTCACCTCACAGCAAAATAATGCACAAAGCAGCCCGCCGGCCGCCCAGCGCGCCAAAAACGCGGCGCGCCGGGGGCGGGCAGGCTGTCTCAGGGTCGTTTTTTCGGGGGAGCATTTGCGCGCTCGCTCAAATCGGCAAACGGGGCCGGCAGGCGGCCCGGGCGTCAATTGGCATGGATGCCGATACCGTATCTCTCACAGATGGCCACATGCTCCTCGTAGGTTTCCGAGTAGTAGGTGTTGCGGTTGCTGTCGTTGGCAAAATAGTAACACCGCATGATCCGTTCGTCCTCGGAAGGATTGACCACCGCCATGATGGCGGCCAGGCTGGGATTGTTGATGGGTCCAGGCGGAAGCCCCATATGGGTGTAGGTATCGTAGGCGGAATTTTCCGTGTCCAGGTCCACCTGGTCGGGGGAGAGCTTGGCCAGGTAATCGCCGGTGGAGTCGCACTGCAGGTAGGGGAATTCCGCATAATTTTCCAGGCGGTTGAGGATGACCCGCGCCACCTTGGGCATGTTGTCGGTGTCGGCTGCTTCCCCCTGCACGATGGAAGCAAGGGTGATGACCTCGTCCAGGGAATAGCCGGACGCTTCGATTCCCGCCCACAGCTCATCGCTTATCTTGGAAGCGAAGGTGGACAGCAGCTTATCGATGGCATCTTCACCCGAAATGCCGACATAGTATTCGTAGGTATCCGGGAAAAGGTAGCCCTCCAACCAGTAGATGCGGTCCTCATAACCTGCGTCGGTGCGCTTGGGCACGTCTTGGAGGAACTCATAATCGTATTCGCCGTTCACCAGCGCTGCGTAAAAGTCGTTGTAATTGCACACGCCGTTTTCGGACAGGATGCGGGCGACATCCTCCACCGTGCTGCCCTCTGGGATGGTCACCGTGACCGTTTCCCTCACCGGGACCTCCTGCAGGGTGGAAATGATGGTGCCGTATCCCATATCGGCCGAAAGATAAAAGGTGCCGGGCTGGTATTTGCCATCCGCGCCGGTCATCTTGGAATAAAGGCGGAAAATCAATTTTTGCTCAATCAGTCCGGCCTCTTTCAACGCGTCTGCCACATCGGACGTGGAAGCGCCCTGCTCGATGTCCACCCGCTGCAGCATGTCGCTTTTTTGCAGGCCGGTGATGTCGATGATGCCGCCGATAATCAGGTATGTACAGACTAAGGAGACGCCCAGCACCAAAATCGTATACAGCAACCCTTTAAAGCACCCCCAGGCGCGTTGTTCCTGCCGCTGGCGCTTGGTGCGGGCGTGGGAGCGTTTGTGGCCGGACTGCCCGGAGGGCTGGTCCTCCTCCTCCTGTGCCGGTGCGTCACCGTAATCGGACAGGGAGATCAAAGCCGGTTCTTCCACGATTTTGGTCTGCTCAAACTGGGATACCTTATCTCCCAGAGCCACCGGTTCGTCCGGTTCGTTCACAGGTGCGGGGGATTCCTGCGTGGGCTGCCCATCCTGTGCATTGCCGGCGGTCTCCTCTTTATCCTCACCGCCCTGTCCGGGAGTGGGGCCGCTTTCCGGCTGGGGAGTGGTCGCTTGGCCATCGCCCGCTTGTGCCTGCGGCGCGGCGTCCGCGGATTTTGGTGCAGGTGAAACAGGCGGTTGTCCACCCTCCTGCCCGGGGGAGGAATCCGTCTGGGGGGAGAGCTCTGTTGTATTCTCCTTTTGGGAGGATTGGTCCGGGTTGAGCTTTTCGTTGTCGGGACGGTTGGGCAAAGTTATCACCTCTGTTTGTTTTGGGAACAGGCCGGCTCCCGGTTGGTACGGCGCAGATACCGGTCCGTCACCAGCAGCTCCACCGGCCGGTCAAACCGGCCATGGGGAAGCGACCTGCGGATACAGTTGCTGTAACAGATGCCGACCATATGGCCGCCAAAGCCGGCCAGAAAACGGTCGTAATACCCTTTCCCATAGCCTAACCGGAAGCCTTTCCAATCATAACACAAAGCGGGCACTAAACACAAGCCCTTTCCGGTATCGGTCAGCCGGCGGGCGGGATCGGGGTATGGTTCCAGCACACCGAAGGTGCCGGGCGCCAGTTCGTCCAAGCTTTCAATGCGGTAAAATTCCATCAGCCGCGTGTTGGGAACACAGCGGGGAACCGCCACCTTTTTCCCGTCGGCCAGCGCACGGCGGATAATCGCGGTAGTGTCCACTTCAATGGGGGTCGAAACATAGGTCAGCAGCCATTCCTGCTGCCGGTACTGCCACAGGGAAGCCACCCGCCGGGCAATGGCGGCGTCCATGCGGGCCTTTTGCCGGGGGGGAAGGGCGCGGCGCAGCGCCTTGTAATGGTCGCGCATCCCGGCTTTGATGGGGCGGATATCCTCTACCGGCATTGGAGTGTCTGCTCCAGCTTTGCCGCTTCCTCTCTGGAACGCAGCAGGGATACAATGGCCAGCGCAAAGGGGATCGTGACCCCCATCCCTTTGGCTGTCACATACCGCCCGTCGGTAGCCACCGGGGCGTCCTGCAGGATAGCACCTTCAAGCTCCTCCTCAAAGCCGGGAAAGCAAACGGCCTGCCGCCCCTTCAAAAGCCCCTTGTGTCCCAAAACGGAGGGCGCGGCGCAGATGGCGCCGATGAGCAGGTCGTGTCCGGCGGCATAATCCAGCGCGCGCTGTACCGCAGCCGATTTTTCCAGGTTGCGGGTTCCCGGCATACCGCCGGGCAGCACCACACCTTCCAGCTCGTCCTCCCGCCAGTCGTTTTCGGCCCGGTCGGCCGTCACCTGGATACCGTGGGATCCGGTGATGGTGGTGGACCCTACCCCTATGGTTGCCACCTTGAGCCCCGCCCGGCGGAGCACGTCCACCGTGGTCAGGGCTTCTGTCTCTTCAAAGCCTTCAGCCAGAAAAACCGCGATCATAACAAACCACTCCTTTTAATGGAAAATACATAACGAAAAAATCAGTCCAGCGCCGGTCCCATATAGCGGCGCGGGCAATCAAAAAACAACCGGTCGGTGTCCCCGCTCAGCGGGCAGACCATGCCGAACACCTGCCCTGTTCCCTCCAAAACCGGCCGGCGCAGGGTACAGGAGGAAAACCGGTAATGCCGGCAGAGGTGACGGTAAAAGTCGGGCAAATGCTCGTCCCGGCAGAGAAGGTCGCGTACCAGCATGTGGCTGGCGGAGGGCTGGCAGAGGGCCGCCCAATGGGGAGCCTCCCAATATTCCCCTCCGGCACAGTTCACCGCATACCGCCAGAAATCCCTGTCCCACGCCGGGTAGGCAAAGCCGTTTTGCCGCAGCCAGTTTTCCCGGAAAAAGGTGGGCATGGCATACCGCCGTCCGCCTGTCCCAGATGCCGGCGCGGCAGCCTGTTCCACCTGCTGCCGGGTGAGGGTTACCGTGCCGGCAAAAAATCCGGGGCGGTACCCAAAACGCTGGTAAAACGCCTGCAGGGATGGCTCTGCCGGGCGGAGAAAGACTGCCTGCATCCCCCTGCTTGCAGCCATTTTGTGGGCAGCCTGCAACAGGGAAGAAAAGATGCCCCGGCCCCGCCAGGCGGGGAGGGTGGCTGCCGCGTAAACATACCCGGCGGATAACGGCTTTTCCCCCGGCAGCGACAGGGGGACGGCAAGGAGAAACAGCATGGACACCGGCTGCCCGTTTACCGTGTAAACCATTT
>ENA-UALL01000771-UALL01000771.1-human-gut-metagenome-genome-assembly--contig:-NODE-771-length-13563-cov-41.242597_pt1 | contig 13563 bp, 7 predicted proteins | sample MGYA00243699_ERZ654466 | MGnify/ENA primary metagenome ERZ654466 (study PRJEB26926, sample SAMN06164635) | human gut metagenome | biome: ENVO:00009003; feature: ENVO:2100002; material: ENVO:00002003...
ATCCTTGCCGATACGCCGTATCAGGTCGTTGTTCTTCTCTATCTTCTCCGTGATCTGCTCCAGCTTGTAGCGGCTCGATGATTTGCCGCGCACGAATGCCTGGCGTTCGCTTTCGAGCGTGGCGATCTTCTTCTCCAGGCGGGCCTTGTCCAGCAGGTCTGTATTTCCCGAGAGGACGGCTACATACTCGGAAAAATTCATGCCGCTTTTCTCGTCGATGGCCCCCTCGTCGATGGTACGGCTTCCCATGTTGTTGGTCTTGAGCTGGCGGATGAACAGTTGCTTGTTGTGCAACAGCCCGAACTTGTAGGCGTCGAGCGACTTCTCGACGGCGTATAATATCACGTCCACCTTGTTGTCGGCATGGAGTTTGGCGATCTCGTTCCCGGTGCGTATTCCCCGCCCGTCGCGCTGCTCCAGGTCGCTGGGACGCCAGGGGCAGTCCAGGTGGTGTATCGCCACGCAGCGTTTCTGCGCGTTCACTCCCGTCCCGAGCATCTCGGTCGATCCGAAGAGTACGCGGATTTTTCCGGCGTTCATACCGGCGATCATCTCCTTGCGCGCTTTTTCCGAGGTCGCCTCCTGGATGAACCGCACCTCGCTTTGGGGTATGCCGTAATCCTCCGCGAGTTTACGCCGTATCTCGGAATAGACGTTCCACCCCGCTCCGGGTTTGTAGGTTCCCAGGTCGGAGAATACGAACTGCGTACCTTTGTACGCCTCGAAACGGCGGTAGTAACCGGCAATCATACGGGCGCAGTGGCTCGCCTTGTTGTCCACGTGGTCGCTGTATAGTTCGGGGTCTATCATACGCATATCGAGCGACATCTTGCGGGCGTAGTCTGTGGCAATGAGCATTTTCGCCTTTTCCTCCCGCTCCGAGAGCGGCAGGCGGCCCAGGAGCGTGGCATCGCCCGATTTGGCGAACTGCACCAGCCGTTCTATGAACTCCGTCTGCTGGGGTGTCGGCGGGATATTGTGCAATATCTCGTTCTTTTGCGGTCGGTCGATCCCTATATCCTCCGCCGAGCGGTAATCTGTAATCTCGGAGTAGAACATGGCCAGTTCGGGAACCTTGATGAAATATCGGAACCGTTCTTTCTGCACGACCTCGTTGGTCACGGAAAACTCGTAGTCGATGGTTTTCTTGGCAAATATGGCCGCCCAGGCATCGAAGGTGCGGATATTCTGACGCTCCAGTTCCTTCGGGCGCAGGTACTTGAAAAGCAGGTACAGTTCCGTGAGCGAGTTGGAGATGGTCGTTCCCGAGAGGAACGTCGCCCCCAGGTCGCGGCCCGTGCGCTGCTGTATGGTACGCAGCGCGAAAAGCATGTTGAGCGCCCGCTGCGACCCCTCGGGATTTCCGAGGCCCGCCACCCGGTCATGCCGGGTCGTGAAAGTCAGGTTCTTGAATTTGTGGCTCTCGTCCACGTAGAGGTGGTCGATACCCATGAGGCGGAAGTCCACGGCGTCGTCCTTGCGTGTTTCCAGCGCGTGCGCCACCTTCTGCAACTTGGCTTCCAGGTTGGCCTTGCGTTTCTGACACCCTTTCATCATGGCGCGGGAAACGTCCCTGCCTTGTGCTTTGAGCACTTCGAGGTTCTCCTCCACACAGTCCAGCTCGGCCTGCAATATCTCCTGCTGTATCTCCGGGGACTGGGGTATCATGCCGAACTGTTCGTGCGAGAGGATCACGACGTCCCAGTCGTTGTTGCGTATCTCCCGGAAGATGCGCTCACGCTTCCGGGGCGTGAAATCCTCCTTGCCCGGGTAGAGGACTTTGGCCATCGGGTAAGCGGTGCAGAACGTCCGGGCTATTTCATGGATGTTGGCTTTCAGCCCGATAATCATGGGTTTATTGGCCAGCCCGAGGCGTTTCTTCTCGTAGGCCCCGCAGCACATGATAAGGGTCTTTCCGCCGCCCACCTCGTGGTCGATTATCCCGCCGCCGAGCAGTTTGTCCATCCATATCGCGTCCTTCTGGCTGTCATACAGTTTGTCGATTCCCAGCCCCTTGAGGTCGAGGTCGGGGAATTCCTGGTGCGTCCCGTCGTACTTCGGGCGCACGTAACAGTTGAAAGTACGGTTATAGAGGTCTGTCAGGCGGTCTTTGAAGTCGGACGACTGCTCGCGCAGCCATTCGGGGAAAGCACCCCGGATCTCATCTATCTTGCTGTTGGCGAGCTGTATGGCCTCCCCGTCACGCACTTTGACCTCCCGCCGTTCTCCGTCCACCCATTTGAGGACGGTCTTGGTGATGTCGGGCGAAGTGTTTTGCAGGGCGTGTTTCAAAAGGTGCAGGCCGTTGTACTTACGGGTCTGCGCGCTGACGGCATACTGCTCCGTGATCTTCACGTTCGTCGCTTCCGCCTTCACGCCGTACTCGTCTAGGTTGGAGGCGAAGGTGATCTTCACCTCCGTATCGAAGAGCGAGGAGGCGAAACGCTCGTAAACACCTTTTGGAATCCACCGTTCGCCCAGGTTGAAATCCAGGTCGTCGAAAGCGATGGGTTTGGGCGTCGCCTCGCGCAGAGCCTCCAGCGATTCCCGGGCCGGGGCGTGGTCGGGATTCTCCCGCAGGAACGCCTCGATCCGTTCGGCTTTCCCGATGACATTGCCGGCGATGAACTTGTCGGCAACCTCGTAGCCGTCCGTTTCCGGGTTGTAATAGATACGTCCTTTCAGTTCCCCGAGTATTCCCTCCACGGTAGTTCCCGTGAGCGAGGCCATGTAGTGCGGTTCCACCCGGCCGTACTTGTTCAGGCTGGCCACAAGGGCCTCCGAAGCGTCGTCGGCGTGCGTGATCTCATCGGGATTGAAGGCCACGGGACGCTCGAAGATGTCGGCTTTGCGTGCCTTGCCGTCGATGTAACGCTCCAGCGACAGAATCTCCGTCCCCCGCGCGTCCATCTTGATCAGGTCGAGGTTGCGTTTGTCATTGAGCCGTCCGAAGCGTTCGGTGAAATTGTCGTAAAGCCGGTTGAGCATCTCCCGCAGGGCGGGGTTCGCCGTCAGCGTTTCCGCCTCGTTGTTATAAAGGTGGTAATAGGCATCGCGTATCTCGATATACATGGAGGCTTTCGTCCGTTGTGCAGGCGTGAGTTCCAGCGGGTGGAACATGGGTTGCAGGGATTCAGTCTCCCGCAGGTAGCCGACCCGGTTTTGTCCGTCCGTGACGAGTGTTCCCTCGCGGAAATAGGGGGCGACCTCCCCCTCGAACGGTCGGGGTTTCATATCCGCCTCCCGTATCTGCGGCATTTCTTTACCGGGTTCTTCCTCCTCTGGATTGTCCGGCGTGTCGAACAGGCCGCCCGTTCTCGGCGTACCGGCGGCTTGTTTCCGTTTGCCTTTCGGGGCTTCCGTCGGGGGGCGTACCGCCTGCCGTTCCCGCTGTTCCGGGGTTTCCTGCTGCCGGGCGCTTTGTCGGCGCAATTCCGCCCTCCGTTCCGGGGTAAGCGACATCATCATCTCGTAAAAGCCGTTGATCGGCGGGTTGTCCTCCCAGTTCAGGGAGGCATACAAGTCTTCGGGATCACGCTCCGGTGGCGTCGTTTTCGGCATTTCGCTCTTCTGTTCCTCCGGAGAGGAGGCCGGGGCGAATAATGAGGGTTGTCGGGGCGTCTTCCGCTTTGCTCCCCGGCGGCTGTTCCTTTTCTTGGATATACCGAGTTCTGCCTGCCGCCGCTCCTCGGCGCTGAAGCCGAACAGATCGTAGAGCGTCAGCAACGGTTCCTGCTGCACATTTACCGGTTCGGCAGCTTGGGTGGCAGGTACGGGAGCCGCCGTTTCCACCGTGTCGAAAAGCGACCCGGCGAAGCCCTCCCGCGGTTTCGGTTCCGTTGTTCCGCCCACGTGCTGCACGGGAGTATCTGCCATGCCGAAATCTTCGGGTTTCGGCGGGTGCTGCTCCCACAAGCGATTCTCCCGCTCCTTCGACCAGGCCCCGAAGTCGGCCAGATCCTCCCCGGTCGGTTCTCCGGCGGGTGTGGCAGCAGAATCCGGTAACACTTGTCCGGGTTTGTTTTCGATTCGGGTAATCTCCCCGGTTTCGGTATCGACATGGTAGCCCTGTGCCGCCATTTCGGCGACGACGCGGCGTTTTTCCTCCTCTTCCCGCTGCTGCTGAAGGTTACGGGCATCGGCGATAATCTCCTTGACGATTTCTCCGGCAAGGCGGGGCTCGTGTCTTTCGGCACGCTGGCGTTCCGCCTGACGGGGACGGGACAATTCCCGCTCCGGTGTACCGGGTGTCTGTTCCGGAGCATGTTCCAGGCAATAACTCTCGTTGAAATGCCGGTTGAAATCCTCCGAGAGCATACGCCGCATCTCCCGGTCGATGCCGTCCACGCCCTCCGCGTGGGTGAACTCCATCGCCGGTTTGCCGTAGGGGTCTTTGCCTACTTTGGCCTCGGTATGGATCACCCTGTCGAACGACTGGAAAAGGTTGTTTATCCGGATGCCGTTCGACAGCTTGCGGGATTCGATGAAATCCCGCTGCCGTTCGGACAGTTCCCCCGTGGCGGCTTTCTTTTGCAGGATAACCAGGTCGCTGCCGACCTCCGTCCCCGCGTGTTCTGTAAAGAGGTTGTTCGGCAGCCGGATGGCCGATACGGGCTCGCAGCGGTTCATCAGCCACTCGCGCACGGGGCGTCCCTGCTCGGCGTTCAATACTCCCTGCGAGGTGATGAATGCCACCAGGCCGCCCTCGCGTACCATATCGACGGACTTCATGAAAAAATAGTTGTGCAGCGCCCGTGTGCCTTGCCGCCGCACGGGGTCGGTATGGGTGGAGAAGAACGGGTCGAAGAGCGCCACGTCCCCGAAAGGGATGTTGCTCACGGCCACGTCGTAGTAACCGGCGTATTTGGGTTCGATGCGCTCGAATCCCTGTACCCGCACCCGTTTTTCGGGGTGCAGGTGCTTCAGGATCAACCCCGTGGCGGGGTCTTTCTCGAAGCAGGTGATCTCCGCATAGGGGGCGTGGAAATCCACGGCACTGACGAAAACCCCCGTTCCCGCACTGGGGTCAAGAATACGTTTGGGGACGATCCGCGTGTCCCATATCGCCTCCACGATGGCGTCTGCCACTTTCGGGGGCGTGTAAAAAGCCGTCAGGACGGAGTTCTTGATCCCGTCCATGTAGCGCTTGTATTCCCGTTCGTCGGGGGTGTTCGCCCTGATGACCTCGTGCAACTCGGCCACGAGCGTTGCCATGCCGTCCTTGTCCGGTTTCCCGGTGGGGTTTTCCAGCACTTCCTTGATGGCGCCGAAGCCGCTGTATGCGCCGAGTGTCCTTTCTTCTTCGGGAGTCGGCGCCCGCCGTTCCCTGTCGAGCGTGAAGGCCGTCTTCAGCGCGTCGATATTCTGGCGGAGGTGGGTTTTCTTATTGAATGCCATCTTCGAGAAGTATTTGGACGGTTCCCGTCAGTTCGGTATAGAACAGTTCGTAGTCGGGCGTGTCGGCGAAGTCGTCCGTGAGGTCGTACTTCTCCAGCACCCCGCGGCAGAGGGGCAGCAGGCGTAGAGCCGCCTGCCGGGCGGTATCCTCGGGAATCTCCGCCTCGAATTCCCTCCAGAGGATGTTTACCAGCGTGTTGTAGGGTGAAAAGTGCAGTCCGCGGCAGAGTTCCTCGCGGGCAATTTCTTCGGCCTCGATGTGGTTGCAGCCCGAACGGATCGCCTCGCTGTACGCTTGGGCGGCGCTGTCGGCCCGCTCGGCGATGAACTCACTTTCGGCGATGAGTTCCGGGTGGCTGTCCTTGAGGTAGGATAGTAACGAAAGTCCGTAATAGGACAATTCCCCCGTGGGGGTATGGTGTTGCTTGTCTGGCATGATAAGAATTTTTAGTGGTCGTTGATAATCGGGGAAGAGAAAGGCGCCCCGGGTTCCCACCCGAAGCGCCGACCACTGAAAAAATCCTTATCAAACAAGCGTATCTCGTTATGACAGGTCTTTTCCAGTGGCAAAGGTAACGATTATTTCCGTTTGTTCCTCTTTCCCTGCCTGGGAGTATCGCGCGGTTCGAAAACGAACGAGGTCTTGAACTGGTCATCGAGCGTGAGGGCCGCGTCGAACGTTCCGCCGCCGTTTTTGACGAATCCCCGGATCGTGCCGGTTTTGCCTTTGGTCAGCAGTTCCGCGAGCTGCTTGTCGGTCAGCTCCTTGCGGCCCACGGTTCTCCATACGGTCAGGCCGCAATCGGGATTCTGACACTTGGCGAGTTTGGGATAGAACACCACGGGCCTGCCGCAACGCGGGCAGGCTGTGTCACTCTCCGCGCCGTCGATTCTTGCTTCCAGCAGTTCTTTGGCGATTTGCGAGGTGAAGACCTCGATACCGCGATGGAACGTCGGGGCGTCCATCTCCCCGGTGGCGATCTTCGAGAGGGCCAGTTCCCAGCCGCCCGTCATGGCGACATCGGCAATCTTCTTGTCCCTGACCACGGCATACACGGCCAGTCCCTTGTCCGTGGGTACAAGCGACTTTTTCTCTCGCCTGACATACTCGCGGGCAAAGAGCGTTTCGATGATGGCGGCACGGGTGGCGGGCGTGCCGATGCCGGCATCTTTCATCGCCTCGCGTTCGGCCTCGTCGGACAGTTCGCGTCCGGCGGTTTCCATCGCCGCCAGCAGGCTCGATTCCGTGTGAAGGGGGCGCGGCCGGGTCTGTTTCTGTTCCGTGCCGCATCCTTTGACGGGCAGCTCGTCGCCTTGCACGATGTCGGGAAGGAGGGTCATGTCCTCCTCTTTCTCTTCGACAGGTTCATTCAGGACGGCCCGCCAGCCCGTCTCGACCATGATACTGCCGCGGGCCGTGAAATCATGTCCCGCGCTTTGCAGGGTAAGGAAAGTGTTTTCTTTCACGCAGGCCCCGGAAAAGGTTTCGAGCATCCGCCCCGCGACCATCTCATAGACGATGCGGTGGTCGGCATCCAGTTCGGAGGGGAGGTTCTCGGTGGGAAGCAGCGCGTGGTGGTCGGCGATCTTTTCGTTGTCCACGCTTCGGCGGGAGAGAGATGCGGTATCCATCCTGCCCGCGTATTCCGCGAAACGGGGATAGCGTGTCATGTTCCCGATGAGTGCCGGAATCTCCTCGGCCACATCTTCCGATATATAGCGTGAGCCGGTACGGGGATAAGTGATGAACTTCTTCTCGTAAAGCGACTGGGCGATGTCGAGCGTTTTTTCTGCCGAAAAACCATACCGGCTGTTGGCCTCTTTTTGGAGTGTCGTCAGGTCGTACAAGAGAGGCGGCTGTTCCCTGGCCTCCTTGCGCTCCACGTTCACGACGCGTACCGTTCGGGCGCCGATAACCTCGGCGCGGGCTGCTTCCGCCTTCTCCCTGCCGTCGAATTTCTCCGTGGAGAGGACGGTGAACTCCGTGCCCTCCTTTGCCGTGGAGAGCTTCAGCCGGAAATAGGTGGCGGGCTTGAACGCCTTGTTCTCCAGGTAACGGGAGCAGATGATCGCCAGCGTGGGGGTCTGCACCCGTCCGAGCGACCAGACGCCCCGCCCGGCAGCCACGGCAAGCGCTTGCGAGGCGTTGATACCGACGATCCAGTCGGCTTCGCTGCGGGCTTTGGCCGAGAGGTAAAGGTTGTCGTATTCGTTGCCGGGGCGGAGGTGTTGTAACCCCTCGCGGATGGCCCGGTCGGTCAGGCTGCTGATCCATAACCGCACGAAAGGGGTGCGGCATTCCAGGTAAGAGTAGATGTAGCGGAAGATCAGCTCCCCTTCACGCCCCGCGTCGGTCGCGACGATGATGCGCTCGGCCATGCCGAACAATTCCCGGAGAATACCGAGCTGCTTCACGACACCCGGGTCGGCCTTATACTCTTTACCCTCCCGAACCTGCCGGGGCAGGAGGATGAACGATGATGGCAGGATAGGCAGGTTTTCCCGGCGGAAACCCGCGATGCCGTACTGTTGGGGCATTGCCAGCCCGACCAGGTGGCCGAAGGCCCAGGTTACGGCGTAGCCGTTTCCCTCGATAAAACCGTCTTTACGGTTCGTGGCTCCCACGATGGCGGCGATCTCACGCGCCACCGAGGGCTTTTCTGCGATAATTACTTGCATGATGATTCGGATTTTTCAGTGGTTGTTTTCTTGTAGTTCTTCTTCTTTCTCTTTTTCCGGACGGGCGATCAGCCGGCGGTCGTAATAGACATGGTTGCCGTTCCCGTCGTAATACTGCCGTCCGTCGTCCGCCTCCTCCGGGGGGCTGCGTTTACCCGGCCGGAGGTACAAGGCGGCCAGCGCCGCGATCAGGAGCGGCATGGCTCCGGCCTGCATGTAGAACCATTTCATACGTTATACCTTGACACCTTTGGAGTTGCTCTTTTTGCTGCTGCGGTAATTTTTCTTCTGCGTCGGGGTGGCTTCCTGCTGTCCCTGCTTGAGCGGCTCTTTCACACCTTTGACCGCTTCGACGGTCTTGCCCTCGGAATTGACGGCGACCTGGGTACGGCTTTCAACGGCGGGTTTGACCTCCGCTCCCTGCCGTTTCGCACGGTCGGGATTCCAGCGGAAGAAGTCCATCTTGTTACGCTCGAAGTTGGGCTTGACCCAGGCGTTGAACGGCTCACCCTGCCCGTCCTTGACCATGCCCTTGATGTAGAAAGCCTTGACATCCGCCCGCTTGGAGGGATCATTCACCGCTTCCGTCCACTGGTCATAAGCCTCTTTGGGCACGGAGGCTTTGAGGATTGTCCGGTGAATCGTGAGCGTGGGCTGTCGTTCGGAGGCCGTAGTTTCCTGCCGTCCGTTTTTCTCGGCGGCCTTCTGACGGTAAATCTCCTTGTTCTCCTGGGCGTAGCGGTTGCGATCCAAACCGTCGTAGGTAAAGGAATAGTTACGTTCGGCCGCGTCGATTTGGATATAGGCATCCCGCTTATAACCCGCGCGGGTGGTATATCCTTCGAGCAACACCTTGCCGCCGCCGTAGAAATCCATCTGCTTGCCTTCCGAGAGGTCGGCCTCCTTGATGCGGGCACGTTTTTCGAGTAACGAAACGGGCATGGGTTCCAGCGTGTTCGTCCATTTGTCTATCGACACGTAGCAGGGCGTGAGCTTGCCCGGCTCCAGCTCCAGGTCGATCACTTTCCCGGCGTGGCGGGTGTTCATCAGGTTCGTTTTCGCCTCCTCGTCGAGCAGCACCCCGTGGAAGGGGGCGTCGAGGTCGGGCCGTTCCTGCCAGTAATGCGGCACGACGCGCAGCGAGCCGTCCGCCTGCTCTTCGAGCGACACGCGCCCTTTGGTGGAAACACGCATCCCGTTCTCCAGTTCGGGGTTCATCTCCACCAGCCCGTTGGATTTATGTCCGTAAGACATGGCTTTCAGGTGCGGCTCGATGTCCTCCATGCGGATACCTTTCTTCTCCATATCCGCCAGGTCTATCTTCGTGACGTCCAGCGGCTCGAACTGCCGCTGCTCCTGCGTCTGAAGCCGTTCGGAGGGGTCGATACGGTAATTTTCCAGAATCTCCGGGTCGAAGTCGATGCGGATAAGTTTGTTCAGGGCATTCTCCGTCATGACGAAGATACCCGTGTGGACGGGGTTCTGGGCCTGTTCCATGAACTTTTTGAAGAAGGCTTCGAGGGCTGAATCCTGCGTGTTCACGTTCAGCAGGCTCGCCACATTCTGATCCGTGGGGTCGGCGGTCTGGATATTGCCGTCCCGATCCACGCCGGTAACGGCTTGCAGTCGTCCGTCGTCGGCATTCTGAACGAGCATGACTTGTTTAGCGTCGTTCTTTACGTTTTCGTCCATAATTACGAGTGTTTTTAGTTAGCACCAATAGCGATGCGGGAACGAAAGTAAGGGGAACCGGCTGAACGTAAAAGAGTTGGAAAGGCTATGGAAGCATCGGGCACAGAAGTGGCCGCTTGTGGCGCAGGGCAGAGGAAATCGGAGAAACGGAGTGCCGGGAAGGACGGATTTGGCAGAGGGTATTTTCGTGGCTCCTCACCTTATTGTCAGGTAGTCGGGATCTATTGTTAAATGTCAATAAAGCGCATGGATAACCCGTGTTTTTTTATAAATTTGCGAAAACGGGTTTCAATATCCGACAAAACGTGAGGCATGGAAATATATACCCCAAAAAACAAGATCAAACTTTCTCCGGTGATAAGAAACGGGAGAGAATTTGTCGAAGTGACTTTCGGTAATGACAATGACATCCGCTTGTCGCTGTCGAAGGAAGAAAACGTACTGCTTGTCGGCGGCAGGGCTTATCTGCCGGCAGAAGATTTCGTGCTTGCCGAGTTCTTCGACCGCTATGTGAAAATGGCGTTTATAGACTATTCTGCCATCAAGGAAACCGCCCCCCGTAAAGAGGAAGACAAACGGCCGCCACTGCCGGAAGGCTATCTGGAAAAACTTCAGCAAGTGCGTTACAGTGACCATACCGTAAGGGTATATACCTCCTATTTCCGCGATTTCCAACAGCATTTCGAGGGGCGTAAGATTGAAACGGTTACCCCCGGCGAGATAAACGACTACCTGCTGTATCTCATCCACGAGAAAAACATATCCTCCTGCCAGCAAAACCAGCGTATCAACGCCATCAAGTTCTATTACGAGAAAGTTCTCGGTCAGGAACGGCGGTGTTACAAGGTGAACCGTGCCAAACGGGAGAAGACGCTGCCCGACGTGTTGAGCAAGGAGGAAATAAAGAAGATACTCGACGCGACGGTGACAGACCTGCGCTTCTTCTGCATGTTCTCCATACTCTATTCCGCAGGATTGCGCATCAGCGAACTGCTGGAACTGAAACCCGGCGACATCAACGAATCCCGCTCCCTGATACGGGTGCGGCAGGGTAAAGGAAAAAAAGACCGCTACACCCTGCTATCAAAACCGTTGATGAAAAAGCTGACGGAATATAACAGACTATACAAACCGAAAGTGTGGCTTTTTGAACACAGACCGGGCGAACCTTTCACCGAGAGTATCGTGTCGAAACGGCTGAAGGCAGCGGCCCGGGAAGCGGGAATCACGAAACGGATTTATCCGCACCTGCTGCGCCATTCGTTCGCCACCCACTTGCTGGAGCAAGGAACCGACATCAAGATTGTGAAAGAGCTTATGGGACATAACAACATCAAGACAACGGAAAGGTATGTCCACATAGCCGACACTTTCAAAAGCAATATCAAAAGCCCGTTGGACGATCTGTTGATGGAGGAAGACGAGGTCTGATACTTAAAGAAAATAACAGCCAAATCGGCTGATAGTATAACATTCAAGGCCTTGAAGTTACTATTAGACTGTATAATAAGCAGTTGCAAACAGGAAAGATGATAGATTTACTCGACATATCGGCACAATCGGAAGGCTGCGGCACTGAAAAAAAGTACCGCTTGGCAGACTATTTCAACCGTTGGTGGGATGAGTACACCAAGCATCCGACAGAGCATATCACCCCGGAACAGTATAAGGCTGCAAATGCCATAAGGGTATGCCGCACCGCCGCTTTGGGGATAGATACTTATGCCTGCCCCGAATGTGGTGAGGTCCGGGAAATCTACCATAGCTGCAAGAACCGTTTCTGCCCCACGTGCGGATGGCGTGACACGCTCAAATGGGCTGCACGCATGAAAGACAAGCTGTTGCGTGTCCCTCACCGCCACGTGGTGATGACCCTGCCCCATGTATTGCTTGACTTGGTGAAGCGCAACAAGAAAGAAATGCTCAACATCATGATGCGCACGTCGGCGGAAGCGTTGAAAATCTGGATGATGAAGGCTTTCGGGCTGAAAGTGGGCGTGATAGCCGTGCTACATACCTACGGGGAAACCAAGCAGTACCATGTCCACACGCACATGATCCTATCATGGGGTGGCATTGACAGGAACGGGAGGATTGTCGTTCCGGAAAGGTCAAAGGTGAACGACGCTTTCATCAGGAGCATATTCAAACACACGTTCGATAAGGCTCTGATAGAGTTGTTTGACAACGGAAAGCTCAAACATGACTTCCGCAACCGCATGGAGTTCATGAGTTTTATCAAACACGTGGTAAACAAGAAGCAGTGGATTGTTCATCTGGAGCCGCCTCTGGAAATGCCCGAACAAGTGATACAATATATCGGGCGGTATTCCAAAAGGGCGTGCCTGAGCGAATATAAAATCACGGCGATGGAAGACGAGAACATCACGTTCCGTTACCGTGACTATCAAAACTCCCCCGACAGGAGGAACCCGTTGGAGAAGGAACTGACCCTGCATTACCGTGAGTTCTTTCCCCGGTTGATGCAGCATGTACCCCTACATTATTTCCGTATCGTGAGGTACTACGGCTTTTACTCCAATAAAGGCAATTTGCCGGGGGAATACTTCGGACGGGCCGAGAATGTGATGCAAAACGCCCCGGCAGAAGAAAGCGATTACGAGAATCCTTTCTTCTGCGAGTGCTGCCAACGTGCGAGAATTTATGTACATACAATAATAACAAGACGGACTGTTTTCGATGAATCACCTGAAACACTTGTGTTTAGCAGGTCTGACATACGAAAACAAAAAGTCGCATAATGAAATAACGGGATAGCTATGCACTTTCGTAAAGGAAAACATGGAAATCCCACGAAAAAGCAATGAAAGGAGGACAAAAAATGATTGGTGAACGGAACATCATACCGGGAAAATCCCGGAAACGGAATGAAAATTTCCCTTATCGGCAAAAGGAAAGTACAGGGGGAAAATTGAAGTTCTATAATATTAATTATAAGGTAAGCAACCTGAACGGTTGCTTGGAGAGTTAAATAAAGCAGCCTAAGGGCTGCGAAATGCGGCCTCGAACATAAGGATAAATCGCCCAAAAAGGCGATTATCCTCCTTAACATTATCGTCATAAAAAAATGAAGTAAGATGGATGAAATAATTGCACATATAGAAGAACTGTCAAAATTATCTCCATACATAAAAATGTATCGTAATTTTGATCCTAAAATTATATTAAAACATATAGGGAAAATTACAGGAGAGATTGACAGACAATATGTCGATTTTTTATTGAAGACAAATGGTGCTTCAATATTAGATTATTGTTTCTTGGGATTAAAGAACCATAATTTGGGAATGAACATCTATGATAACATGAGCGAATTATGGTTTTTAGACTGTTCTTTGGCTATGCGTTTTTGGGGTATATGCGGAACAAGCAGTGGCGAAAACTTTGGCTATCTTGATAAAGTGGACAGCTCCGGAAATCATTATATCGGTTACTATTCAACAAACGAACCAGAGCATGTGTATCTTGTTGCATCTTCTTTCAAAATATTCATGAATAAGTTTCTGCAACAAGTAGAATCAACATTAACCATTGACAAAAAGGCTATTTATATAGATAATAATGATTGGTTTCTTAACCCTCAAAAACTTATTATAAATGACATTGAAATGGACCAGTATTTACAAAGTCAAGGAACATCAGAATATAAATTGTATGACAGGAAATTTAAATAAACAAAATGGTGACGATAACAAACAGCAAACCGACTAAAAGCGGAACGCTGCCAAACATTATCTGCCCATAAAAAGAATGAATATGAAAATAGAATTAGAA
>ENA-UALL01000772-UALL01000772.1-human-gut-metagenome-genome-assembly--contig:-NODE-772-length-13550-cov-6.452093_pt1 | contig 13550 bp, 6 predicted proteins | sample MGYA00243699_ERZ654466 | MGnify/ENA primary metagenome ERZ654466 (study PRJEB26926, sample SAMN06164635) | human gut metagenome | biome: ENVO:00009003; feature: ENVO:2100002; material: ENVO:00002003...
ACGAGATGCTCAGGAGTCTCGTGGGCTCGGAGATGTGTATAAGAGACAGGCGGAGTTCCCTTTGGAGCGGCGGGGCTGAACGGCCGGCAAGCGGCCCGGTAGGCTCCGACGGCCCGCCGCCGTTACCGGCTGCTGAGTGCGCGCCCCTTACCGGAGCGCGAAACAGGGTGGTACCACGGAGGATAGCCTTCGTCCCTTTCGGGGCGGGGGCTTTTTTAGTTGTCAAGGAGGTTTATCGGATGGAAGAGCAAATCAAGGAGCTGCTCGGGCAGGCCATGCAGGAGCTGCAGACCCTGACCCAGCCGGCCGAGCTGGAGGATTTCCGGGTGCGGGTGATGGGCAAAAAGGGCACCCTCACCGGGCTGCTGCGGGGGATGGGCGCTCTCCCGGCGGACCAGCGTCCCCGCATGGGACAGCTGGTCAACGAAGCGCGCGCCCAGTTGGAGCAGGCGCTGGGGCAGCGTGCCGCCGCGGTACAGGCCGCGCAGCAGGCGCAGCGGCTCCAGGCAGAGCGGGTGGATGTGACCATGCCCGGCCGCCGCGCTGGCAAAGGCGGGCTTCACCCGCTGAACATCGTGCTGGAGGATATGATCGACATTTTCCAGTCGATGGGGTTCGATGTGGTGGACGGCCCCGAGGTGGAAACCGAGTATTACAACTTTGAGGCCCTCAACCTGCCAGAAGATCATCCCGCGCGGGATATGCAGGACACGTTTTATATCACGCCCAGCCTGTTGCTGCGCACCCAAACGTCGGCGGCTCAGATCCGCACCATGGAAAGCCGCAAGCCTCCCATCCGCATGATCTGCCCCGGCCGAGTTTATCGCGCCGATGAGGTGGACGCCACCCATTCCCCGGTGTTCCACCAGGTGGAGGGGCTGGTGGTGGATAAGGGCATCACCATGTGCGACCTGAAAGGCTGCCTGGAGCAGTTCGCGCATGAGATCTACGGGCCGGAAACCAAGGTGAAATTCCGTCCCTCCTTCTTTCCCTTCACCGAACCCAGCGTGGAGGTGGACGTCTCCTGTGCGGAATGCGGGGGCAAGGGCTGCCGCGTCTGTAAAGGGGCGGGCTGGATTGAAATTTTGGGCGCGGGCATGGTGCACCCCAACGTGCTGCGGGGCTGCGGCATCGACCCGGAGGTGTATTCCGGCTTTGCCTTCGGCATCGGGCTGGACCGCCTGACCACCACCCGCTACAAGATCAGCGACATCCGCCTGCTGTTTGAAAACGACCAGCGTTTTCTTGAGCAGTTCCGGTAAGTCTGGGGAAAGGAGCGAAAAGCAATGAAAATGTCTTTGAGTTGGCTCAAGCGGTACGTGGACATCGACGTGCCGGTGGAAGAGCTGTGCGATAAAATGGTGATGAGCGGCTTTGAAGTGGAAAGCATCGAGGACCTGTCCGCCACCATGGACCGGGTGGTCGCCGGGCGCATCGTGAAGCTGGAAAAGCACCCCGACGCGGACAAGCTGCAGATCTGCCAGGTGGACGTGGGGGAAGGGGAACCGGTGCAGATCGTCACCGGGGCCAGCAATGTATTTGAAGGGGCCATGGTGCCCGCCGCCCTGCACGATTCCCATCTGCCCTGCGGCACCCACATCAAAAAGGGCAAGCTGCGGGGGGTGGCCTCCAACGGGATGCTCTGCTCCGGCGAGGAGCTCTGCTTGAAAGAGGAGGACTACCCCGGCGCGGAAGTCTACGGTATCCTGATCCTGCGGGAGGATACGCCGGTGGGCGCCGACATGCGGGATGTGCTGGGGCTGCGCGATTATATCATCGATTTCAAGATCACCGCCAACCGCCCCGACTGCCAGAGCGTGCTGGGGGTGGCGCGGGAAGCCGCTGTGGCGCTGAACAAGCCCTTTCACCCCCCGGTGCCGGAATACACCGAGGCCGGCGGCGATATCCGCGAGCATATGCAGGTGACGGTGCCCGCCAGCGACCTCTGCCCCCGGTACTATGGCCGGGTGGTGAAAAATCTGCGCATCGCGCCGTCCCCCGATTGGATGAAGCGTTGCTTAAAGGCGGCGGGGATGCGCCCCATCAACAACATTGTGGATATCACCAACTACGTGATGCTGGAGACCGGCATGCCCATGCATGCCTTTGATATGCGGGACGTAGCCGGGCATCAGATCATCGTCCGCCGGGCAAAACCGGGGGAGGAGATCGTCACCCTGGACGGCAGGCCCCATACCCTCACCGAGGATATGCTGGTCATCGCCGACGCCAACGCGCCTTCCTGTCTGGCGGGGATCATGGGCTCGCTCAACAGCGAGATCAAGGAGGACACCACCGACCTGTTCCTGGAATGCGCCAAATTCCGGCGGGACAGCGTGCGCAAAACCGCACGTGCGCTGGGTATCCGCACCGAATCCAGCGCCCGGTTTGAAAAGGGCGTGGATATCCTGAATGTGGAATACGCCATGAACCGCGCCCTGTCCCTCATCGCCGAGCTGGATGCGGGCGACATCATCAGCGGCGCGCTCGACTGCCACGGCGAGCTGCCCGCCCCCCGTAAGCTGGACGTGTCCGCCGCCAGCATCAACGCCCTGTTGGGCCTTGACATCCCGGCCGAAACCATGGCCGATATCTTAAACCGCCTGAGCATCGAGACCACCCTGGATGATGCCGGGGTGCTGCACTGCCTGGTTCCCTCCTTCCGGGATGATGTGGAAGGCCGCGCCGACCTGGCGGAAGAGGTGATGCGGGTCTACGGCTACGACCACATTGTGGGCACCCCCATGCGCGGGGAGATTGTGCGGGGCCGCAAGCTGCCCCAGCGAAAAAACGATGACCGGCTCAAGGCAGCCCTCATCGCTGCAGGGGTGCAGGAGATCACCACCTATTCCTTTATCAGCGGCAAGGCGGCCGACCAGCTGGGACTGGACGAAAGCGATGAACGCCGCCGGGCGGTGCGGCTGCTCTATCCGCTGGGCGAGGAGTATTCCACCATGCGCACCCAGCTTATTTCCAGCATGCTCACCGTGCTTTCCACCAATTACAACCGCAAAAACCAGGAGGTCCGCTTTTTTGAGGTGAGCAAGCTGTTCATTCCCAGGCAGCTGCCCCTCACCGAGCAGCCGGATGAGATTCCGGCGCTGTCTCTGGGCCTGTATGGTAAGGGGGAGGATTTCTTCACCCTCAAGGGGATTGTGGAGGATGTGCTGGACGCCTTCCGGGTGAAGGGGGAATTCACCCGTTCGGCCGAGCCGTTCCTGCACCCCGGCCGTCAGGCGGCGGTGAGCGTGGGGGAAACACCGCTGGGCTTCTTTGGCGAGGTGCATCCCGACACCGCTGCCCGGTTTGGAATGGAGGGCGTACGGGTCTATGTGGCCCAGCTGCGCCTGCCCGAACTCTATGCGGCGGCCGACCCGGTCATAGTCTACCATCCGCTGCCCCGGTTCCCCGCGGTGGAGCGGGACATCGCCCTGCTGTGTGACGAGGAGCTGCCGGTGGCCGAGATTGAAGGGGCCATCCGCGAAGGAGGCGGCCGGATACTGGAAAAGGCGACCCTGTTCGACGTCTACCAGGGCGAGCAGATCGAGTCCGGGAAAAAGAGCGTGGCCTACAGCCTGCAGTTCCGTTCCCCGGACTCCACCCTCACCGATGAGCAGATCGACGGGGTGCTTCAGAAAATATTCAAAAATCTGAAACAAAAAGATTGCATTCTCCGGTCATAATGGCTTGCACTTTTTTGTAAAATGGGATATAATAACCCTTAAAGTGGGATGCCATATGGAAATGGAGGTATCGGAGATGTTGGACAGAACCCAGACATTTTCCCTTGGGGATGATAAAGAACAGGAAATGAAGATCATCCTCACCACCGTGTACGACGCCCTGCGGGAAAAGGGTTACAATCCCATCAACCAGATCGTGGGATATATCCTGTCAGAGGATCCGACCTATATCACGACCTATAACAATGCACGCAGCCTGATCCGCCGTATCGACCGGGATGACCTGCTGCGCGCGCTGGTGCGTTCCTACCTCAATAATTAGGAGGATTGATGTCATTGGCAGAAAAAGCCGAAAAACCGGCCTTCCTGATGTATAAGGGACGGCCTCTGGTGCGCTCCGGCAATATCCTGTATTATGGCGATATGTCGGAAAAATGCGTGATTATGCTGCAGATCCTCTCCACCAAGACGCTGGGGGATATGACCATGGCCGACAAGGTGCAGGTGCAGCTTCTTTCTACCGATCCCGACCTGCGGATGAAGGACCGGGTGCTGAAAAAAAGCGAAAAAACCGGCCTGTACAACGCCATGGATATCGGCGCCATCTGGCTGGAACGGGAACTGGCCCAAAAGTAAAGGGAAAAATCCCTGTGCGGAGTTCATCCGCACAGGGATTTTTTTGATGTGTGGCTTTTCGAGGGGATACCTGGCTTGCCCGTTTAGGGCACTGGCGGCGTCTCCGGAAAGTCTCGCTTCCCTCATTATAAAAACCGGCGGAAACCTGCGGTTCGGCCGCTTTTGGCTGAGGAGGTGTTTTGGGGTACATAGCCCCCCAATGATAGGATGTTTCGCCGCTTTGCGAAATAATTGGCGGCCTGCCCATACCGGGGCAGGCCGCCATAGATTTATAGAGGCTTTCATTATACAAACGGGAATCAGTCCACCGGGCACTGGCGGTATTGGGTGGGGCTTTTGCCGGTGATGCGCTTGAATGCGGCATAAAAATTGGAGGGGCTGTTAAACCCGCAGGACTGGGCAATGTCCAGTATCACCCGATCGGAGGATCTTAACAGCCTGGCGGCGGCAGCGACCCGCGTTTTTACAATATATTCTTTTGGCCCCATGCCGTTACACTCCCGAAACAACTGGCTGAAATAGGTTTTGTTGACGTTCATGATGCAGGCCAATGTGGCCAGCGGAATCGGCTCGTGATAGTGTTGGCTGATATACCGCAGCACCTGCTCCATGCCGGCAGAAGGACGGTGGCGGATATGCGCGGAGGATACCGTGTTAGGATAATACTGCAACAGATCGGCCAGTATATTCAGCAGCCGGATATACACCAGCGTTTCAGCGCGCGGCGGCTTTTTTTCAAATAGGGTGCGGATCGTGCCAAGTTGCTGCTGCACAGCGGCAAAAGCCGGATGCCTTCGGTCCAGTTTATGGGAAAACCGTTCGCTGCGCCGAAAAAACACATTCAAAAGGGCATGGTCGAACAGGGAGGGGAGGTTTTCCCACACAAACCGGGGCTCGAATTCCAGCGAGGCATTCACCAGCAGCGCATCGCCGGTGTTCCACATGCTGTGCCGCTCGGTGTTATTGAACAACACGATATCGCCTGGCGCTACCGGGTATATCCGCTGTTCCACGCGGTACTCCCCGGACCCGGCCAGGATCATGGAAAATTCCAGGACCGAGTGGGTGTGTGCTTCGGTATGCCCGGCCATATCCAATGTGCTGCGTACCAGGCTGATGGGGGTATCTTTACCGGTATCCAATACAAAGCGTTCAACCGTCTGCGCCAAGCCGTTCCCTCCTTTTATCGTGCACAATTATCCGGTTATGCCGGTATTCATAAGATATAGCATGGAGAAATGCGCTTGTCAAGTCAAAGCCCCGCCTCCGGCCTGTGCCGGGAGGCGGGGCTTTGGCGGGAGTTATGCTTCTGTGGGGAAGCGAGAGATCTTTTTTGTGCTGTATTGCAGGATTATCAGGGCGTCGGCGGAGGATACCCCCTTGGTGTTGTCCACGTCAGCCGCCAGCGTCTGGGCATCGGTCAGGCTGAGCTTTTTGGTAACCCCCTGCAGTGCCAGCAGCGCATCGGCTGCGGCGATCTCGCCGCTTGCATCCACGTCGCCGGGGAGCACCACCGTCACATCAAAGGTGGTGGCTTTGGTCACTCCGCCTTCGGTATAGGTGACGGTCAGCGTTTTCACCCCCTGGGTGGAAGAATCCAGCTCGCTGACATCGTAGTCGGATACCGTTTTGCTGGCGCCGCCTTCATAATGGGCGGTCACCACCAGGCTGTCGCGGTCCAACACATCGCCGGTGCGATAGACAGAGGCGGAAATCCCGGCGGTGATGCCGGTCAGCACCGCCGCATCTCCGGTCGCGATATTGCTTTTCAAGGTCACGGTGAGCTCCTTGGTGTTGCCGGGGGCGGTGACTGCGCCGGACTCGTTGTCAAAGCTGCCGGCCGAGACCGACGCGATATTGCCTTTGAGCGCGGGCAGGTTCAGCACGATATCGCCCACGGCATCATCGCCCGCCAGCTCAAGCCGGATGGTTTTGGTGTCGGGGGCGTACAGCTTCAGGGTATCGAATTGACGTCCGTCATTGATGGCAATATTTTTCCATTCGATGGGGGTGGAGGAGAGCAACCATTCGTTGGGGATGCCCCGCCCGATGATGACGGTGCCATCGGTCTTGACCGAGGCGGTCGCCTCCAGCAGGCCCTGCCGCATAAAGCCCAGGCCCCATGTCTCATAACCCGCAGCCGGATCGGTCCAGTCGCCGTCATTCTGGCCTTTATCAAAGCTTTCGCCCCACTGGAAGGGAGCGGTCTGGTTATCCAGCAGCCATTCGTAGGATTCAACCGCCATGGTGCGGTATTTTTCGCTGTAGAGCAGCGGCAAACTCATCCCCACATTATAGACAGCCCCATATTCGTGGCCCCACCAGGCGCCCCAGCTCCCTTCGGGAATGTCGCCGCGCTCGGTTTTCAATGAAAAGGCGTTGTCCAAAGAGGCGTCCAGATACTCGGCCCAGGTGCCGCCCAGGTCATAGCCGCGCAGCACCGCGTCCCAGGGGAAGGTGCTCATCATGAATGTGGTGCCCAGCCAGTTGCCATCGTAAATCACGCTGCCGTCCTGGTGGCGGGTCCAAAAGCCGGAGGTGTCCTCTAAGGCGCACATATACCAATCTACCCCCCGGCGTTCCATGGCTTCATCCAACATACCGTTGAGAGCGTTGTTGACGGTTTCGGCCCTCTCGCCGGCCCAGGCGGCCTCCTCCGTCCAGCCCCACTGGCTGCACAGATATTCATAAGCAGCGTAGCCGTGCATGACGGCAAAATTATCCACCACCAGATAATCGCTTCCGTTGTCCAGCGTGTTGGATTGCGCCATCAGCCCATCCGGACCGGTCATAAAGGTGGCGATGTTTTGGGCAGCGCTCTTGATATTGTTTTTCACCTCATCGGTGAAATAGGCGGCCCGCCCGGCATCGTCCATCACCTGCCACAGGGTGGCGTAGGGGATGATGTATTTGGGGATAGCGTCCAAATAGCCCTGCTGGGGACTATACGCCAACCTCTGATAGTAAGAGCTTTCCATGATGCGCTTGGCCAGATCGATATACCCGTCCCGGATAAACTGCTCCACCATGTTGGGCACATCGTGGGAGAAATACCGGTCATAATTGTACACGCCGCAGCGGTTCCCCGCGTCCCCACGGATCTCGTAGTCGCCGTTGCCGGCCTGCACCATGGTTTGCCACATCACGATCATACTGTTCAGGTAGGAATTCACCATTTCCCCGTCGGGCAGGGAAACAGGCTGGGCAAGTCCGGAGAGCATACCGTCATAATACGTTTTCACCGCAGTATACTGCGTCTGAAAATCGCCGAATCCCTTTAATTGCTCCACCGTGGCGGAGCCTGTAGCCACCGCGGCGAAATCCAGCGTTATCTCCCCGCCGGACGGGACCGTCTGGCGGTAGACGGAAAACGATTCCCCTTGCAGGACCGGGCTTGCCGCATGGGGCACCTCGACCGAGGAAGAAGCGCTGATATTCAAATCGACCTGCATATCCGCGTGGCTCGTATTGGAAAGGGTCACCTGAGTGAAAACGACCGTGGCGCTGTCTTCCAGCACCCGGTTGGCCACATGCTGGATCTTCACGCCGATGCCGGTGTCCCCGGCGGCCCATTCGGATACCGGGCTGTTCATGTAGCCATCTGCCTGGTACCACTTGGTGTTTTGGCGGCGCTGAGCGGAGGTCTCATCCGGCCGGTACTCGGCGCCGTCCATCGTAACGGTGTAGCAAATTGGCTGGATATGCCCGTTCCGGCTGCCGTTGGCGCCGCCGGGATACATGGCGCCGCCCATGGTGGACAGGCTTTTTGAAGCATCGTTTTCCCAGCCGAAATAGAGCCAGTTTTTCGTATTGGGCGAATAAAAATCAGGGGAGAGCGTTTCGGCGTAAGCCTTTAACCGGTCGAAAGCCGCCTGCAAATACAGCGCCGCTTCATAGTAAGCCTCGTTGGAAAGGCCGGTCTGTGCCAAAAGTCCTTTGGAGTAGGCCAGTTCATTTTGAAATTCTTCGGCCGCTTTCCCCGCGATCCCCGTGGTGGGAAACGCTACGGCAGTTTCTACCAGGGAAGCCAGCTCGCCTTTCAAATCAAGCCCCAGAGGATCTGTGCTCAAGGCGATACCCCCCAAAAATAAATTGCCGTATGGATTGCTTTTTTGGAGAACCTTCAGCCGGATCACGGCACTGTCCCCGGCCGAAAGACTTATCGTATAAAGATTGGTGGCCGCGCTTCCCGCTTCTATGACGCCCTGATAAGCGGGACTGCTGCTTTGGTTCAAATAAATCGTAAACTCGCTTTGGGACTGATAAGCACCGGCCACAAACACAAGGCTTCGCGCCATATCGCCGGCACACACGGAGATCTCGCCGCCCACCTCCGTTCCTTCCGGGATAGCGCCCACGCTGGTTGCATCGCCATTTCTGTAGCTGATAACAAGACCGTTGGACCTTCCCGGCTCGCTGCTGTAGCCCGCCCCGCTGCTGGAATCCTCGGCCGTCCAGGAATATCCCACGGCATTGTCGCCTTGCAGCAGCATACCGGTGTTATCCGCTAATGCCTGGAACCGGATCTGGGGTTCGACATTCGCTTTGCGCGTCTGTATCAGCCGGCTGCTGCCTTCTCCACTGGATGTTCCCGTCAGATGCAGCCAGTCCAGATCCCCCATCGTTGTCAAATCCATCCGGTTGTTTTGACTGTTGACCTCCTGAACGTTTATTTTGACTTCATCGGTCAATTTCAGCTTATCCAATGCAGCGGCCCCCAGTATGACGCTCCCATCCGCAGCGCTCTTTTCCGTCAGCCGGTAAACAAATTTTAGGCTGTTGTCCCTGCGGATGTGGATGGTGTACACGGTATACGCCGGATCGCTTGCTTTCAAGCCGGCGCCGGTATAGACCGGTTCTTCCTCTCCGTTGACATAGAGCAGGAGCTCGGCCTGTGCGTTGCGAAGGCCGCAGGCAACGGTCAGGACCTGGGGATACGCGGCGGCCGGGACGGTGATCCTGTAACCGGCTTCCTGTGGGATATCCACCCCCACACTGTCAGCCTGCCCGTTTTTCCAGGAGAATACGGCCCCGGCCGAGTCGGAACCGGTGGCAGCGGTGGTTCCATCGCTCCATGAATAGGTTACCTGAGAAGATGTGGTATATCCAAGGGGGCTGTCGGTCCCATCACAAGGGGTCATCTGCAGCATCGGCTCTGCTGTGCCCGCTTTTTTCTCCATATCGCTGTTTGCGTGGAGCCAGTCCAGGCCGCCCAACTGTGTCAGATCCAGCTCTCCCTGCGCTGTTGCAGAGGTGATGATGACAGGAGGCAGACCCGCCTCCTCCTGTGACTGCGCCCATACGGTGGATGGAAAGAAGGCGCTGCTGAACATACTTGTGAAAAGGGTTGCACTTAATACCAGACTTGCGGCTTTTCGAGTCCTCTTTTTCATATATGAATCCCCCCGAATTTTGGTATGGTGATCCGTTTATCATCAGTGTAGCATCTGCTTATGGCAAAAACATCCTGTTTTCACAGGAGTTTCTCCTGTTTTTTCGAATAGGCGTTCTAAAAAACGGGAAGCGGAGATAAAAAATACCGCCCCCGCAGGGGCGGCAGAAGGCTTGAATAGAGGAGATCAATCCAAAGGATGAGCACGGTATTGGGTGGGGCTTTTACCGGTGATGCGCTTGAATGCGCTGTAGAAATTGGACAGGCTGTTAAACCCGCAGGACTGAGCGATCTCCAGCACGCTGTCATCGGAGGATTTGAGCTGCTGGGAAGCGGCGGCAATCCGCATTTTCACAATGTATTCATGCGGGCTGATGCCGTTGCGTTCACGGAACACCTGGCTGAAATAGGTCTTGTTGACATGCAGGATATCCGCCAGGGTGGCCAGCGAAATGGGCTCGCTGTAATGCTCGGAAATATAGGTGAGCACCTGTTCCATCCCGGTGTAGCGCTGGTCGTGATAGGAGGGGAGAGGCTGGACAATGTCGTAATACCGCAGAATGTCGGCCAGGATTCCCATCAGCCTGGCCTTCACCACCGCCTCGCCGTGTGGCTGCGGGTTGACAAATTCCTCCTGCATCTGCAAAAATTGTTGCTGGATGGAGGGGAAAGCCGTATTTTCCCGGTCCAGGCGGTTGCAAAACGGTTGGTTGCGATGAAAAAATACGGATAAAAAATCCTGCTGAAAGGAACAGGAAGGGTTGGTCCAGATAAACCGGGGCTCAAATTCCAACGCCGCGTTTTGCAGCATACAGCGGCCGGTGTTGCGCATACAATGGGATTCGTCGTTGCTGAGCAGCACGATATCGCCCGCCTGCATGGGGTAAACCCGGCCGTCCACCCAATATTCCCCTTCGCCGGACAGGATCATGGACAGTTCCAGCGTATAATGCGAATGCGGCGGGAAGGAAGAACCCGGCTCAAAGGACCCGATGATCCATTTCACCAGAACATCATCCGTCCCACTCAGGGTATACCGGTTTACGGTATAGGCCATGGTTTTTCCCCTCCCACTGGCTGTTTTGGATAAAAGTATAGCACGAAAGATGGAAATCTGTCAACGAATGCCGTCCCGGGGCAGTCGGGTGGCCGGAGATATGGCTGCGAAAGGCCCGCTGCGGAGCATCTTTCAGATGCCCGCGCAAAAACATATCCCCAAGGCGGATTGGAGAAAGCCCAAACCTTTTTGCCCCGAACTGAGTGTTGCGTTCAGGCCGGGGGGAGGGTCGGGTATATTTGGCGGAGAGGAAAACCGGCGAACCGAACGGGCGGGCGAAGACTCCATTCAAAAGGGCAAAGGCTCTGCGGAACATTCCGCAGAGCCTTTGCGATAGGAGAGTGTGTATGGGTTAAAGGAGAATAAAGCAGATTTGGTGCAGTGTCACATTCTCAAGAGTCACGCTTCCACCGGGAACCCATTGATCTTCTGTGTGGCATACTGCAGAATCATCAGGGCGTCGGCAGAGGACACACCGTCGATTTTGTCCACGTCAGCCGCCAGCGCCTCGGCATCGGTCTGGTCGACCTTATCGGTGGCTGCCTGCAAGGCAAGCAGTGCGTCGGAAGAGGTGACCCGACCACTTGCGTCCACATCTCCGGGCAGTACCACCGTAACGTCAAAGGTGGTGGTTTTGGTCACGCCGCCTTCGGTGTAGGTAACGGTTAACGTTTTTACTCCCTGGGTGGAAGAATCCAGCTCGCTGACATCGTAGACCGTCACCTCTTTGCTGGTGCCACCTTCATAATGGGCGGTCACCACCAGGCTGTCGCGGTCCAGCGTATCGCCGATGCGATAGACAGAGGTGGAAATCTCGGCGGTAATACCGGTCAGCACAGCCTCTTTTTCGATCACGTTGATTTCGAAAGTAGCGGTTTTGGTGATATTGCCTTCGGTATAGCTGACGGTAACAGTTTTGGTGCCGGGCTGAGAGGTATCATCGCCGGACAACTCGTAGTTGCTGACCCCTCTGTCAGGGCAGTTCGAATAATGAGCGGTCACGCTCATACCGCTGTGTTCAAACGGTTCTCCCACGATATAAGTGGTTTTGGCGGGCGGGGTAACCGAAATGGAGGTGAGGATGGGCGCTTCCACGGTTACGGTGAAGGAGGCGGTTTTGGTTACGCCGTTTTCGGTGTAGCTGACGGTGATGGTCTGCTGACCAGTTGTTTCGGGGTCAAAGCCGCTCACGGTGTAACCGGTAACCGGTTTGCTGTCGCCAAAGGTGTAGTTTGCGGTGACGTTAAGACCGGTCAGGTCGAGTTCCTCGCCCACCAGATAGGTCTTTTTGTCGGGCTCGGTCAGGGTGAGGGATTCCAGTTCGATGGGATCGCCCTGCAGCGCCGCCGCCGGCAGGATGATATTGCCCGCCTGATGAGCCTTGGACTCGATGGTGGCCGCCACCACCAGGCTGGCATTGCTCCCTTCGGGAACCTGATACTGGATGGTGTAGCGGTCGTATTTTGCGGTGGATTGCGGGTCGATGCGGATGGTCTGCATCGCGGCGCTGTTATCGCTGAGGAATATATCAATGCGTCCGGTCACCTGCCAGGAGCCGATATCCACGATCAGGGTATTGCCGCCGGCGCTGGTGGCGGGAGCGGCGACCATCAGCACCGTGGCTTCCTGCTCAATCGTTGGTTGGCCGAAATAGGCCCCCATGTTCAGGGCCACGTTGCTGGAACCTTCCGTCAGATTGGTGCCATCCGTCCACGAGTAGGTATAGCCGATGTCTTCATTCCAAAGAATGTCGCCATTGCCGTTGGCCGGGAAGTAGAACCGGTTGAGGTAGGCGGTATCCTGATTTTTGCGTTCGAGTATGTCGTTTTGCCCGCGGGTGCCAAAGCCGGTCTTGATCCAATCCAGCGTCCCCACCTCGGTCAGGTCAAGGTTGGAACCCGCACCAATAGTGGCGGAATCCACGGTGATGCTGCCCTCGCCGGAGGGGACTTCGGCGGGCGTCTGGGTGGAGGCGGTCACCGGGTCGCAATAGGCGCTTTCCTGTGCGTTGCCCACCGCTTTCACGGTAAAGGAATAGGTGATACCGGGGATGGCGTCTTTCAGGGTAAAGGTATTTCCCACCACCGTTTCCTCGCTTATCTCTTCACCGGCGGCGGTGACCTTCACCACATAGGAGGTAGCGCCGTCCACTTCGCTCCAGGTTACCTGGATATCCCGGCCCTCTGCCTGAGCTTTGGCGTCCTGCGGGATTTCGATGGTCTCATCGGTTGCGATATTGTTTTTCAGGGTCACGGTGAGCTCCTTGGTGTTGCCGGGAACGGTAACTCTGCCCGACTCGTTATCAAAGCTGCCGGCCGAGACCGACGCGATGTTGTCTTTGAGTGCGGCCAGGTCCAGCACGATGTCGCCCACGGCATCGTTGCCCGCCAGTTCCAGACGGACGGTTTTGGCATCGGGGGCATACAGTTTCAGGGTATCAAATTTGCGGCCGTCGTTGATGGCGATATTCTGCCACTCGATGGGGGTGGAGGACAGCAGCCATTCATTGGGGATGCCCCGTCCGATGATGACAGTGCCGTCGGTTTTGACCGAAGCGGTTGCCTCCAACAGGCCCTGCCGCAAAAAGCCCAGGCCCCATGTCTCATAGTCGATGGCGGCGGTGGTCCAATCGTCCGCATTCTGACCGCGGTCAAAGCTCTCCGCCCACTGGAAGGGAGCGGTCTGGTTATCCAGCAGCCATTCGTAGCTTTCCACCACGGAGGTGCGGTACTTGTCCTGTCTCTTATACACATCTCCGAGCCCACGAGACTCCTGAGCATCT
>ENA-UALL01000773-UALL01000773.1-human-gut-metagenome-genome-assembly--contig:-NODE-773-length-13550-cov-6.362356_pt1 | contig 13550 bp, 10 predicted proteins | sample MGYA00243699_ERZ654466 | MGnify/ENA primary metagenome ERZ654466 (study PRJEB26926, sample SAMN06164635) | human gut metagenome | biome: ENVO:00009003; feature: ENVO:2100002; material: ENVO:00002003...
TGGCCATACAACAGACCAGCCATATGCACAACCCTTTTTTCATTGTACGTCCTCCTTATTGTGGGAGAGGGATTACGCACCAATCCCCATCAGCCTTACAAATGCCAATCGACCCTCTCTCTGTATCTCTGCCGTACGAAAGTTCTACCTCGACTAAGCGAATTTCTTCAAACCGCAGCCGGAATTCGCTGTACATCTCCTCAATTTCCTCGATCTCATCTTCGTTCATATTTTCCACCGAGATGATCTCATACGAGATATTGGACATATCGATATTGTCTTCCTCCTGACCATATATCCATTCATCCATCTCCTTCTGCAAGGCATACATACACTGCTCCCGGTCGCCGTCATATTCCTCCATCACCAGGTAATCCACCATTTTTTGGGGGAATAGATCCAGCACCTGCTCTGCATCGCCGTTGACACTGGCTGCAACAAACTGGTCCAGCATTTTTTCTTCAATGCTTTTCCCGGTAAGCAGAAACACGGCCAAAATAGCTGCCAACAAAATTGCGATTCCAATCACCACAAATTTCAGCTTGCCCCGCTTTTTGACAGGCGCCATGCCGGGGATGGGGCCAAACCCGGCTCCCGGTGCAGGGGCTGCATTGGCATAAAGAGGAATCGCGTTGGGGGCTGTCCCGGCAGGAGCTACACCGGCGCTGCCAGCCGGGACAGCTTGCGCACCGTTATTCGCAGCGACACCCGGACCGGCAGTGGACACAGCCGCCTCCCCCGTCTCCGGAGCAGACGCCGGGGTGGTGTTCGGGGCCGGACCGGCCGTACTCTCCGGGGCTGCACCGGCCCCGCAATTCGGGCAGAATTTTCCCCCATTCAAAGGTGTTCCACAATTTCTGCAAAAGCTCATAAGTATTTCTTCCTTTCCTCCATGATATGGATTTTATAATTTTGCGCCGCGCTCTGTACAGAAAGTGGAATCTGCATCCAGCGGTGCGTCATAACATAGGCGGTCCTCACTCGTCCCCTTCTTCAACACATCAGAAATACTTTTAGTCATTCAGATAAAGAGTCGCAAACAGTCTCTGGAATCATTTTGAAAAGGTGTACTTTTAAAAAATATGAAAAAGAAGGGCGAAAAACAGAAATAATGGGTCAAAAGGACTTGAAAAACTCATATTTTGCGAGTATAATATGAACAAGATATGAATATATATCAAATTTGGAAAAGTACACTTTTCCTTTAACGGATCGATGTATCGGATTTTTCGGTTTTGTCCGTACCGGTTGGTACCGGTGGGCATTTGCGGCAAAGTATTCATTGGTATGCAAACGGCTGCATAAGCTGTTTACATAATAAAACTTCATGGAGGGTTACGTTTATGGACGAAAACAACAACATCCCCCAGCAGCCGGAGCAGCAGCCCGTTGCTCCTCAACCGCCTGTGGCTCCCCAGCAGCCTTATGGGGCCGCGCCGCAGCAGCCGTATATGGCGCCGCAGCAGCCGTATGCTCCCCAGCAGCCCAATCCAGGCAAAGGCAAATCCATTGCCGCGCTGGTAATGGGTATCATCTCGGTGGCGCTGTATTGGATCCCTTATTTCAACATCATTTTGTTGGTACTGGGTATCCTGGCCATTGTAATGGGTGTAAAAGGCCGCAATGAATGCCCGATAGGTTCTGCGAATGGCCGCGGTCTGGCGACGGCTGGTTTGGTTTTGGGCATCATTGGTACCGTGTTTGCCGGAATTGGTGTGTTCACCTGCACACTGCCGCTCATCTGTGCCTGCGGTGCTGCCAGCAGCAGTCTGGACGCTTTGGGTGATTTGGCCCGGTATTATTGATTTTTTGGTTCAGGCAGCACAAAAGGCGGAATGAATGTTCATTCCGCCTTTTCTTTCTAGGAAGGAGATGACAAAGGTATGCTCCCACCACTGGAGCTGTTTGGCAAGCCCATCAGCATCTATCTGATTATGGCGGTGCTGGGCGGTTTGGCTGTTGCGCTTTTTGTATATCTGACCGCCAGGGGCCCGCAATACCGGCGGGATCAATGGCTGCATATTTTTCTGTCTGCAGGCGCCGGTGCGTTTATCGGAGCGCATTTGCTGTATTTTATCACCCGCATGCCGGCGGTGGTGGAGCTGATCACCCATTGGGACCACTATATTTCCTCCTGGGAGGATGTATGGTCTGCTTTCCAGCTTCTGGCCGGCGGGATGGTGTATTACGGCGGCCTGTTCGGAGCATTGGTGGGCGGATACCTCTATTGCCGGGCACTGAAAATCGACTTTGGCCTGCACCTGGACGCGGTGGTCCCCGCCATCCCCTTGTTTCACACCTTTGGACGGATCGGCTGTTTGCTGGGAGGCTGCTGCTACGGGGTGGAAAGCGAATACGGCTGGTTTTTCCCCTACTCCCCCCTGGCCGACCCGAATGTGCGGTATTTCCCCATCCAGCTGGTGGAGGCCGGGTTGAATTTTTTGCTGTTTTGGGTGTTGCTGCTTCTTCCCAAGGCCCGCATCCCCAAAGGCAAATTGCTGTGGATTTATTTCCCGGCCTACGGGGTGATGCGTTTTATTCTGGAATTCTGGCGGGGGGACGAAGTGCGCGGCATCTATTTCGGGCTGTCCACCTCCCAGTGGATCAGCCTGTTGCTGGTGGTGCTGAGCGTCATCGTCTGGCTGCGGGAATGGCGGCGTGCCCCCGTGGCAGAAAAAGCGCCTCTCCCCTCCACAAAATAAAGTTCGCTTGTGTGAGCAAACGCCAGCAGAGCCAATCCAACAGAAGGCTCCGCTGGCGTTTTTGTATGGATTTTGCCCCCTGCCGGAGTGGACAAAACCGGGGTCACCGGCAGATAAAATCCGCCCATCCGTCCCGGTAGCTGTCCAGATGTTCATTCCAGTAAAACAGCTTATCGATATACTGCTGTTTGCGTTTCTCCACGGCCGAAGAGCATTCCTCCACCCCCAGAGCATACACCAGGGAGGTGAGGTCGTATATCGGATATCCGACCGCATGCCCCACGGTGTGGACCACCGCACAGGCCTGTCCAATGGCGTGGCACTGCGCAATGGCCGCTTTGTCGGTAATCTCCTTAGCCACGGCATGGCAATCCAGAATCTTGCGTTGGGCGGCCCGCATGCGTATGCGGCCCGCCGCCCAATCCCTGGCCGCCTCAAGCGCTTCCTGCGGGCGGGTTTCGAGAGGGTAACGCTCTTTCAGCCCGGCAACGGACTCTTCGGCCAGGTCAAACGCCCACAAGGCCATCACCCGATGGTCCTGGCCGCGAAACAGGTCTATCAAGTCCTGCAGGTATGGTGAATCCTTGGCGAACAAGACTTGGTTTTTCCGCTTCAGCCTCAAGCGGACCTCCTCCATCCAGTCCACGGGAACTCCCTCCTTTTTTAGGCAATGTCCGGCTTTATTGCAGGAAACCGGCAGCGCATAAGGCAAAGTGCGCTGCCGGTTTTTCTGTGCAATATCGGTAAACAGCCGGGAAAGGCAAGGCGGGGCACCGCCGTTTGGGCAGAGTCCCCTTCCGCCGTTTTATGCCAGGCTGTCCATGCTCTGCTGCAGCAGAGCCAGCTTTTCCTGAAGCCGCGCCGCGTTTTCGCGGGCGGTGGCCACCACCTTTTCGGGAGCTTTGGAGGTAAAGGCCTCGTTGCTCAGCCGGGCCAGCACGCCGTCCAGCTGTTTTTGGACGGTTTCCTTTTCCTTTGTCAGGCGGGCCCTTTCCGCCTGCAAATCCATCAGATCGGCCATGGGGATCTTGATGGTCGCATCCGCGGTGACAATGCTCACGCTGCCCGGCACATCAAAGCTGCTCCCCACCGTGACCTCCGCCGCCGAAGCCAGACGGCAGATGAAGGGCTTGCCGCTCTCGAAGGTATCGGCAAAGGCGGTCTCCACGAACACCTGCGCTTTGCGGGAGGGGGGCACGTTCATCTCGGCCCGGCGGTTGCGGATGGCGCGGATGGCGTCCATGATCCGCTCCATCTCCTTTTCCTCGGCCGCAAAATGCAGGCTGTCCTGGTATACCGGCCAGGCGGTGCGCATCAGGGTCTCTCCCTCATGCGGCAGCGTCTGCCAAATCTCCTCGGTGATAAAAGGCATAAAGGGATGGAGCAGCTGCAGCTGCCGGGTCATGACATAGGTCAGCACCCGGCGGGCGTCCTTTGCCCCTTCGCCCTGCAGACGGGACTTGCACAGCTCAATATACCAGTCGCAGAAATTGTCCCAGATAAAGTCGTACAGCTTCTGCACCGCCAGGCCCAGCTCGAATTTTTCCAGGTTTTCGGTGACATCCTTGGCCAGCGTGTTCAGCTTGGAGAGGATCCACTTGTCCTCCAGCATCAGGGTATCGGGCAGGGTGAGGTCCACATCCTGCCCCTGGATGTTCATCAGGATAAACCGGGCCGCGTTCCACAGCTTGTTTGCAAAGTTGCGGGAAGAGGCCACCTTTTCCTCGATAAAGCGCATGTCGTTTCCGGGGCTGTTGCCGGTGGCCAGCATAAAGCGCAGCGCGTCCGCGCCATACTGGTCGATCACTTCCAGCGGGTCAATGCCGTTGCCCAGCGATTTGGACATTTTGCGGCCCTGTGCATCCCGCACCAGGCCGTGCATGAGCACGGTGTGGAAGGGGGCGGCATGCATATGCTCCACGCCGGAGAAGATCATGCGGGCCACCCAGAAAAAGATGATGTCGTACCCGGTGACCAGCGTATCGGTGGGATAAAAATAATCCAGCTCGGGGGTCTTATCCGGCCATCCCAGGGTGGAGAAGGGCCACAGTGCGGAGGAAAACCAGGTATCCAGCGTATCCTCATCCTGGTGCAGGTGATGGCTGCCGCAATGCGGGCAGGCCGTCGGGTCCTCGCGGGATACGATGGTCTCGCCGCAATCGGCGCAATACCAGGCCGGGATGCGGTGTCCCCACCAGAGCTGGCGGGAAATACACCAGTCGCGGATGTTCTCCATCCAGTGATAATAGGTCTTATCAAACCGTTCCGGCACAAACCGGGTTTCGCCGCTGCGCACCGCCTCGATGGCGGGACCGGCCAGTTCCTTCATCTTGACAAACCACTGCAGGGACACCCGCGGCTCGATCACCGTGCCGCAGCGGTAGCAGACCCCCACATTGTGCTTGAGGGGCTCAGTTTTAATCAGATACCCCTGTTCCTCCAAATCCTTCACAATCGCCTTGCGGCACTCGGCCAGGGTCATGCCCTCGTATTTACCGGCCAGCTCGTTCATGTGGCCGTCCTCGGTGGTGACGGTGATCACCTCCAGGTTGTGCCGCAGCCCCACCTCAAAGTCGTTGGGGTCGTGCGCCGGGGTGATCTTCACCACGCCGGTGCCGAAATCCATTTCCACATAGGTGTCCGCCACCACGGGAATCTCCTTGTTCACCAGCGGCAGGATCACCGTTTTGCCGATAAGGGCCTGGTAGCGCTCATCGTCCGGATGCACCGCCACGGCGGTGTCGCCCAGCATGGTTTCGGGCCGGGTGGTGGCCAGCTCCACATAGCCGGAGCCGTCCGCCAGCGGATACCGCAGATGGTAGAAGAATGCGTCCTTCTCTTCAAACTCCACCTCCGCATCCGAAATGGAGGTCTGGCAATGGGTGCACCAGTTGATCATCCGCTCCCCGCGGTAGATCAGGCCCTTTTCATACAGCCGGACGAACACCTCCCGCACGGCCTTGGAACAGCCCTCGTCCATGGTGAAGCGTTCCCGCTCCCAGTCGCAGGAGGAGCCCATCTTTTTGAGCTGGCTGACAATGCGGTCGCCATAGGTCTTTTTCCAATCCCAGGCCCGCTCCAAGAACTTTTCACGTCCCAGGTCCTCTTTGGTCAGTCCCTCTTTTGCCAGGGCCTCCACGATTTTCGCCTCGGTCGCGATGGACGCATGGTCGGTGCCCGGCATCCACAACGCTTCATAGCCCTGCATCCGCCGCCAACGGATCAGGATATCCTGCAGGGTGTTGTCCAGGGCATGGCCCATGTGCAGCTGCCCGGTGATATTGGGGGGCGGCATGACGATGGTATACGGTTTTTTATCGGGATTGACCTCGGCATGAAAATAGTTCCCGTTTACCCAGAACTGGTAAATGCGGTCCTCTACCTCATGCGGGTCATACACTTTCGCGAGTTGTCTCTCCTCTGCCATCTCATCAACCTCCCTATCCATTCAGCAGATGGTTACTGTTTATTGTAGCATAACTTGTCCGCTTACACAAGCGTTAATTAAAGCCCTGTTCCCCCACCTGGCCGAACAGCAGGCGCACTTCTTCTTTCAGCAGACGGTTTTGCGGGGAGGCCAGCTGCGGGTCGCTTTCGGTCAGATGGCGGGCTGCCCCGCCGGCCTGGCGCAGCCAGTCCATGTCGGCCTGCAAATCGGCGATTTTCAGGGTGGGCAGCCCGTGCTGGCGGCTGCCGAAAAAGTCGCCCGGTCCCCGCAGCTTCAGGTCTTCATCCGCAATGCGAAACCCGTCGTTTGTCTCGCACATCACTTTCAGGCGGCGGCGGGCCTCCTCGTTGCGTGCATCGGAGATCAGGATACAGGTGGAAGCGTACTTCCCGCGGCCCACCCGGCCCCGCAGCTGATGGAGCTGGGCCAACCCAAAGCGCTCGGCGTTTTCAATGACCATGATCACCGCGTTGGGCACGTTGACCCCTACCTCCACCACGGTGGTGGAGACCAGCAGGGAAATCTCTCCTGCGGCAAATGCGTTCATCACCCGCTCCTTTTCGGCGGCTTTCATCCGGCCGTGCAGCAGGCCCAGACGGTAACCCCGGAACGCACCCTGCGCCAGCTGCTGCGCCCATGCCTGTGCGGAAGCGAGGTCGGTTTCCCCCTCTTCCACCAGGGGGCAGACGATATACCCCTGCCTTCCCTCGTCAATATGTTTTTTCACATACCCGTAAGCCCTTTCCCGCTTGCGGCTGCTCACCGCATAGGTCGCGACCGGCTGGCGGCCGGGGGGCAGTTCATCCAGCACCGACACGTCCAGGTCGCCGTAGATCATCAGCGCCAGGGTACGGGGAATGGGGGTGGCGGACATGACCAGCAGATGCGGGCCCGTCCCCTTTTGGGCCAGGCGGCTGCGCTGTCCCACCCCAAAACGGTGCTGTTCGTCGGTGATGACCAGCCCCAGCCGGGCAAAATCCACCCCGTCCGACAGCAGAGCATGGGTGCCCACCAGCAGGTCCACCCGGCCCTCCCCCAGGTCTTTGAGCAGTTCGCGGCGGCGGGCGGCTGTGAGAGCGCCGGTGAGCAGCTCCACCCGGATGCCCGCCGGACCCAGCAGTTCGGACAGCGACTGGTAATGCTGCTGGGCTAAAATGCTGGTGGGGGCCATCAGGGCCGCCTGCCAGCCGTTTCGGATGGCGGTATGGGCCACCCCGGCCGCCACGGCGGTCTTGCCGCTGCCCACATCCCCTTGGATCAGGCGGCTCATGGGATAGGGACGGCGCATGTCCTGCACACATTCTTCAATGGCCCGCCGCTGTGCTCCGGTGGGCGAAAAGGGCAAAAGCCGGTAAAACTCCCCGGAATAGTCCTCGCTCATGACCGCACCCGTCTCCTGCCGGGTGCGGCCCTTCATCTGCAGCATCCCCAGCTGCAGCAAAAACAGCTCTTCAAACACCAGCCGCCGCCGTGCGATGGCCAGGGTGGTGTGATCCACGGGGAAATGGATGTTCTCGTAGGCAAACCGGCGGGTGCACAGGCCCTTTTCCTGCCGCAAAGAAGCCGGAAGCGGATCGGCATCCAGCCAGTCGCCGGCCTGTTGCAGCGCCTGTGCCACCGCCTTTTCGATCACACGGGAGGAGAGTCCCTCTGTTTGGGGATAGACCGGCCGTATCCGCTGGCCGTCCTGTGTGGATTCGATCAGGGGAGACGTCATTTCATAGCGGGGAAATCCCCCTTTCACCTGGCCAAAGAGCAAAAGGGAATCCCCTTTGTGGATTTTGGATGCCATATACGGATTGTTGAACAGGGTCACCTGCACCCGGGACTCACCGTCACTGGCTGTAAAACGATACAGGGTCATGCCACGGCGCACCCGGTGCTCCGCCACGGCAGAGGTGACCGCCACCTGCACGCAGCACGCCTCCCCCGGCGGGGCTGCCGAAAGCGGCACCACCGCCGACCAGTCCTCATATCCCCGCGGAAAATGCCGCAGCAGGTCCCGCAGGGTGTGGATCTCCAGCCGGGCAAACTGGCCGGCCCGGCGTTCGCCTACCCCTTTGAGATATTGTACCGGCTGATTCACCGCCGATTCCATCGCCTTTCCCCCTTTCCCTGTATACGAACAAAGGCGTACAGGTCACCCTGTACGCCCCGCTGTTTTTGCGTATCATTCAATGGACAGAATATAGTAATAGACAGGCTGGCCGCCGTTCAAAACGGTGATGTCCACATCCCCGCCCAGCTTTTGCCGGATCCCGTCGGCCACAGCCGATGCGGCTGCTTCATCCATGTCCTCCCCATACATCAGGGTGACGAAATTGATTTCCTTCCCCCCGGAACGGCGGGCAGAAGCCAGGTGCCGGGCCAGCTTGACGGTGGCGTGGGTCACATCGTTGTCCACAAAGGCCAGTTTGCCGCCGTCCAGCGCCAGAATCTGTCCCTGCTTGATGGCATGCCCCTCGTAGTCGCTGTCGCGTGCGGCAAAGGTCACCTGCCCGGTGGAGACGTTATCCACCGCTTTCATCATTTCCATCAGGTTGTCGTTGTCGTCGCTTTCGGGGTCAAAGCTGAGCATAGCGGAGATCCCCTGCGGGATGGTGCGGGTGGGAAGCACATGCACCTTGCGGTCGGCCAGAGGGATGGCCTGCTCCGCCGCCAAAATAATATTTTTATTGTTGGGCAGCACAAACACCGTTTGGGCCGGCGTTGCCTGGATGGCATTGAGAATGTCGTCGGTGGAGGGGTTCATGGTCTGTCCGCCGGACACCACATGGTCACACCCCAGGTCCTTGAACAGATCCCGCAGGCCGTCTCCGGCCGCCACCGCCACAAACCCGTATTTGTTTTCGGGTTCTGCACGGCTGTAGGAGGGCTGCTGGACCCCCTGCTCCTCCACCCAGCCCGCATTGGCGTGCTGGATGCGCATGTTCTCCACCTTGACGGTTTCAAACTGGCCGTATTTTACCCCTTCGGACAGAGCCTTTCCGGGGTCATTGGTGTGCACATGCACCTTGATGATCTCGTCGTCGTCCACCACCACAACGCAGTCGCCGATGGTTTCCAGATAAGCCCGCAGGCGGACCGGATCGCGATCGTTGCCCTTTTCCCGGGCCACAATAAATTCCGTGCAGTAGGTAAAGGTGATGTCGGTTTCAAACGCACCGGCGGCGCTCACCTTTTGGGGCGCGGCAGAAGCGGCCGATGCTTCGTCACCCTGCACCATTTCCCCGCCTTCCAGCACCTTCTGCATGGCGCGCAGAATGATGCAAAGGCCCTGCCCACCAGCGTCCACCACACCGGCCTTTTTCAGCACCGGCAGCAGCTCGGGGGTGCGCGCCAGCGACGCTTCCGCCTGCGTACAGATGGCATCCCACACCGCCAGCGGGTCGGGATTTTGGGCCGCGACGGCTTTTCCGTGCTCCGCCGCCTCCCGGGCCACCGTCAAAATGGTTCCCTCGGTGGGCTTCATAACCGCCTTATAGGCAGCCTCCACCCCCAGGCCCAGCGCCGCTGCCAGGTCGGTGCCGTCCGCTTCCTCCTTGCCCTTGAGGCCTTTGGAAAAGCCGCGGAACAACAGCGACAGGATTACGCCCGAATTTCCGCGGGCGCCGCGCAGCAAGGCCGAAGACGCTGTATCCGCCGTCTGGCTGACCGTGGGGTTCTCCAGCCGTTCCAGCTCTCTGGCGGCAGCCGACAGGGTCATCGACATATTGGTGCCGGTATCGCCGTCGGGAACCGGGAAAACATTGAGCTCATCCACGGACTGTTTGACCTGTGCCAGATATCGGGAAGCGGACACCATCGCGTCGCGCAACAAACTACCTTGAATCAATGTAAGCACTCCTTTGCAGGCCCGCCGCAAAACGGCAGCGGCCGGGGGGTTGTGGTGGTTATTCGGCCTTCATGCCGTCTACAAACACATTTACCTTTTTAACCTCCAGGCCGGTCGCCTGTTCCACCGTGTACCGCACCTTGTTGACGATGCTTTTGGCAATGGCGGAAATATTCATTCCGTAGATCACAGCGATATGCAGATCCACGATCAGCCTGTCGCCGTCGCTGCGGACATGGATGCCATCGTCGGCAAAGCTGCGGCGGTAAAACATGGAACGCAGCCCCTGCCGGGTCCCGCTTTTGACCATGCCCGCCACACCGTAGCAGGAAGTCGCCGCGTTGCCGACAAGATAGGAAAAGTACTCCTGGGAAATTTCAATGGTGCCGAGGGGATTTTCAATACGAATCATAGAGCTTTCCCGCCTTTCAAATCAAATGCCGCAAGTCATCCGGGCATACCGATATCTGTTATTATACCCCGCCGGCGGCCGATGTGCAACATCCGGTGGAATTTTTTTCGGATATTTGGAAATTTAGTATACCACTTTTTCCCATAGGAATCAACCCTTCGCGTGACTTAACGCACGTCCAATCGCTCGACAGCAACCGCGCGGCCGGTCTGGTCATCCAGGGTAAACAGCACGGCGTTCATCATGCATGGGCCGTCGGCCGTGGCAAACCGCACCGGCAGCTTCCCCTTTATTTTCTGCACCGACAGTTCCGGACGCACCCCCAACACCGACACCACCGGGCCGGTCATCCCCACGTCGCTGATAAATCCGGTGCCGCCCGGCAGGATCTGTTCGTCCGCGGTGGCCACATGGGTGTGGGTGCCGAACAGGGCGGAGATGCGGCCATCCGCATAAAAGGCCAGCGCTTTTTTCTCCGCCGTGGCCTCGGCATGGAAATCCACCACGCAGAAGCGGGGATTTCCCGCCTGCTCAAGCAGCTCGTCGAGCGTTTCAAAGGGGTCGGCCAGCGCTTCCATGTACACCACGCCCATCAGGTTGATCACCGCTACCTGTACCCGGCCCTTGTCCACCATGTACAGCCCGCTGCCCGGCGATCCGGCGGGATAGTTGGCGGGGCGCAGCAGGCAGGGGCTCTCGTCCAGCAGGTCCCAGAACTCCCGCCGCCGGTAGGTGTGGTTGCCACCGGTGACCACGTCGGCGCCGCTGTCCAGGATATGGCGGGCGGTGGCCGATGTGATCCCGTTGCCGTCCGCAGAATTTTCCCCGTTGACAATGCAGATATCCACGCCGTACTGCCGTTTGACCGGGGGCAACACCTGCCGCAGGTGCGCGCAACCCGCGCTTCCCACCACATCGCCCACGCACAAAATTCTCATGTATCCTTGCCGCCTTTCCCCAAAAGCAGGTTTCACCGGGCACCCTGCCAAAGCAGGCATACCCGGTGAAACGCTGTTTGCATGCGTTTTCAGGCAACGCCGCGCCTTCTGACTAAGCCATGGGCTGCCCTCAATTTTCTGGCCGGGCAATCCGGCCCGCGCAGGCGGGCCTTGCCCCCTGCCGCATTTGCCGGAAAAACCCGGAACAAACCGCGGCACAAAGCGCCGCGACACTTTTATTTTGCGTAATCCACTGCACGGTTTTCCCGGATCAGATGCACCTTGATCTGTCCCGGATAATCCATGTTTTCTTCGATCTTCTTGGCGATATCGTGCGCCAGAATGGTCATCTTGTCGTCGCTGACAACCTCCGGTTTGACGAGGATGCGCACCTCACGGCCGGCCTGGATGGCAAAGGAACGCTCCACCCCGTCGAACTCATTGGCAATCTCTTCGAGTTTTTCCAGACGTTTGATGTAGTTCTCCAGGTTTTCGCGGCGGGCGCCGGGACGGGCAGCGGAGATGGCATCGGCCGCCTGCACCAGGCAGGCGATCACGGTGGTGGCCTCCACATCCCCGTGGTGGGCCTGGATGGCATGGATCACCGCTTCGCTTTCCTTATATTTGCGGGCGATATCCACGCCGATCTCCACATGGGAGCCCTCCACCTCGTGGTCCACCGCCTTGCCGATATCATGCAGCAGGCCGGCACGGCGGGCGATTTCGGGGTCCACCCCCAGCTCGCTGGCCATGATCCCGGATAAGAACGCCACTTCCATGGAATGGCTCAGCACGTTCTGCCCATAGCTGGTGCGGTAATGCAGCCGGCCCAGCAGGCGCATAATGTCCGGATGGATGCCCCGCATCCCCGTTTCCAGGACCGCGCGCTCCCCTTCGGACTTGATGGTGGCCTCCACCTCACGGCGGGCCTTTTCCACCATTTCCTCGATCCGGGCGGGGTGGATGCGTCCGTCGGCAATCAGCCGTTCCAGGGCGATGCGGGCGATCTCGCGGCGCACCGCGTCAAAGCCCGACAGGGTGATCGCCTCAGGCGTGTCGTCGATGATCAGGTCCACCCCCGTCAGGGTTTCGATGGCGCGGATGTTGCGCCCCTCCCGGCCGATGATGCGGCCCTTCATCTCGTCGTTGGGCAGCGGCACCACCGAAACGGTGGTTTCCGCCACCTGGTCGGCCGCCACCCGCTGGATGGCGTGGGAGATCAGGGTGCGGGCGCGGCGGTCCGCGTCCTCTTTCAGGCGGGATTCATACTCGGCAATCTTCAGGGCCTTTTCATGGGTCAGCTCCTGCTCCAGATTGTTGAGCAGGTGTTCCTTGGCCTGTTCCGCCGTGAAGCCCGAAATCCGTTCCAGCATTTCAAACTGGCCCTTTTTCAGGTTTTCGGCATCCTTCAGGCGGGACTCCACGTCCTTTTGCTTTTTGGCAATGGATTCTTCTTTTTTCTCGTAATTTTCAATTTTCCGGTCCAGGGTTTCTTCTTTCTGCTGGACACGGCGCTCCTGCCGCTGCACATCGATGCGGCGTTCCTTGAGTTCCCGCTCCGATTCGTTGCGCAGCCGGTGGATCTCGTCCTTGGCTTCGATCAGGGCCTCTTTCTTTTTGGATTCCGCCGCCTTTTTCGCGTCGGCGATGATCCGCTGTGCCTCTGTCTCGGCAGAGCCGATGGCAGCTTCCGCCTCTTTTTTGCGGTGCTCAATGCCCATTTTGAAGGCAACGAATCCGGCCACGGCCGCCCCGGCGATCAGCGCGACCACGATCAACAGGATTCCCAGCCAAAGCTCCATAAAAGCATACACCTCCAATGAAAAATGGTTTGTCTAAACAGAGCCTTTTTCAAAGGAGGTGCATCACCAAACAACAAAGGCGGACAGACCGCCCCTTTATCCAAAAACAAGCCGCTTTTTATCTATAACCATAATCCAGACGGTACCCGTGTATGCTTTTCATGGGAACAACATCATTTTTCACTTGTTATCTATAAATAAACGACAGCTTTCACCTTTGAAAAAAGTCCTGCTGCGATTCACAAAGGGACTCGGCCGCCGCTGTCCGGCGGACAGGCAAACGGCCAAACACCCGGGGATATTATACACTATATCTATGGAACCTGTCAAGAGGAGCCGGGCTTATTTTGCGGACTTTGTGTAACGATACAATAGATGTGAGACCAAGGGGATAGAAAAAAGCGATTGAGAAC
>ENA-UALL01000776-UALL01000776.1-human-gut-metagenome-genome-assembly--contig:-NODE-776-length-13486-cov-6.309955_pt1 | contig 13486 bp, 15 predicted proteins | sample MGYA00243699_ERZ654466 | MGnify/ENA primary metagenome ERZ654466 (study PRJEB26926, sample SAMN06164635) | human gut metagenome | biome: ENVO:00009003; feature: ENVO:2100002; material: ENVO:00002003...
GGGACGTAGGGGTCGGGCGTTCGAGTCGCCTCATTCCGACACTGTAAAGGATAAGCCACTGAAAGTCAGTGGCTTATCTCATTTTAAGCAAATCCGCCGGGACGAAATCGGGACGGGAATTATTAACCATTTGTTTCTGCTGTTAGCAAAAACAAATAAAAAAAAATGTCCAAAATCCAAGAAATCAAGAGTTACACACCACCTATATTACATACGGGTAAAGATTGGTACATTGACTTTTACGCATTCAATCCTGTTGACGGAGTGATGAAACGGAAAAAGATCAAACTGAACTTCATCAAATCCGTTAAGGAAAGAAGGGCATACGCCAAAGGATGCATCAACAGACTATCAGAAAAACTCGCAACAGGATGGAATCCTTGGATTGAGCAAGAATGCGGCAACGCCTTTCTACTGTTCAAAGATGTAATAGACAAATACCGCACTTTTCTCGCCAAAATGCAAAGGGACGGGAGATACCGACAAGAAACGATCAAATCTTATAGCTCCTACCTTCGTAATATGGAAATCTTCAATGAAGAGAAAAAGGTCCCTATCACCTACATTTACCAATTTGATAAGGATTTTTGTGTTATGCTGCTTGACGAAGTGTATATAACTAGGGATAACACTGCATTTACGCGCGATAACTATCTCGGTTTTTTGAAGTCTTTTTCCACCTTCTGTCTGAACCATAACTATTTAACACAGAATCCAACAGCCGGGATCAGTAGTCTGGGAAGAAAAGGGAAAAAAAAGCTACGCAACATCCTGCCACCGGAAACACTTGCAAAAGTGAGCGACTACTTAAAGAACCATAACCCCTATATGTTGCTGGCAAGCTATATTCTATACTATTGTTTTATCCGACCGGCGGAAATGGTAGGATTGAGATTAAACGATATAAGTTTGAAAAAGCAAACAATATTCGTATCAGACAATATATCAAAAAATCGCAAAGATGGCACTATTACATTACCATCAAAAGTCATACATCTCATGTTGGACCTGCACATTTTCAACAATCCCGGTGATTATTATTTATTCTCTGACGGGTTTCGTCCCGGTAAAACAAAAAGATCTGAAAAAATGTTCCGGGACTGGTGGGCACATCATCTCAGAAAAGATTTAAAGCTTTCCGCCCAATATAAGTTTTATTCCTTAAAAGATACAGGTATAACGAATATGTTACGACATTATGATGTGTTAAGCGTACGTGACCAAGCTCGTCACAGCAGTATATTGATGACAGATATTTACACGCCTCATGATATACAGGAAGCCAATGATCTTATAAAAAATTATCAAGGAGATTTTTAGTAAGCAGATATCAAGCGGTTACCCGTCGCTGGGCCGCTTGATATTCTAAAAAAAGTAAAATATGAGATTTTATTTATTATCCTCAATCTTCGCTTTGATTTGTTGAAGTAATCTAAAAGCTCCGGCCATCTTATAGTTGCCCAGACATTGCTTGGCTTGCATGATACAGGATTCAACAGTAAGTTTCAAATCCGGTGTGAAAGCGGATTTGTTAATCTGCATTTCTTTGGGAAGTTCATCAGCATGGTTGTTGAACCATACGATCATTTCATTCAATTCCTCTTCGGAATAAGATTCTTTTTTTTCAGCCATAATACATAAGTTAATGTTAGTTCCGGCAAAGATAACAAAAATAGCCCCGACTCATCACGAGCTGGGGCAGTCCAATTTATAAATTTAAAGTCTTATGATGAAGATTGTCTATTGCGCCAATGCTTTACTATCAGCATAACGACAATCAAAACGGTTACACAAACACAGGCAAAACCGATTTGTTTAAGCAAAGTGGATTCTTTTTTATCCTTTACCCCTTCAGTCTTGGTTTCTTCATGTTTGGTGGAAGTGGTTTCCTTGTCAGCTTTCACTTCCGTACTGTCTTTGATTGCAGTTTCCTTCCTTTTATTCTTGCTGAAATCACCTTCCACATGACCGTCTGCCAATAACGGAGGTTTCCCGGTCAGGCTATCGGGCGGTTTTCGGGTATCATAGATACAGAAATCAATTACATAGTTGCCATTAGTGGTTATCAGCTCTCTTAAAGAAGTAGCAGACCCATGTATGATGTTGACTGATTCACTGGTACTATCCTTCCTGATTACTTCTGTATCGGACTTGACAGATTTATGCGAGCTGCCACATGATCCGAACAGCAGGAACAGACACATGAAAGGAGCCGGCATATATTGCTGGCTTACCCAGTTCATAATTCTAACCAACATAAGAGATATCATTTATGCGGTTCATCCACCCCCGTTTGAACTTGTTGTTTGCTGGGCGTTTCCGGCATATATCCTCGATAAAATCAAACCGTGCAATCTTGATCTGGTCAAACAGTTCACGCGGATTACGGGAATTAACTGCGGCAATGGTCTTGGGACCTACAATGCCATCCACTGTAACACCAAGCAAGCGTTGAGGAATCTTAATTCCGTGCGCACCGGATGCCCAGACCCAATCAACCAATATATCAGCAACTGATTGCGATTTTATCTCATCAGCCTTCCATCTGTCCCAGTACATGGTTTTCAAGATTTCCGTCCATTCCTCTTTTGTGAGATTTTTCAATCTTTCAACTGTAGGCTTGGAATATCCTTTCTTTCGGCAATATGCCTCATAGGTTCCGATAGTCACTCCCATATTGGTAGCCCCTCCCAAATCGTCAGGGTCATTTACAAAACCGCCTTCCCATTTCAGAATAAACGGTGCAAGTTTTCTTACGTCAGCCATTTTTCTTTTCCTCTTCTTTAATTTTAATCTTGTCAACTAGGTAGTTAAACTTGGTGTTCACATACACCGCCACCCCGAATATGCTACCTGCATAAATCAGGCATTGGGCGAAGAACCACAAAACCGAGTCATGTATCTGGCCGGTCGGCTCCACGATAAATCCAGCGACAGACAGACTAACACCTGCGATCAACATACCCACCGCCGTACAAATCTGTACATCTTCTTTAGTCTCCTTTTTCATATCTCCTGTTTTTTTAAACAAAGAACGCTCTACTATTCGAAATGCAAAAAGACAAAAAAGGATATGATTATCTGTGGGGGATAATCCATTTGTAAAAATTATTATCCTCCAGCAAAAAAATCCTTTAGCTTTGACAAAAAAAATCAGTGCGACAACACTCCTCTAAAAAAAACGACCAATCATGATAACAAATTGATCGGTTATGCCCAAGGGCTAAAAATAAAATATAAAATAGATAGGATATCTATGAAATCTATCAGAATCTGTATTTTTTAGCCAGGAGAACCGTTTCTGCCATGATTTTATTTTACACTGAATACCGTTCTCGATGGTGCTTCTTATTAGCTCGCATCAGATCTTTAATCATGGTTTCGTCCATCACCTCGGAATAAATCTGTGTGGTTTTGACTGAAGTATGCCCCAGCAATCGCTGGACTGTCGTAATCGGAACACCTTGATGCACCAATAAGGTGGCACATGTGTGGCGGGCGGTGTGGAAGGTGAACTTCTTTTCAATGCCGGCGGAACCGGCCAGCTTAGTCAATGTTCGGTTGGTTTCGGAATTACAGCCTAACGCCGCCAGTTCTTCAATCCGGTCGTACTTATGCAAGATTTTCAATGCCTTACCGGAAAATAAAAGATAGAGCGGAATATTCAACTTGATACCGGTCTTGACACTATTCAAGCACAACCATTCATGCCCGTCAATGCTCACCAGATTCTTGTAATTAAGTTGGCAAAAATCCGAAAATCGCAGACCGACATAACAACAAAAAAGAAAAGCATCTAATATATGCCTATGGTTGGGATACCTCTCATCAACTTGTAACCGTTCCAACTTCTTCAGCTCATCCGGCAACAGGAAATGATGTTCTTTTTTTTCTTTTTTCAACTTATATTTTTTAAATGGATACGCTTCTTGTGTAATATATCCCTGATTGATTGCTTCATTGACAAGTGTCCGTAATTGGCGCATGTGCTTATGGATAGTATTTACCTGCAACCCTCTAATTCGAAGAAAATTTTCAAAATCTTTTAGGAAAGTATAAGTCAGATCTGAAAAGTCGATTATACTACGAAATTCTCTCAATAATGTCACTGTAGTCATCATATTATCCTTCGTACTTTGTCTGCGATCTGAAGTTTCTATAACTGTTTTTGCAAATTTGAGAAATGACACAGAAGGACGTATTCCTTTTCTGACCGCCTCTTTCAAAAGTGATAATGTTACTTCAACCCCTCGTTTCCAATACCCTAGTTCTATGGCTTGCAGCTCTAATATATGCTCATATAACATTGCGTTCAACTCATTTGACTGAGGATGGTTAATGACTTGTGCCCCCTCACGACTCCAGCATTCAGGCTTGAGGTAAACATTGGTCTTCAGGTAGATTTTCCTTTGATTTAAATAAGCTTCAACCTGTACAAGGGCCGTGCCTTGCTTATTCAGTTTCTTTTGGCGGTTAAAGACCAACCTGTATCGTATCTTCTCTAGCATATTTTTATTTTAAATTTAGCTATTTCCTCCAAAATAATCAAATTCGACAATATTAATCTTATAATCTCGACCTGGGAGAACTTTTGCCACTTTCGACAAATACTAATAAGGGATTAACAAGGAGAACAGCATATTTTGATTTAATTCAAGGCAAATTATACAAGATAGCATATAAAGAGGAACTACATGTATATAAGCCTGTAATATGCTTACTATATGTGCTAAGAAGTGGAATATCGTCTTGCTATGTAGCTTCATTAAGTGGGTATCGTAATGGAGTTTCCCATTTTAAATTGATATGTGGAAATGATATCCAATTTAAGCTGTATCAAAAGTTGAATAGCGCTAATTATTTTGACTTCATGCTGGAATGCCCTGATAATTCAGCTGGCATTATGGAGATAAAAGCCATGATTGATTTAACGGTTATTGAAACGACAGAACCATTAAGTGATTGGCAACAAATAGCAACAAAATAATAGCATAAGTTGAGAGCTGGGAGAACTGTTCACTAATTTGAAGCTGTTTCCATTCATGTATAGAGGGAGAGTTAGTGATGCAAATCTAGCAGTAGACAATGGTTGGTATGAAATATTTGGTGACATTTCCAATGCTCCATTTACCCAAAGTTGGGGACCGCTATTTGTCATTGGGCATTCATATAAAGTCCAGTTCGCTTTTTATTCTGTTTCAGATGGGTTTAAATTGTATGTGAGACAACTTAACCATACCAATTTTGGATGGAATAAAATAGATTTGACACAGGTATAGGAATTTTGTACTTCTGGGATGGGGCAGAACAGCGTAGTCTAAAAAAGCAGCTATCCATCACGGGCAACTGCTTAAAAATGGTTTAAAAAATCTATAAACCCTATAAGTAAAGTCATTTATGAGAGAATCTGCATTTCCTTACAAAGATAGTGATAATAAAATTAAATGCTATCGTTTTTATGTCAAAGAAAAAGTTTGCCATTTACCCCAACTACCGACCCAATATAGCCTGATCTTAATAAATTGCCCCGAATAGGTTGCTTGAAACCCTATTTTTTGAACATCATTTGTCCCTATAAATATAACAGCATTTTGCCCATCACCACTTTCGAATGGAGAATTAGATGTTGATTTAGTTGTTTTCCGAATCCCATTCCATGTAAATGTATTGTAATCTTCAATGGGATTAACATCTCTATCGAAGAACTGTTCCATAGGCATTAGTCCATCTTTCTTGGCTGTAGCAACACCAATCAGTTCTCCCAGAGCGAAAAATGCGCCATCTTATGATACAAATTTATTAATAGATCATCCACTCACTCCATTCACCTGTTGAAGAATAATAGAATCTAATACACAATGATTCTGAAACGGCTGTCTGCCGTATGACATCGTTAATTTGTTCGACTATAAAAGTGCCATAAGTAATTTCATCAGGCCAATTTGTCTTAGGAAAATCAGGGTTTGACCATCTGTTAATCGTCTTGATAGTAGGTGATTTAAACTCATTTAAATCACCATAATTTAATTCTGAAGATGTATACTTTGGAAACATCAGTTCTCCCAGCTCTCGTTTCGAATAGATTTTATGTCAATTATTACTGTGAATTATTATCTTAGGATCTTCCCAAGTTGAAACGTCTGGATAATTCCTTTTTCTAAATATTAATGTTCCGTCTATTGCTATTCCGAAGATGAAAACAACATCTTCTAATTGTTTTATAACCAATCCTTGAACGACATTACCATAGAATCCTTCTCCAGCAAAAGCATTGAAATCGGAAACGAAAGGTTGAATTGTTTTTATAGGCATTTCATTTACAAAATCCGTAAATTCACTCCATGAAGAAAACGATTTTGTTCCCTTCGGATTTCCCAAAAGTTCTCCCAGCTCTGATTTTAAAGCGAATTTATGTAAAAGAAATGCTTCTCCACGCTGACTTTGCAAAATTATTAATACTACCTTTTCTAGTGGATATTTCTGCACTGTCTATGTTTGGATAGAACACTTGTGTTATGTGAGCACTATCATTAAAAACAACAAGTGTTCCCCAATAAGTGTTAGGTCCATCAATCATGTTATTTTGTATTTTATAAAAGCCAGCTTCGATCATATCATTATAACTTCTATTTTCTACTATCCCTTTGTACATGAAAGGATACAGCTTCAAACTAGTGAGCAGTTCTCCCAGCTCTCTGTTTAGATAAAATCCATGTTAAAAAGAGAGTACACGAATCGTAACTATAAGGTCATAATTTATAGCAGTTATCATAATCTGATTATCCTTTAGTGATATAGATATAATTTTATCAGCACTAGAGAATATCTTCGTAACAATGCCGGTAGAATCAACATAAATCATCATTTCTCCGTCATTATGGCTGACATATACGAATTCATTGGTAGGAGCACCTATACTAAATGATACTCCTAGCCGTATTGTTTCATAATATTCAGTTCTTTTTATTCCATTTGTTGGCAGAAGTCCTCCCAGCTCTGAAAAATCGTTATTTTTTTGTCAAGATATAGGGATTACTTTCAAATAAGAAGGAAGTGTTTCAACTGTTTTACTATCTAGGTCTATCGATTCTCTTGATTGAATAATAAATTCTGATCCATCTCCGTCTAGACCTATCAAGCCTAACCATAACTCATGCATATTTGTTTCTGGATTACGGCCAAGATACAATTTAACATTGTCGTTGTTGCCCAAAAATCTAGTAACAGAAATTGGTTCATCTCCTTTCCAGTCTATAGCTATTAATGATCCAAGATTGGATGCAGGAGAAGCGCCAAATATCAATGCGACATAATGATTGTACCAATATTTACTTTCAACTAATTTTGTGTATCCTTTAAAAAAACGTCTTCCCAGCCTTTTTTTATCTTCGACCGACATTAATCCGCTTTTATTGCCCGTAGCAGTCCCAATCAGTTCTCCCAGATCGCCAACAGGCAGAAATTCTTGTCTAAATTCCTACCTGTGTGAGCGTACTAATATCTATATCTACTTTAGTTGCTGAAATGGTATTATTCATCGGTATGCGGTTGGCAAAATATGCTACAGCGTATCCCCACCCGCTCACGTAAACATAGTAATTGTAATCATTATCTCTATACATTCTTATTGATGACGGTCCAGAATTATGCGTAATACATAACCCATTACCACCGCCATGCATACAGATAATAGAGTAGTCATCAACTACTTCCGAATTACCTTCACCAACAATCTTAACAACCAAATTTAAATTCCTCATAAAATCAATCCTATATAAGGTTGCAGATCCTCTACCTTCTGCCATCCTTATATAGTTTCCATTTTGCAGAAGTCCTCCCAGCTCTGATTTTTAGCATGAATTGTATAATTATTATTCAACAACAACTTCAATTGCATCTTCCGGCAATGTTGCAATCACAGGAGTAGTTCTAAAACTGGTAACTGGCTGTATTGATAAATTCATTGGACCTTCCGAATTATTTTCCAAATAAATACTTATAGTCTTGTCGTCACTTATTGTAACATAAAATTTCTGTGATGATAAATTGGACAATGCTATAACTTTATATGTCGCTTTGCTAGAATCATTAGATAACAATATGTGATATGATGCTATTCCTCTCCATGGATGCCAAACGACAACATTATATACAACGCTATATTCAGAAGTAGATAATAGGCATACTTGACCAGCATTTAAAGCACGACTAGGGCTAGTAAATACCTGTCCGGCAGGCATTAATCCATCCTTATTAGCCGTAGCCGTACCAATCAGTTCTCCCAGGACTTTCGCGGCAGCCGAAGAAGATGTCAAAGTTGGGTTCTTGGAACCGTCCAAAGTACGGAGCCAAGAGAAGGTGTCGGACTGGGGCAACTGATCCTCAAACTCATCTGTTCCGGCTGCCGCAGCGGCAGCAAATGTTGATATTTCTGATGCAGCGGAAACAATCCGTGCGGAAACTAATTCTGTCATCTCATCGACGGTCACCTGTCGTTCGTTGCCGTTTTTATCCACAGCTTTAAAGCCAACTATATTATTCAAGTCCATAATGCAAATTTTAAAATTAAAACAAATACTTCACTCATGCAAAATAATTACTGTTCTCAATATAATTCGGATCATCCTCGTTGGAATATGCCTCCCTCTCAAACGATACCGTCTTATACGCCCTGCCGGCATCCTTCAACCGTACCGCCCTGACCAGCCACTCCACACCATACCAGAGATAGAATGCCAGCCCGGCCAGTACCAGCCACCAGGCGGAAAGGTCAAAACACAACAGCAAGATCCAGATAACTGTACCGATGGCAACTGCCATCTCAACCCATTGACGGGCGTGGGTACACTCATGGTTTCTCACTTTCTGAGTGATTTTCTCTTCCGGTCGCTTGCTTAAAACAAACGGACCGATTGTTATCGTATGGCAAGAACTGAACGCAAGCAGCACCTTTGCCAGAAGGTTGTTACAATATACCTTTTTCATGTTGTTCCTCCTTTTTATCTAAATAATCATTCAAAGAATCGGCCAGCAAGCCGGACAACATAGGGGTAGAACGTCTTATGATATCCACCTCCTCTTCGTCAAGTTCCACACCATCTACAGTCGACTTGAAGATTTTCTCCGCAAGGAGATGCGCCTTCAAGCCCGCTACGTTCTTATATATCCAGTCACCGAAGGCCTCAGTGATGTTACTGGCTATAAGCTTTTCTTTTTTAATCCCATCATAAATAGGGAATTGTGCAAAATTTATTCTCATACTTTATATTTAAATTATCCGCAATAAAACATAACCCAATAATTACCCATACACTTAATGAAGCCGGATGCAAAATCCAAATCAATATAAGACACCTCCTGTCCTCCGGGAGCAGGCAGGATCCGTCCTCCTGTCAATCTTACTCCGCCGCTCATACGTTTGAAGTATATAGTATGTCCCGGAACATCCGGAGGAAGTGTCACTTCTATATTGCCCGTATTAATAAACATCACATTATCATCATTGTTATTCAGGGGAGTGCTGACGGATATGTTCCTCCAGTTGCCAACTATGCCACGAAGAGAAACATAGCTGTCATTGTTCGGATGAAGGAAAATGTTACCTCCCTCCACGAATAGAGGAATGCTTGGAGTCTTGATGTGCATCCCGATCATGACATTTGGACTCTGTATGTCAATTCCAGCATCATACTTAATCCCTTCAATGGTGACAAACTGCGTGTTTCCCCCGATTCTTACGTTTGCAAATGTCCTTTCGTTATAAAACTCAATTTGTCCGGCAGACAGATTGAAACCGACGTATTTATTTGTTTCATTTTCATAAAGGATCTTTGAGGACAACATCCCCGAAGCGATGGAGAACGGACCGATACGTCCTCCTTCTATGTCCATATTAATGCCATGAATATAACCGGATTCGGAATTCAGTATCAGGTTGGGCACACCATTGGTTGACTTCTGTGATTTTATATCTCCAAAAGGTATGCCGTTGGCATCCATTCCTTTATATGTGAACATGAATCCGCATATATTGGCTCCTGTAGCAAACAGGGTGTCAGTGGCGATATTAACAAACTTCTGCATGGCTTCCCAATTGGAATCCCCGTTGACAGATGTAGGGGCGGCGGTTACACTGGCACCATAGTTCCGCACAAGGAAATTATAATACACGCCATTGAACTTGTAGATGATCTTGTCACGATAGCTGGCGTTCCATACATAGCTAGTACCAGATTGGAATACTCCCATATCTCTTGGAGAAGCCCCTGTCGCTCCAGTTGCTCCTATGGCGCCATCATTTGCAACACCCACCCCTTTTTCAGCGACAAAATTATTATTCCATGCGTTCGCGTCCGATGCGGATTGATAAGCCCGGACGGCAAACTGGGTGTATCCGGCTGTCGCTGGAACGGATATCTGATTGCTTAGGGTAGCACCTACATGAGCCAGCCAGCTTCCGTTATACTTACGGGCTGCCAGATAAAGCGTGCTGCACGTGCTTACATTGCCTGCCACATTCTGTTTGCAAGTGACAAGGAATCCAGACGGGGATGGCGTGCCCGTACTGGTGAAGTTGATCACGCTGACAGGACTGTCCAGCCAGTAGGATGCCGACGGTCCGACGGGAGCAACCATCTCCTGCCAGTCCGCATGTACCGTCCGGTTCGCGGATCTGCCGGCGAGGATGTATCCGCCGTCTCTTTTCCTGCGGAGTCTGCCGTTTCTGAACTTGGCGATTTTAATCGGAGGGTTGGAGGTTTCAACCTTGCTTAAGTAAGATCCTCCGGCAAACGATACTGTACTGTTCTTGGCATACGGAGTATTGGCGGATTCCCAATGACCGGCTGCTGTGATGCTCTCACCATCCTTTCCGTCACTGCCGTCCACAACCATCGGGACAGTCTCGACATCAACCGCCTGACCGTTCACGTAGAACACGAACTTCAAGCTACTGGTAAAATTACCGGAAGCCACCCCGACACCATCACCGATGGGAACCTCGGCCGCACCGTCACGACTGTACTTCAACTCCCCGTCCGTTGTGGCCGTAGTGACCGCACCGACTGTCTTCATACGCCGGCAGGATACCGAAGCTACACTGTAACCGCCGTTCTTGTTCTTGCTGACCATCGTGGCCGAAGTGACAAGGCTATAAATTACCGCATCGGAACCGTCCGCCCCGCCACGGACACCGGTTATCTTGAAAGTCAGTTCACGGGTATAGAGCTGCCCGTTCTTCATTGCAGCCAGTGTGATGGTGACCGTATTCTGTTCCGGAACCGACTTTCCGGCAGCGACGGATATCGCCACCGCTCCGGTGGCCTTGCTTGTGCTTGCCGTGAAACCGGCAGGCGTGCTGACTGTTAAAGTCTCAAGGGTGAGTTTCTCGGTACCGTACCACATGGATACATGGGTAGTCCATGACTGTGCGGAAGTAGTAACACCGGTACTGGTAAGAGCGACGCTCACCATCTCATTGTCAAGGTCGGCCATGATATTCGACTCCCCGTCCTTACTCCAACGGTGCACAGGGGCCGGAGTGCTCCATTCACTCCATACTCCATCACGCTTCACACGTTTGCACGCCCATTCCACCTGATGGTCTGCATCCACGCCAAGAAAATCATCTGTCCAGCCTTCCGGTATATAATCATCCTGCTGCTTCGAATCCGGCTTGTCAGGGGTAAGGCCGATGATGTTGGTACGGGTGTAGATCCACTCGTAACCTTTGCCGTCCTTACCGTCAGTCCCGTCTTTGACCATGACCATCCACAAACCATTCCGGTATATGTAAGTACAATGGTCAGCCGTATTTCGGTAGCTGTCACCCTCCTTGGGATTGGACGGATGGGATGCGAACTCACCCAAGAAGGTGATACTCTCACCTTTAAGTTCACGACCGTCCAGCAGCATCTCCCAGTCTTCATGCACGGTCCAGTCGGCTGATTTCCCGGCAAGGATATAACCGCCATCCTTTTTCTTTCGATAATTGCCGTTCCTGAACCTTGCAATTTTAATCGGAGGATTGGAGGTTTCCACCTTGGATATAAAGACACAATTGGCAAGAGTGACCATTGTATTGGCTTTGTACGGGGTCTTGGAGGATTCCCAATGACCGCCACCTACTACGGACAATCCCGGATCACCTTTTTGCCCTTCCGCCACTTGTTTCAGCCATGCCGGATTATCATCTGACGGTTCTGTTGTCGTTCCGTTGTCATCAACACACAACCACAAAGCCCCGTTATGTGACACCCGGTCATAGTAGGCGTACTTCCCTGCAACCCATTCACCCTTGTCCAAGGGTACACGAACCTTGTTCCCCGTTATCTCATCTATCTGGAAGATAAGCCCAGTCAATAAGACCTGTTGCAACACGGCTGAATATTTCTCGCAATCAATTCCGTTAACGGTCATGCCCTTTTTTTTGCCGAACCACGCAGGCATCTGCGCCGGCTCCGGGTCCCAAGTGTTGGCATTGTCAAAGAATGTAATACAGTTGTTTCCGTTGACTGAATCAATAAGTATATAAGTCTGACGTTCCGGGTCCGTAAAGTTACCTGTTTGTGCCAATACCATCTGCTCGGCAGGTTTCCAGTCAGAATGCCCCGGACGGGGAATGACAGTAAACTTCTTGGCAGTATAATCTGCGGCAGTCACACGGAATTTCATTTCTTCAAAACCGTTCAGTTTGCCTTCGCTATTTTTAGTCACAAAATAGGTGGTAAGGATGTCATCAACAAACTGGCTCAATCCGTCCGCATCTGTCAGATCGGGAGCGATGGTGTAGGTTCCATCGCCGTTATCCACGTATGACAATACGGTACAACCACCACCGGGGGAGTTTACCATACGTCCTTTGAAATAGGTTGTACGGTTATAGGCTATTTCAGGAACAAACAAACGCTTACGAAATACACCGCTTTCCATTTCAAGATTGCCCTTTTCGTCTATGTAACCACCTGATACACCAGTAACGAAATCACCAAACTTGGCGTATTTCTTGATGACGGTTCCGCCCAACAGGGATAATAGGAAACCGGTGCGTTCCTCCGTGTCCTTGCGCATGAACATGATCAGCGAGCGCAATGCGGAATACACGTTATGGTCTGTCGCAGGGGTGGAGTCGTGGCTTCCGATCACATACACACCGCTGCCACCACCGCCCGTATAGGTCTGTCCCTTCAGGGTAAGGCTCTCAACCTTTTCCTCCAGCTCCCCGATACGGGAATAGGCGGTGGTTTCCCCGACAGTATAAACAGGTGAGTCAAAGGAATAGTCAAGATTGAATTCAAATCCGATAACCCTTGACTGTCTTCCGTTCTCGAAATAAGCCTTGTTGATAAGGTTGACCTTTTGACCGATGCCATAGAAATTATGAACGCCATCCTCACGGTATGCGTCATTTGACATCATCGTGCAGCCATAGGTACTCGCTGTCTCTTATACACATCTCCGAGCCCACGAGACTCCTGAGCATCTCGTA
>ENA-UALL01000789-UALL01000789.1-human-gut-metagenome-genome-assembly--contig:-NODE-789-length-13277-cov-15.469369_pt1 | contig 13277 bp, 10 predicted proteins | sample MGYA00243699_ERZ654466 | MGnify/ENA primary metagenome ERZ654466 (study PRJEB26926, sample SAMN06164635) | human gut metagenome | biome: ENVO:00009003; feature: ENVO:2100002; material: ENVO:00002003...
AGGTTCGTACCAGTCTCGCAGGCGGCTTTTCAGCAGCTCGCGCAACCAGCTTTGTTATCTTATCACAATTTCAGCCCTGCGTCAACCCTTTTTCTTTTGTTTTTGGGCTTTTTTCAAGACTTTTTAGAAAGACGAACGAATATACCTGATTTAGCAGTCCATTGTTCGTCGTTTTTGGGCGAACCTTTTCCGTCCATCATTTACCTTTTGTCCGTCAAAAGAGTAGGGGCATCCGCAGCCTTTCTCCGCCACGGATGCCCGATCCGCTCATTATCGCCAAGAAATGTGGCTGCCGCGGTCGTCCTTCTTCACAATCAGCTGATTTTCAATCTCGTCTTTCAGCTCCGAAACGTGCGAAATGATGCCAATCTGCCGTTGCTTGCCCGCCATTTCCTTCAATATATTGACTGCCTCGTTGCGCGCGTTGTCGCTCAGTGAGCCAAAGCCCTCGTCGATGAACATCACATCCAGATGAATCGCCGCCGTCGCCGCCTGAATCTGGTCAGCCATACCGAGCGCCAGCGACAGCGCCGCCATAAACGACTCGCCGCCGGACAGCGTGTTGACGGAGCGCGTCTTGTCCGTCACAATGGAAAGCACCTCCAAGTCTAACCCCTTGTTTTTGCCCTCGCCCGCGTCCTCAACGTTAATTAGCTTCAATTCAAACTGCCCGTTCGACATATCGCGGAAGCGCCGGTTCGCGTCGCACAGAATTTTTTCCATATAGCTGCGCTGCACGAACGTCTCCAGATTCATCCGGTTGCCGCTTTCGGTGCCCGCCATCACGTCCGAAAGGTGCTGCGCGGTGTTCGCTGCCTTGCACGCCTCCGCCAGCGGTTCGCGTCCCTCGCGCAGGTCTTTCAGCACCTTTGCATTGTCCGAATGCAGGTGTTTCGCGGCTTCCAGCGCATCCGATACTTCCTTAAGCGCCGATTCTGCCGCCTTGGATGCCGCCTCCAACTTCGCCATATCCGGCTTTTCCCGCCCGGCAATCGCGCTCTGTGCCGTCGTGCACTGTGTCTCCGCCGTGTTTTTCTTCTGGTCAAAGTCGCTGACTTCCTTCTGCAAGCGATCAGGCTCTTCTGCATCATAGTTCGCCGTCATTGCCTGCCACTGCGCTTCATCCAGCGACTTTTCCGCCATCGTCTGCTGATACTGCTGGTTAAATTCTTCCGCATTCCCCTGTTTCTGCGGCATCTCCTCGTTCAGCCGCCGAATCTGCGTTTCGCAGTCCGTTTCCGCTTTCTGCGCCTGACGTTCTTTTTCCGCAGCCTGACTTGCCGCCGCTTCCGCCTTTTGCTTTGCTTCCTGCGCCTGTGTGCGCTGTGCCACCGCGTCCTCGCGCGTGCGGTATGCGCTGCTGGACAGTTCTTCCTGATGCAGATTCCACGTTTTTTCTGCTTCAGCCTTTTTCACTGCGGTGGATTTTGCCGTCTCCTGCGCGTCGGCTGCTGCCTTTTCCAGCTTGTCGCGTTCTGCCTTCGCCCCTTCGAGATTTTTCCGCACGTCGTCCAGCGCCTTCACCTTCGTCTGAACCGACTTCGACGCGCTTTGCAGCTCCGGCAGCCACGCTTGCAGCATTGCTTCTACGTCCGCCGCCGTCGCCATCGGCACATTTTCGCGGATGTTCCTCGCGTTCTCCACCAGCTTCTTTTCCGCTTCTTCAACGGCTTTTTGCCGCTCTGTCAGCTTGACCTGCGCCGATTCCGATTCTTTTGCTTTCTCTTCCTGCGCTTTCGCCGCGTCATCCGCCGCCTTACGCCGCCGCTCCAGCTGCTCGCGGTTCAGCTGCTGATCTTCCTGCGTCAGCTGGCACGGCGCGGGATGCTCCAGTGCGCCGCAGACCGGGCAAGGCTTTCCGGACACAAGTTCACGCGCCAATAGACCCGCCTGCGCGTTGAGGAACGCCAAGCGATAATCATCATATTCATTCTGTGCCCGCTGATATTTTTGCGTTGCGCTGGCATACGCGTCCTTCGCCGCCGCTGCTTGCCTTGCTTTCTCCTGCACGTCTTTCTGGTTGCCGTGCAAGTCCTCCAGCGATTTCTTCAGGTCGCGATACTGCTGATTCTGCTGCTTGCAGACCTCATAAGCGGCTTCTGCGCCCTGCAATTCCGCTTCCTGCTTCCGCCATGCGTCTTCCTGCTTCTTGAAATCATCCAGTGCTTTCTTGGCTGATTCCGCATTCGCATTCGCCTTCGCATCCGCTTCTTCCGCCTGACGCAGCGCCTTTTCCGCTTCATCCAGCGCATCAAAGGTTTCCAGCGCATCCTTGACCTTCGTTTTGACCTCCGACTCGTGCGCCGTCGCGTCCTGCTGTGCTTTTTCCATCCGCTGATGAAACGCCGCCGCATCCGCCGCCGTTTGCTTCAACTGCGGAAGTTCCTGCTGCTTCGCTGCCAATTCCCGCTGTGCATCCGTCAATGCCTTCTGTGCATCCTTCATGCGCTGATACTTCGGTTCGATTGCCCACGCATCGCGGATTTTGCCAATCAACCCGCGCTTTTTCTCGATTTCATCCGCCTGTGCCGCGCATTCTTGCAGTGTCTTTTCCGCGCTCTCCAGCTCTTCAAAGCGCTTCATCAGCGGCTGTGCAGCTTCGATTCGCTTCATGCACTCGTCACGTTCCACCTGCGCTGCTGTCTGCCGCTGCGCCAATTCACCCTGCTGCAGCTGCAAGCGTGCACACACGCCGGACAGCACCTCCGCCAGCATATCCACCTGTTCAGGCTGCAATTTTTCGGCGGCTTTGATGACCGTGCCTTTCGCCGCTTCCAACGCCTGTGCATCTTCCTCCGGCAGTCCTTCCGTCACCGCTCTCCCCGCAAAAAAGGACATATTCGCCCGCTGGGTCTTCGCCGCGGTGTTCTTCTCCTTCGCCAGCGTCTTCAGGCGCTCGCTCAACTGATAATAGTAGTCCGTTTTCAGCAAATCGCGCAGGAGTTCCGTCTTTTCCTTGCTGCCCGCGCGCAGGAAATCCATAAATTCGCCCTGCGCAATCATCACGACTTTGCGGAACTGATCTGCCGTCAAGCCCACAAGCTCTTCGATTTTCCGGTTCGTGTCCGACAGCTTGCCCGGATACTGCAAGCCGTCCGGCATCAGCAGCTCCGCCGTCTCGCCCTCCTCCTGCTGCTTTGCACCTGTTCGCTTGGCGGGGCGGATGTGCCGCGGCGTGCGCGTAATCTTGTACGTTTCCTCCTGCTCATGCTGATGCGCCGTAAAGACAAGCGACACAAGCGGCTTGTCATTCCGCACGTCCACAAACTGGCTCAGCAGCTCGTTTTCCTTGCCGCTGCCGTTTGTGCTCACTTCGCCGTAGAGCGCGAACATCATTGCATCGAAAATGGTGGATTTGCCCGACCCCGTGTCGCCGCTGATGAGGAAAAAATCGCCGCCCTTTTGGAAGGCAATCTCCGTTTTTTCGCCGTAAGAGCCAAAGGCCTGCATCGTCAAAAGAATCGGTTTCATGCGTTTTCCTCCTTCATGGCGTTCATGACCTCCGTCAGCAGCGCCTTTTCCTCGGCGTTCAGCCGCTCGCCCGCAAATTGCAGACACAGCTCGTAGGGGGAGAGCGTTTCCGTGCGCTCCTGCAGAGCTGCCAGCTCCACCGTTTCCTCGCGCTCGCGCCGAAGCTCCAGCAGATTCGGGTACCTCTCCCGCAGCAGCTCGCGCAGACCCACCATCTCCGCCGCCTCCGCGTCCGTCACGCAGATGGACACGAAATCCTCGCTCGCGCCGGACAGCAGCGCTTCCCGCGTCGCGCGCAGCTTCCGCACCTGATGGACGGGGTGCAGCGGCAAAACCGTCGTCTGCACGTCGCCTTTCGCGCCCATTTCCACCATCAAGATGCCCTTCTGCTGATTTTCCTCGCTGAGGGAGTAGGGCATCGGCGTGCCGCAGTAACGCAGCGTTTCACTGCCGACTTTCATCGGCTTGTGGATGTGCCCCAGCGCAGCATAGTCAAAATCCGCAATCAGCGACGCGGGAATCGCATCCACATTGCCGACCTGCTTCACCTCGTTCTCCGCGCGCTCGATGTTCTCCGCGTCGCCGCCATCGGGCAGGAAGAACTGATGGCTGACCAGCACGTTCCGCTCGTCGGGGTTCAGCGGCGACAGCGCCAGCAGACGCGAAAATGCTTCGGGATAGCTCAAATTGTCGCCGTTCTCCTTCGTCCCGGTCACAAGGCGCACCATGCCCGGCCGCACGAACGGCAGCAGGTAGAAATTCACCGCACCGAAATCGTCCGTCAGGGTGACGCGCTCGATGGTTTCGCCCTTCTGCATGGGCGGATTGCCAATCATGTGGATGCCGCGGTCAGACAGTTCGCTGCGGAAGACATCGAGCCGCTGCGCGCTGTCGTGGTTGCCGGAAATCAGCATGATTTCGCCGTTCGGGAGCGCCGCGCGGAGCTGCGTCATGAAGTCGTCGAACAGCGCAACCGCTTCGACAGGCGGCACGGAACGATCGTAAATATCCCCCGCGAAAACAACGGCGTCGGGCTGATACTGCCGGGTCAGCGCGACGATTTCATCAAGAATGGCCTTCTGATCTTTCAGCAGGTCATGCTCGTAGAGTTTGATGCCCAGATGGAGGTCGGACAGGTGGAAAAAGCGCATAGACTGCCTCCTTTTGAAATTACGAATTTCTGCTGACGGCGTGTAATTCACCATTTTTCGTGCTTGTCAGCATCTTTTTTTGTTTCCATTATACAACATTACAGGAATTTGTCAACTTCGTTTTCCGTTTTGCTTTTCGTACATGAAAAAGGGCTGTGAAAGAACGGTTTGTCCTTCCGCAGCCTCTTGCGCAATTATACTATTTCCAGATAAAGCAGTATCATTAGTCACCGAACGAGATGCCGATATTCCGGGCGGTCGTAATCATCGTGTTGTCCGGCGGAACCAGCTTCGGCACGCCGGCAATGTCGGACAGCTTGTTGTGGGTGATTTCGTTGCCTTTCAGCGCCACGGTTACGCCGTACACGCCGTCGCGGATGAGTTCCGCCGCGTGCACGCCAAACTGCGTGGACAGCACGCGGTCGTAGGCGTTCGGGCTGCCGCCGCGCTGGATGTGACCCGGCACAACCGCGCGCGCTTCCACGCCCACGAGGTCGCGGAGCTGCTGCGCTACATACGCGCTGGAGGAGAAATGTTCCGCCGCGCGCTTGGCTTCGCGCTCCTTCTTGCCCATCTTCGCTTCTTCGGGGGTCATTGCGCCCTCAGCCACCGCGATAATCGTGAAGCCCTTGTTGCTCTTGGCGCGGCTCTCAACGACCTTGGCAACCTTTTCAATTTTATAGGGGATTTCGGGAATCAGGATGGCATCCGCGCCGCCCGCCACGCCGGAATACAGCGTCAGCCAGCCCGCCTTGTTGCCCATGATTTCCACTACCATGCAGCGCCCGTGCGACGCCGCCGTGGTGTGGATGCGGTCGATGACCTCCGTCGCAATATCCATCGCCGTGTGGAAGCCGAACGTGAAGTCCGTGCCGTACAAGTCGTTGTCAATCGTTTTGGGCAGACCGATGACGTTCAGCCCTTCCTTGGAAAGGAGGTTCGCCGTCTTGTGCGTGCCATTGCCGCCGAGGGTGACAAGGCAGTCAAGTTTCAAATCCTTGTAGGTCTTTTTCATGGCAGCAACCTTGTCCACGTTGTCTTCGCCAATCTTGCGCATATCGCGGAAGGGCGTGCGCGCCGTGCCAAGAATCGTGCCGCCAAGGGTCAGGATGCCGGAGAACTGGCTGCGCTTCATCTCCTGATAGTCGCCCGTGATGAGACCCCGATAGCCGTCGTGGATGCCGACAATCTCCGCGTCAAACAATTCATACGCCGCGCGGGTCACGCCGCGAATTGCCGCGTTCAAGCCGGGGCAGTCGCCGCCGCTGGTCAGAATACCGATTCTTCTTTTCATTGCCAAACCTGACCTCCTCTTGATTTTTGCTGGATTCAAGCGTATTATAACATGGTTGCAGGCAAATTTCCACCGTCATTTTGACGAAATTGCCCGTTCTGTGTCTATCGTGTGTTTCTAAAATGAGACCAATGCAGTTTCGAGCAGATTTTCTTGCAATTCAAGGATGAAAACCGAAGGTTTACTGGCGGTAAATCGAGGTTTGAAGACGCGGAAGTGCAAGAAAAGATGCCGAAAATGCTGCCGGGCGAATTTATACTATTTCCAGATAAGAATGCGCCAAGATGCGCCGCGAATTTTTCATTCTGGCTAACGTGAATGAAACGCAGCGTAGCAGCGCTACGCTAAGTGGAATGAGCGGACGCCAGAAGGGAAAAGGCGCAAGCAGTTGGCGCAGTTGAATCTGGAAATAGTATTAGAAACACACGCAAATTGCGGCGTTTTTCTCCATCCATCACGCCGAAAAAGGAGGATTTTGCCCATGTCGAACAAAGCGCGCGTCCTCAATCACCTGCAGGCGCTTAGCATTCCCTGCGCTGTCTACGAGCATCCCGCGGTTTTCACCATGGAGGAGTGCCTCGCGCTGCCCTACGCCGCGCCGGATGTCACCTTCTGCAAGAACATTCTCTTGTGCAACCGCCAGCAGACGGCGTTCTATCTGTATGTGACCCTGCCGGACAAGCCTTTCCGCACAGCGGACACAAGCAAGCTGCTGCATTCCTCGCGGTTGTCGTTTGCGCCATCGGAATGTCTGCCGACGATGCTGGGGCTGGAATCAGGGAGCTTGTCGCCGCTGGGACTGTGGTTTGACGAGGAGAAGCGGATTCAGCTGGTCTTTGACCATGATGTGAAGCGGGAAGGACGGATTGCGTTCCATCCATGTGATAATACGGCGACGGTGGTGTTTGCGCAGGAGGTTTTCTGGACGCAGGTCATGCCGACATTGGGGCATGAACCGATTTGGCTGTAAAGGAAGAAGAGCATGTGCCGCGGTTTGCAATGCTATGCTGCAATTGGGAACAGTCCTGATATATCCGCTTTTATCCTTCGGGGGTCATTTTTTTCATTGCAATCAGCGTTGCCAGCATGATTAAAGGGAATATACAGCCCGTCAGCAGACCCGCCTGAAGATTATCTCCGGCATGCTGCGAAAAATATCCCACCACACTCGGCCCAAATGCGCCGCCCATGTCCCCTGCCATTGCCAGCAGCGCAAACAGCGCCGTACCGCCTTTGGGAATCCTCGGAGCAGTGATGCTGATGCTTCCGGGCCACATAATACCCACTGAGAAGCCGCACATGACACAGCCAACTAAGCCCCAAATCGGCATTGCAGATAGACCGGCCAAAAGATAGCTCACGACGCAAATAACGCCCGATACAAGCATAAACTTTATCAAATCTATCTTTTCTCCGAATTTGCCATACAGCATACGCGAAATTCCCATTGTGGTTGCAAACAAGCACGCCCCTGCCAAATCGCCGACAGATTTCGTTAATCCTAATGCGGATTCTGCAAAAGCTGATGCCCACTGCGCCATTGACATTTCAGATGCTCCAGCACAAATCATAAGGATGATTGCAGCTGCAAAAATAGGCTTTTTCAGCAATTGACGCAGCGACATTCCTTGCCCGTCTTCTACCAGACGCTCAATCGGACAAGTAGCAAAATTGTAGATATTATACAGCGGAATAATTGCCCATACGCAAGCCAGTATCTGCCATTTGTCGATGCCGAAAATTGCAAAGTACAGCGTAGAAAGCAAAATCACGCCCACACTGCCCCAGCAATAGAAAGAATGAAGAAGGCTCATCACCTTTTCCTTATGTTCGAAGGGACAGGCTTCCACAATCGGACTGCACAGCACCTCAATAAGGCCGCTCCCGAATGCGTAAAAAAACACGCCGATCAGTATTCCGATATAGGGCGATACGATATTGGGTAAAACCGCAATGCCAATCAGACCAAGACCAGCTAACAGCTGCGACGCCACAATGGACTTTCGGTAGCCAATAGCATCTACATACTTTGCGCATATTAAGTCTACGACCAATTGCGTCACATAGAACACCGCAGGAATTAAGGCAATCTGACCCAGCGAAATGTTGAAATCAGAATGAAACGACCAAAAAAGCAATGGCGCAAAATTAGCGGCAATTGCTTGCGTGATGAGGCCAAGATAGCAGGCTCTTAAGGTTTTGCTGTAGTTCTTCATGACTCGAAGTGCTCCTTTCAGAATTCTCTTGAATAATATCACGTTTATTTTGGAATAGCAATTGACTTTTCCACCTTATTGTTGTACAATATCACAATACAGAGGAGGTTGGCATGTTTGGAGAATAATAACGAATTGAAAATCATCACAGATGAAACGCTCATGGAAAAGCGAAACCACGGTCAACCGGCATTTCCGTTCCAATACTATCTGGAAGACATCTGGGATTTCGACTTTCATACGCTCGGTTGGCATTGGCATCAAGAAATTGAATTTGTTTATGTGCAAAGCGGCGAAGCACACTGCTGTGTCGGAAAAGATCGTTTTTCTCTGCCAGCAGGCAGCGGCTTATTTATCAATACGAAAATACTACATCAATTTACAGCAGAGCACCCCACCGTGATACCTAATATTGTTTTTTCTCCGGTGCTGTTAGCTTCACCAGAAAGTTTTGTATATCAACAATATGTTAAGCCATTGCTTGTTTCCGACATTCCCTATTTGGTTTTTGAGCCGCTTTCTTTATGGCATAAGGAGATACTTTCGCTGCTGAATCAAGTTTTCAAAACACAAGAGCAGCCAAATTTCAGGGAGTTGACAACTTTGCGACTGCTGATCTCCATTTGGGAAGTGCTGTATGAAAATATGGAATCCAGGCTTCAGCAGGGGCAGCCTGTTAAAAGAGACCTCAATGCTTCTCGCCTGCAAATGATGATGAGTTTTATTCATAGTCATTATGCTGACCAGATTTCCCTTGCTGATATTGCAAATTTTGCCCATGCAAGCAATAACAGTTGTATGCAAATCTTCAAAAATGGCATTCGCCAGTCTCCAGTTTCCTACTTAATACAGTACAGACTGAAAAAAGCCGCTGAACTGCTGGCAAACACGGAAATGAAGGTTGCGGTCATATCAGAAGAATGCGGATTTCACGATGTCCCATATTTTTACCGCAAATTCAAAGAAATTTACGGAATCTCTCCAATTGAATATAGAAAAAGCAACCTGTAATAGCATTTCCAGATAAGAAAGTGCCGAAATTCCCCCACAAATTCCCCTTTTTCGGGAATTTTCCTCCCCCTTCGTTCGTTTCATACGCAGGACACACATTTCCAGCCCTCATCCACCCCAGAGAAAAGGAGCATCACCCCATGCAGCACATTTGGAAAGTCTTGCTGACCTCTCTGCTGATTTTCGCCCTTGCCGCCACCGCTTGCCTCGCTGAGGACAGCGAAGCGCAGTATCAGGCATATTCCTACACCACTTTCAGCCTGCGCCGAACGCCCAGCGAGAGCGACCGCGGCATCAGCGTGCGGAAGAAGACAAAAATCCTCATTCTGGAATGGGACGACGCGTGGTGCAAGGTGCAGGTCGGCAATAAGGTCGGGTATGCCAAACCGGAATGGCTGTACCGCGCGCAGTCGCTGGATGCGCTGCATTATCCCCTGCAAAATCTGCCGCATCGCATGAGCGGATATGTAGAATTTTCGCAGGATACGCTGATTTCGGGTGGAAAATTCAAAGGCTGCACCGCGTCCGCCGGGCAAATCGCCTGTGTGGAAGCACAAGCGGACGGCGCGTACCTGCTGCCCGTCTGGCGCGGCGAGATGCAGCTGACGGACGAAATCGGCACCTATCATCCCTTCGCGGATTGGGAGACTGCCGAACCCGGCGACATCATCGGCGGCTTCACCACCTTCTACGGCGACCAGCAGGGGCATGGCAAGGCAGCGGCGCGCGAGCACAACATCGGCGAAGGTGTCAAGCGCATTGACGGCGTGGCGGTGGAGCGCGAGGAAACATTCTCCTTCAACGCGCTGTGTGCGCCATACCGCCATTCAAACGACTATGAGCTTGCGCCGAATGTCAGCACGGACGGCTTCGGGTACGGCGGCGGGGTGTGTCAAGTAACGACGACGCTCTATAACGCCGCGCTGACGCTGCCGCTGCAAATCGAGGAGTGGGCGCTGCACAGCAAGCAGGGCGCGGTGTATGTGCCGCAGTTTTTTGATGCCGCCGTGGGCAATTACAGCGACTTCACGTTTGTGAATCTGCTGCCGTACGGGGTGCAGATTCACGCATCCGCGCAGAACGGCGTGCTGACGGTGCTGTTCTGCCGTGCGGAGGAAGATTCGCAGTAAGAAAATCCACATGAAAAGAACCGGCATGCCCCGCCCTTGACGCGGATGTGCCGGTTCTTATTTTGGGCATAGTTTGCCCGTCGGATACCACTTGTTATTTTTGCGAACCTCAGCGGCGGCGGCGCATCACATCATCCGCCACTTCCAGCGTTGCCGCCAGTGCGTTGTTGACGCGCTTCATCTCGCTCAGGTTATAGTCGCGCGGCCAGCTCATCATTTGGTCGCGTATTGCGCCACGAATGCGCTCTACCATTGCCTCGCCTTCCGGCATCAGCCCGACAAGCACCTTGCGCCGGTCTTTGTCGCTGCGCTGGCGTGAAATCAGCCCCCGCGCGCAGAGTGTTTCCACCAGCGGCGTCACGTTCGGCTTGGCGATGCACAGCCGTTCACTGATTTCCCCAATGCTGATTTTCCCCTCGCGCAGCACGCAGAGCACCAGCAGGCTGGAAATCGGCATCCCCAGCGAATGCGCAATGTCATCAATGCGCAGGAAATACTTCGGCATTTTGTAGAGCGCCTCGAAGAGATTGTCTGTCATTCCCTCCATGAGCGCGGTATCGTCCGTCCAGACCTTTGGCATTCGTAAATCCCTCCAGTTTTCGTGAATCTCGGATAAATGATAATTCAATGCACGCTCCCCGCACAGGGAGTGACACCTTGCAGCTTGCGGAGGATAAAACGCTTGCGATTGAAACGAAGGGTCGCAAGAAACATCCCGCGTTTTCATGTCGTTGCGCGATGCCGCTATTTCTCGTTTTCCCTCATCTTCTGTATAATAGCATACTTATTTTCAGCGCGCAAGCGTGGTTGTACACGCTTTTTTGTGTTTTGCGAATTGTTACCCGTACTTTTTTGTGCTTTACAGGCAGCTATTGTTGGTTTCTTATTGTCCTGTTAATTTTTTTCGTTCGTTCCCTGCGTTCCCTTTTTTTCCTTCCCGAATCATTTTTTCACACCGCCGTACCAGTTCTTCCAGCTGATTCAGGGATTCCGTCTGCGTGTCTGCCAGTCGGGCAACGACGGTATTCATGTAAAACTGCTTGTATGCGCGCAGAACAAACGGATGGGTAATGCAGCTTTCCCGGTGGTCAGTGCGCAGGTCGTATCCGCTGCCGGATGACATGGTGATGAGCGCGCGCCCGTCATACAGCGCGACTTCGCCCATGGTGTACGGCAGCTTCTCCTGCGCAAAATAGAGGTGGAAAAACGGATTCTCGCGCGCCTGCTGCACCAGCACATCGAGGATTTGCTTGCGTTCCTTCGGCGTGAAATTGCGCAGGAAGTGCAGGTGGTCGCTCTGCCGCCCGGTGCGGACAAACTCCTCCATTGCCGCCTTGTTCAGCACAATGTATGTCGGGCGGCGGCGGCGCATCATGTTCGTCATCCGCGCCTGATGGATTTCCGCCAGTGCCGTCACATTCGGCTCGTACTCCTCGCGCGTCATCCCCATCCGCGCAAAGCCCTCCCGCACAACCGGGTAGAGCACCTCCAGCGGGATATACTGGAACGGCACGTCCGGGCGAATGTAGTAAATCGCCGCGCCATGCTCCATTTTGCAATACTGCTGCGTGTAGACAATGAAGTCCGAATTTTCATCGTTCAGCTGCCATAACAGGCGTATGGGGGAAAAGCGCTCACGGTCGCAAAGCACTTTCCGGCTCATCCACAAATCCTGCGTCGACATGACCGTTGCGGTAAATTCGTTCTTTCCCAGCAGAAACAGCGCCACGGTACTTTCCGAGCCATCCTGATGCATCACATGGAAGGTCATCTGTCCCGTCCTGTAATGTGCCAGCCGCTCCTGTGGACAGTTTTCCGCATCCACCAGATAGGCATGATAGCACGGCTGATCCACCATCGGCTGAATGCCCACGAGGTTCGAGACAATTTCGTCCTCCCCCGCGTAGATGAAGTGGTCGATACGCACGATCACCCGCTGCGCAACAGGGTGGATTGCCTCCTGCAATTGCCGGAACAGCCCCAAATCACAGCAGCCGAAAAGCAGTGCGTTCACCTTGAGCGCACCGCAGAACAGCACTTGCAGATAATGCAGGAAGCTGTCCTCCTTTTCTGCACCAAGCGCATCCAGATAGCAGACCTTCGCGGGGGAAATCGGCTCACTGAATGCGCCGACGAGCTGCATCAGCGCCTGACGGCTCTTGTACTCGACCTCTCCGACAGTATCCATCTCCAGCGCACGATTCAGCGCCGCCCACTGCGCCTCCGTCAGCTGCTCCCCCATATGCTTGTGGAAGCTCTCCAGAAAACGGCGGTTCAGCTGCGGTGACGTTTTCCCCTTGAGGATGCGGAAGATGCTGTTCCGGCTGCGCATTTCCAGTCGGCGCGCAACTTCTGTCGCCGTCAGTTCCGTTTCGTTCAGCACCCGCTGGAGGCACTGCGCAAAAGCAAGATGCTCGTTCACGCTTCGCCTCCTTCTGCCGCCATCCGCGCTTTAACAGGATGGTCTGCGTTTCTGCCTTCTTTGACCCGCAATTTTATTTTACCACTTGCCAACAATTTGTCAAGCATTTTGGCAGCAGATTTCTACTTCCGATAAATCAGTGCGCACTTTTATTCTCATTCTGTTTAATAATGTACACTACCAGTCCAATTTCGCAGTTTTCATGCAGCATATAAATAAAGCAGTAAGTTTTCTTTGCAGATTTCCTGTCCTTATGCTATAATAAAGCCAGCGCTCCCAAAGGAGGAATTTCCCCCATGCAGAAAAAACATATGGAACGTTGCCTATTCACGCTGCTTGTTCTGCTGATTTTCGCGCTGACCATCTTGGGGCTATATCGCGTGACAAAGCACTCCGCTGCGCCTGCCTCGACCACCATACCAGCCGTGTTCCCCGCGGCATCCCCCGCCGATGATCCGACTGCGACCTCCTCGCCCACACCCATCCCCGTACCGTCGCCGACCCCCACACCACCCGACCGCGTGGATTCCTATGCCTGTCTCTTATACACATCTCCGAGCCCACGAGACTCCTGAGCATCTC
>ENA-UALL01000798-UALL01000798.1-human-gut-metagenome-genome-assembly--contig:-NODE-798-length-13191-cov-4.406440_pt1 | contig 13191 bp, 10 predicted proteins | sample MGYA00243699_ERZ654466 | MGnify/ENA primary metagenome ERZ654466 (study PRJEB26926, sample SAMN06164635) | human gut metagenome | biome: ENVO:00009003; feature: ENVO:2100002; material: ENVO:00002003...
GTGCCGGAAGTCCGGACCAGAACCCTGCCCTTGCCTTCAATTTTTCTTTCGCCTTCGGCAATCGCCGTCTTAAACGCCGGCAGTTCGAAAGCGGCCAGCATTTCCTCCCGGCCGGCAAAACGGGTATCGACCCGTTTTTTATACATCGGTACAAATAACGGAAAAATTTCGCTCATCTTTTTGCCGCTTTCCAGCAACCCCTGACTGACAACCAGCGCCGCAATCATTGCATCGCCGGTTCTGGCGTAGTCGGAAAGCACCATATGCCCCGATTCTTCGCCGCCGACATTGGCGCCGTGCCTTTTCATTTCCTCAATCACATAACGCTCGCCCACGCCGGAACGCACACAGTCAACCCCTTGCGACTTCAGAAAACGGTCCAGCGCCGGATTGGAAACAATCGTTGCCACCACTGCATTTCCTTTGAGGCGCGATTTGCCTTTCAGATACTGTCCCAAAAAGGCGATAACCTGATCCCCGTCCAGGCGAACGCCTTTTTCGTCACAGATAATTATCCGGTCGCCGTCGCCGTCCACGGCAATTCCCAATTGGGCATGAGCGCCGCACACCGCCTCGACCATTTTCTCGACATGCTGCGAGCCGCATTCTCTGTTAATGTTCCAGCCGTCCGGCTTATTGCCTATGGCAATTACCCCGGCACCGAGTTCCATAAACACCTTGGGCATAATCTCTGAAAAAACGCCGTTGGCGCAGTCCAAAACCACACGCAGACCTTTCAGCGGTTTTCCGTCCGGCACGGCGGACATTGCCTGAACGATATATTTGTTAACCAGCGTTTCCTCGCTGCTGACCCGTCCGATTTTTTCAGGAGAGAGCGCAAATTCCCCGTTGGCAATCAGCGCTTCCAGCTCGGAGGTTACCTTGTCCGAAAACTTGGAACCGTCGGACGCAATCAGCTTAATCCCGTTGTCATGCCACGGATTGTGCGAAGCGGTAATCATTACCGACATGTCGACTTTCAAATCCGGCGTCAGCGTCGTTACCGCCGGAGTCGGCAGAACACCGAGACGGATGACGTCAATACCGGCCGACGTAAATCCGGCAATCATCGCCGCTTCCAGCATCTCGCCGGAAAGGCGCGTATCCCGCCCAATGGCAACTCGGCGTTCCTTGTTGCAGACAAGCTGTCCGGCTGCCGTTGCCAGTCTCAGGGCAAACTCTGCCGTCATCGGATAAATATTGGCCTTGCCGCGCACGCCGTCGGTGCCGAATAATTTTGCGCCCATCGCTGAAATCCTTTCTCAAATAAGTTTTACAATGTTTCAATCATAAAGCCCGAACATAAAAAAACAACACCTGAGAGCAGATATTCACCTCAAGTGTTGTTAATGTTTGTTACAGACAGGCAGAAGCCGACCGGTACTTAGATTTCGGGAATGGACGCGTGCGTCCGTTTTTCCTCACAGACCGGACATTCTTTGGACTTGTCCACCTTTTCGCCGGCCAGAACCTGCTTGATTTCGTCGCCGGTCAGCGTTTCATATTCCATCAGGGCCTGAGCCAGAGTTTCCCACTCCTTGTTCTTCTCTTTAAGCAGTTTCTGCGCGCCCTCATAGCTTTCGGTAACCAAACGCTTGATTTCGGCATCAACCAGCCGCGCGGTGTCTTCGCTCATGTTTTTGTTCTGCGTAACCGACTTGCCGAGAAAAACCTCCCCGGAATTTTCGGCATACAGAACCGGACCGAGCTTGTCACTCATTCCCCATTCCGTAACCATGGAACGCGCCAGATTGGTCGCCGCGGCAATATCCGAGGAGGCCCCTGACGTAACCTTGTCGTATCCGAATTTCAGTTCTTCGGCGACCCGTCCGCCCATCAGAATAATCAGACGCGACAGCATCTTGGAACGCGAATAGGAATACTGGTCTTTCTCCGGCAGCTGCTGAACCATACCCAAAGCCCGTCCCCGCGGAATAATCGTCGCCTTGTGAATCGGATCGGTGTCCGGTACAAACAGCGAACAGATGGCATGACCGGCTTCATGATAGGCCGTCAGTTTCTTCTCCGCCTCGTCCATCGCCATCGAACGGCGTTCGTTGCCCATCAGCACCTTGTCCTTGGCATCGTCAAAATCTTTCGACGTCACTTTGTTTTTGTTTTTGCGCGCTGCCAGCAGTGCCGCCTCATTGACCAGATTGGCCAGATCGGCGCCGGAAAATCCTGGCGTGCCGCGGGCAATAACCGACAGGTTAACGTCTTTGGCCAAAGGCACCTTGCGGGTATGTACCTTTAAAATATCCTCGCGCCCCTTAATGTCAGGATTCGTTACCGTAACCTGACGGTCAAAACGCCCCGGACGCAGCAAAGCCGGATCAAGAACGTCGGGACGGTTGGTCGCCGCAATCAGAATAACGTTCTCGTTCGGTTCAAAACCGTCCATCTCGACCAGCAATTGGTTCAGCGTCTGTTCGCGTTCGTCATTACCGCCGCCCAGACCGGCGCCGCGATGACGGCCGACAGCGTCGATTTCGTCAATAAACAGCAGACAGGGAGCATTTTTCTTAGCCTGCGCAAACATGTCACGAACACGCGACGCGCCGACGCCGACAAACATTTCGACGAAATCCGAACCCGAAATCGAGAAAAACGGTACATTTGCCTCGCCGGCGACCGCTTTGGCCAGCAGGGTCTTTCCGGTACCCGGAGGGCCGACCAGCAAAACGCCTTTCGGAATTTTGCCGCCCAGTCGCTGAAACTTGGAAGGATCTTTCAAAAAGTCAATAACCTCTTCCAGTTCCTGTTTTGATTCGTCAGCGCCGGCTACATCGGCAAAAGTGACTTTTTTGGTGTTTTCAATCAGCCGGGCACGCGATTTTCCGAAACTCATCGCCTTGTTGTTTCCGGAACTGGCCTGACGCATGAAATATACCCAGACGCCGATTAAAAGAATCATCGGAAACCACGAAATCAGTACGCTCCAGAATGTGCCTGCGGCACTTCCTTCCGGCTTAGCAGTCACCTTGACGCCGCTGTTGCGCAGCGTTTCAACCATCGTCGGATCCTCCGGCGCATAGGTATAGAACTTGTGCCCGTCCAAATACGAACCGGAAATCTCCGCGCCGGTAATCGTCACTTCGCTGATTCTCTTGCCCTCAACGTCCTTCATAAAATCGGAGAAAGCCAGATTTTCAGCCGTTGCGCGCGCGGATCCCTCGCCGAACATATTCATCAGAGACGTCAGCAGCACAATGGCTACCAGCCAGACAATAATACTTTTTCCTGCTCTCATCGTGTTTCCTTACAGTTTAAAATTACAGCTTATTCATATATAGGGAGGATTTGCCCAAAACTCAAGAGCTTTTATAAAGGCTGAGTTTCAGCTTGTAGGGGAGCGCAAGCCTGCCGTACTGCGGATGCAATGCGGCATAAGCCCCCCAGTCCTTTTTGGAAAGCCGGACTTGTCCCTTAAGTTCGGGAACAATCCACAGCCTGTTCCGAAACGGAACGATTTCGCAGCCGGCCAGCGTCGCACCGCGAAAATTCTCATCAAACAGCCGGCGCTGCAACCTGTCAACATCATCGGCCCGCGGAATATAATCGCGCCGGCCGGTTTCTTTCAACAGAAAGCAAAGCACCCGAAAACAGACTTCCGCATGCAGCCCGGCCAATTGCAGACGGGAAACTGAAAACCCGGCCTTTTCGTACCGGCGGACATGACGATCAACAAATTGCGCTGCCTGTTCTTCCAGACAATCGCGGCTCCGCGCCAAAACCGACATCGTGTCGGCAATCCGCTCTGGCGTAATGTCCAGCGTCGCCGCCAGCTGCGGCAAAAATTTGCGTACCCGCACCCGCAGATAGTCGTCGCAACGGTTGAAGGGGTCTTCCGCCCAAGAAACGCCGCGTTCACGCAGAAATTCTTTCAATCGCTCGGGATGAACCTGCAAAAAGGGTCTAATCAGCCTGACGCCGTTTTTTTCGCTGAGCGGCGCCATGCCGCACAAGCCGTTGAGACCGCTGCCTCGCTGCAAACGCATAAAAAAGGTCTCCGCCTGATCCAGCAGGTGATGCGCCACCGCCAGCGTACCGACGCCATTATCCCGGCACCAGCCGCAAAGAAGGCCGTAACGGGCAGTGCGCGCCGCTTCCTCAATGCCTTTTTCCGGCTTTTTCCCCTCCCAGGTTAAAATATGGTGTTCGATTTGACGTTCTGCCGCCAGTTTTGCAACATATTCGGCCTCGTCGCGGGATTCCGGACGCAGGCCATGGTCAACAGTCAGGGCAATAACCCGCCGGCCCTGCGGACGCAAAAAGGCGTCAAGCTGAAAAAGCAGCGCCAGTGAATCGGCTCCGCCGGAAACGCCGGCCGCAACCGCCGCATCTCCAATCTGATATTTTTCAAAAAACTCCCGCAGCATTATTTGTACCGTCGCATCGATTATCGCTCTAAAAGCCTGTTACGCAAAGTTTTTCAAAACGCTGAACAGACATGACAAGGATTGTTTACGCCGCCGCTTACTTGCAGTTAAGCTTCGACGCCTCACTCTTCGCCCGGCTGAGGAGCGCCGCTTCGGCTTTCGGAAACTCCGTCGGCAATGACATAAAGGCAACGCAGGCTTCCGTTTTTTTCTTCAGCTCGCGCATGGACATGCCCAGTTTCAGCAGACTGTCCGGCCCTTTCGGCCCCTTGTATTTTTCATAACCTTTGGCAAAAGCCACAGCCGCCTTGGCAAAATCCTTGCGACCGTAATAAACTTCTCCCAGCCAATACTGAGCATTTCCGGCCAGGCTGTCTTCCGGAAACTTGCTCAGAATAGTATTGAACTTTTCTTCGGCAAGCTTGTCATTCCCTGCTTTCAGAGCTTCCAGACCTTCCTGATAAATGCCCTTGACGTCAAAACCTTTCAGCGGTTTCAGGTCATCGCCCTTAATGCTGTCGCCGACAATTGACTTTGGCGCGTCTTTAGCCACCGGCGCCGCAAACTTTTCTTGAGCCGGAAGCTCCAGCATGCCGCTGCCGCCGCTGACCGGTTTTCCCTCCAGGAGTTTAAAACGGATATCAATGTCTTTGTTCATAACGTCGAGACGTTCGTTAAGCTTTTTGATTTTAAATTCCAGTTCGTCGGTACGCCCGATAACCTGCCTCAGCAGTTCGTCAAACTGCCCTATTTGTACGGATACGTTCTTTGATGAAGTCAGACTGTCAACGCCGGCATTATTGTCCTTATACACCTGCCGCTGCAGGAAAGTGACGTCTTCCCGCAGCTGCGCCAGTTCTTCCTCAAAAGACCCCGTCTGCGCCAAAGCCGTTCCCGAAAATCCCGCCAGAACGGCAGCCAATGCGATTGTTTTGAACATTTTCATTTCTGACCTCAATAAATGTTATTCCCGTTGCAGTTTTTTTGCCTGTCAGCCTAAGATAAAATAAAAGTTCCATAATCACAAGCGCAAAAAGCCTGTTTCCCACCAGACATAAAAAGGAACGCGCCTAAAGACGCGTTCCTTTTCGAACTCTTACGATACCGTAAGCTGATTAGTTGGCAGCTTTGACAACAGTAACGGCACGACGGTTCTGAGCCCAGGCAGCTTCGTTGTTGCCGAGAACGGCCGGACGCTCTTTACCATAGGAGATTACAGAGATTCTGTCTGCTGCAATGCCCTGGGATACCAGATACTGCTTAACGGCATTGGCACGACGCTCACCCAAAGCCAGGTTGTATTCGCGGGTACCTCTCTCATCGCAGTAACCCTGAACGATGACGTTAACTTTCTTGTGGTCTTTCAGCCATTTAACCTGAGTATTCAGGACTTCGACGGCGTTGTCGGAAAGAGCCGAGCTGTCGAAAGCAAAGAATACTCTGTCTTCGGCATTGGCCATGAAGTCACGGGCTTCTCTGGATTCACATTCGCTGCCGCCGAACAGGCCGCCGTTGGAACCGAAAGAAGAACAACCGGATAAGAAAGCGATTGCGCAAAACAAACTTAAAAGTTTTTTCATTTTATATTCTCCAATTGGGTTTAATATTTTTAATTGCTAAACAACTAATACAGCTTTAACTTAAGCAATAAAAATTTATTTTTCAATAACAAAAGTAAAAAGACCGCAAAAAATGCAAAAAAACTTGCAGCAAAGCCCCTTTGCCGCCATTCAGCCCGGTTTTGCCGGTCTCCGGCCGGAGTCAAAACGCGTCCGCCGGAGAAAACATATAACCTTTTATCGGTTTGCGACGCTTTAAAATCAGCGATTCCGTAAAACTTCCGTATATACAAAAAGAGCGGCGTTTCCTTTCGGGAAACCCGCTCTTTAACGTCATGGCGTCAAATCATCGTTCAGTTCTTTCTGCGAAAGCGTCTGGTTGCTCTGCAGGTTATCCAGCCCGTTCAGCATAAAGTTCAGAAAACGGGTCGAATAATAATGCCCCGGCTGCAAAACTTCGCCGATTTCCACGTCAAAAGACACATAATCAAGAATTGCACCCGAATTGGGCATGCAAATCAGCACCCTCAGCTCTTCGTCCTTATCCCAGTAACACCTGATTCTGCCCAGCGAATTCAGACCGTCTTCCAGCCGGAAACGAAACCAGCTGGAACCGTCTTGCAGCGCCGTGCCTCCGACCCGGGCGATTATCCAGTCCAGAGCCGCGTCCGCCTTTTTGGCAACAAGCTGTTCGCCGTTGTTGAGCAAGAGCCTGCAACAATAGTCTTCGCCATTTTTCCAGACATAATAGGTTCGGGAATAATGGCAGCGTTTGCCGACGTTTCTGCCGCCGGGAAGACGGGATGCGCCAAGGCCTGCGACAAAAAAATCGGCACCTTTGCGCGGCGTTTTGGAAACCAGAATGTTTTCGGCATATTTGTCCGGCGCATACTGGTAGGTTCCTTCGTCTACCCTTGCCGACACGGCAATTTGCATCGGACCTTCCTGCTCATAACCGGGATTATAGGCAAAAAAGCCCTTCAAATTGTCCGCAAGTTCGTCAACTCTCTGCGAAAACGGAGTCCGCCGTTCTCTCTTCCCGCCGCCGACAACCGGCACTCGGGAAATCTTATAGCTGTTCATCGCATAAACGCATTTACATTGTCCGCACTGACACGGGCAACAATGTTATTGGACAGCATTCTGAAACGCAGCAGCGGATTTACCATATCGGAATATTCGCCTTTTCTAGACAAAACGGAAAGCTTGACATCATTGGCATCAAGTTCCGGCAAAATTGTTCCGGAATTGAGCATGCAGATAATCAGACGTTTCCGGCCGTCTTTGGCAACATAATATCCGACCCGGCCGAAATCTTTGATTTCGCCGTAGGAAAAATCGCACCACTGCGGCTTTTCCTCTTCAGACATTTTTCCGCCCAGACGCTTAACCGCAATCTCCAGAGCGCGGTCAACGCGGTCGGCAAAAAGCCAGTCATTGTTGTCCAACAGCCTGTCAAGATGAATAATCCCTTTGCCGTCAATATGCAGATAAAATGTATTTGCATACAGACAACGCTGGAAACGTCGGTGAGAACTTGCACAGTTTCTGGCTTCGCCGAGCAGGGCCACAAAATATTTTGCCCCGCGCAGAGGCGTTCTGGAAACCAGCACGTCTTCCATATATTCGTCCGGCCCGATCTGATAAGCGCCGACGTCTTTGGTCGCCGAAACGACAATCTGAATCGGACCTTCCTGAACATATTCGGGATTATACTCAATAAAACGGTCAAAATGCCCGGCCAGAAACCTGACTTTTTCATAAGGTTTCATGCGGTTTTCCCAAAAACGTTTGGCCTTTGTTTCTGCAACACCTTCAGCGGCTGACAATGTCAGGTCTGAAATGATAACTTTCTTTTCCATGATTTTTCAATTTAAATTAAACTATAGTAATACTCTCGCATATTCTTAATATAAATCGACCCGCAAAATACCACTCTGGACAAATTTTGTCAATATTCATAAGCCGTCAAATTTATTTAAAACAAACGACAGGTCTGCCCCTTAGGACAAACCTGTCGTAACAAATTATCCGCGCATGGCAACCGGGGTTTTGAAAACCGCCTTTGCCGCAACGATTCTGCCGTCAACAACTACCCATTCGCCGGCATCGGCCATAAACGAATGTCCGGGCAGATCATAACGGATCATTTCAGAATTTTCTTTCAGCACAAATTCCGGAAAACGGCTGTGTTTGCCGCTGAAAGCCCGGACATAAACGGCATAAGTTTTCTTCCTGTTGTCGGGAATCAGAAAATTCATGCAGCTGTAAACAAAATTCCGATACCGGTTTTCAGTCAGAATTCCGTGATAGTAATACACGAAACAAACGCCCAATCCGGTTACGCCTTCCCCACAGACGCAAAAAGGCGAAACCGTCACTTTGCCGCTGCCGGGATTTTCAATCAGGAAAAAACGGCCTATTTGCACGTCGTCTTCCTTTACAATTATGCCAAGCCGTTCAAGCTGAACTTTGGCATCTTTTTTGGAGAGAAGATTTTCCTTCATACTATAAAAATTAAAACGTTATAAAAATATGGTAAAGCCTAAGGCTTAAAATGTTTTCAAAAAACAAAATACTCCTAAAAAATATATTAACTATGGCTGTAAATGTAATCAAAGATCAGTTTTTGTCAATATCATCTGACAACTTATCCGGCTTTTCGGGTGCGATTTTAACAAAAATAATCCCCTCACGCGGTACATAACTGCATTTTTTGCCTTTTTCCCAACGACAGCTGCCTGTATCCAAATGCGGATACAGATAACTGTCAAACAGTTTAAACCTGCTCAGCGGAAACGGCACCGCCCGGATTATTGACCAGTGGTCGCCGCAGTCTTTGTTTTCAAAGCGAATTATTGAGGCCGTGTTCGGCGCCGTCAGATATTTGGCGATGACTCTGGTCGCCCGTTCAAGCGGCATGTCCATCCATGTAAACGGCCGCTTATAGAACAACCGCAGCCGATAATGCTCATACATGTACTTACAGGCCTGTTCCAAATACATCTGCATAATTTCAAAAGAAGAGCCATGATAGAGAACCTCTTCAAACAGCCCTTTGTCCAGCAGAAACTGCATCATATGCTGATAAAACGCGCAGCCCTCCTTAAAGCTGAAAATATGATATTTGCGCCCGGCATAACGACATGCGTTGATAACGGCATAAATGCCGCAGAAAAAATCGACATTTCCCTGGTTATACGGTTTCATTTCACACCTCACCTGTATTTGAACAAATACATATACCACGAACCTTAAAAAACAATAAAAAAAGACGCCCCGAAACCTCTTTTCGCCCTCATACAATAATCGTTTCACGCGGCAAAGCTAAAGCCATATCGGAAAAGCCTGAACCTGGCTTTTTCCAAACTCAGGAAAATACGCAAAACAATAAAAAGAGAAGAGAAAAAACAAAAGCCGATATACGAGGATTATAATAAGAAAAAGCCTTTTAGGCGACAGGCGCGTACATCAACGTACGTAACTTAGCCTAAAAGGACTTATTTTTTTACACAAAAAAACTCTGGAGAATGAGCGGAATAATAAGAAAAAAGAGGGCGGAAAATTTTAGTGTAGACAAACCTACATGAATTTTCCGCCTCTCGCACTTTCTGTATTAGTCAGCCATTATACAGAGTTTTTTAAGCTGACTTTTTGCAACAGCAGGAACTATTGCACTCTTCCTTTTTGTCGTTCTTGTGGCGAACGGCAGCCTGGGCAGCAGCCAGACGGGCAACCGGTACGCGGAACGGCGAGCAGGAAACATAGTTCATGCCGCAGGTCTGGAAGAAGTCGATGGACGCCGGATCACCGCCGTGCTCACCACAAACGCCAAGCCAGATTTTCGGATTGGAGCTGCGGGCTTTTTCGCAGGCCAGTTTAACCAGACAGCCGACACCTTCAACATCAATTGAAGCGAACGGATCGGCAACATAAACGCCGCGGGCGCGATATTCGTCCAGAATGGCGCCGGTATCGTCACGGCTCATACCCAGAGTGGTCTGGGTCAGGTCGTTGGTACCGAAACCGAAGAACTCGGCGGACTGAGCCAGTTCGTCAGCTTTCAGGGCTGCGCGCGGCAATTCAATCATTGAACCGACTTCATACTTAATCTTCTTGCCTTTCTCGGCGAAGACCTTCTCAGCCGTCGTATCGATAATATCCTTAACGATATCCAGCTCTTTCTTGGAACCGGTCAGCGGAACTTCGATTTCCGGCAGAACCTTGACGCCGTCGTCGGCGCATTCGATAGCGGCTTCCAGAATAGCGCGGGTCTGCATTTCGCAGATTTCCGGATAGGTAATCGGCAGACGGCAGCCACGATGACCAAGCATCGGGTTGGCTTCATGCAGAGCATTGGCGCGATTCTTTACCTGCTGCAGGGTCATGCCCATCTTGTCGGCCAGTTCCTGCATTTCGGCATCGGTATGCGGCAGGAATTCGTGAAGCGGCGGATCCAGCAGACGAATAACGACCGGCATGCCTTCCATAATCTTGAACAGGTCTTTGAAGTCCTGTTTCTGATAAGGCAGCAGACGAGCCAGAGCGGCGCGGCGGCCTTCTTCGTTCTCGGACAGAATCATGGCGCGCATGTCCGGAATACGCTCAGCATCAAAGAACATATGCTCCGTACGGGCCAGACCGATACCCTGAGCACCGAAATCGCGAGCCGTCTGAGCGTCTTTCGGCGTCTCGGCGTTGGCGCGGACTTCCATAGTGCGGATTTCGTCAACCCAGCCCATCAGCTTGCCGAAGTTACCGGTGTTGGTATCGGCTTTGACCGTCGGAACCTGACCTTCGATAATCTGGCCTTTTGCACCGTCCAGAGATACCCAGTCGCCTTCTTTGACAACGGCGCCGGACTTGGTGGTCATGGTCTTGTCTTTGTAGCTGATGACAATGTCATGCGAACCGGAAACGCAGGGGGTGCCCATACCGCGGGCAACAACGGCCGCGTGAGAGGTCATGCCGCCGCGGGCAGTGATAACGCCCTGAGAAGCGTGCATGCCGCCGATGTCTTCCGGAGAAGTTTCGTTGCGGATAAGAATAACTTTTTCGCCCTTGGCAGCCCAGGCTTCGGCATCTTCGGCATTGAAGACGGCACGGCCGACGGCAGCGCCCGGAGAAGCCGGCAAACCGGTAGCGATAACTTTCTTCGGAGCCTTCGGGTCAAGCATCGGGTGCAACAGCTGGTCAAGCTGGTCGGCACCAACGCGCATAATGGCTTCTTCTTTGTTCAGCAGGCCTTCCTCAACCATTTCGACGGCCATGCGGACAGCGGCCTGGGCGGTACGTTTGCCGTTACGGCACTGCAACATCCAGAGTTTGCCGTGTTCAATGGTAAATTCCATATCCTGCATGTCTTTGTAGTGGGCTTCGAGGTTGTTGCGAACGTCAACCAGCTCTTTGTACAGGTGCGGCCATTTTTCTTCCAGAGAAGTGCCGTCGCCCTTGGAAGCCATCGGCTGCGGCGTACGGATACCGGCCACAACGTCTTCGCCCTGAGCGTTAATCAGATATTCGCCATAGTAAACGTTCTCGCCGGTAGCGGGGTCGCGGGAGAAGCATACACCGGTAGCACAGTCGTCGCCGGCATTGCCGAAGACCATGGTCTGTACGTTAACGGCCGTACCCCAGTCGCCCGGAATATTGTTCAATTTGCGGTAAGTAATGGCGCGGTCGACCATCCAAGAGCCGAAAACGGCGCCGATGCCGGCCCACAACTGTTCCCACGGATCCTGCGGAACAACCTTGCCCAGTTTCTGACCGATTTCCTTATATTCCTTAACCAGTTCTTTCAGGTCTTCGGCGGTCAGGTCGGTATCAGACTTGTAGCCCTTGGACTTTTTCATGTTTTCCAGAGCTTCTTCGTAAAGGTCGAGGTCAGCGCCCAGAACCACGTCGGAGAACATCTGCAGGAAACGGCGGTAAGAGTCATATGCAAAACGCTCCGAACCGGAAGCCTTAGCCAGAGCCTTGACGGTTTCGTCATTCAGGCCAAGGTTCAGAACGGTGTCCATCATGCCCGGCATGGAAACGCGGGCGCCGGAACGAACCGAGAACAACAACGGGTTATTGGCATCGGCAAATTTTTTGCCCATGATTTTTTCGACACCGGCAACGGCTTCCTTAACCTGTTCTTTCAGGTCTGCCGGATAGGTGTGATTATTGTTGTAATAATAAGTGCAAACTTCGGTTGTTACAGTAAATCCGGGAGGTACGGGCAAACCAACGACATTCATTTCTGCCAGGTTGGCACCTTTACCGCCGAGGAGATTTCTCATGCTGGCATCGCCTTCGGCTTTGCCGTCACCAAATGTATAAACCCATTTAGTCATTGTTGTTTCAGCTCCTATAGCTATATTGTTAAAACATGGCCAAACGCCCCGAAAGGCGCAGGCCGATTCTTTGAACTGTCTGCGAATCTATAACATATCAATTGATTCTTCAAGAAAAATATTAGTTTTTCAGACTTATCCCTCTACCCGTCCTTTCCGCCATATTCAGGCTTTCTTTTACTTGTCATTCCCGTACTTTCTTTTCTTATTGTCATTCCCTGCTTTCTTCTCTTATTGTCATTCCCATGCTTTTTTTATTGTCATTCCCCGGCTTGAACGGGGAATCTATAAAATACAAGGCACAGTCTTACGATATGTACGCAAAAAGCAGCGCGCTTCAACAAAGGTTTTTGCCGCAGCCGGTAATGCGGTCAAGCTGGCAACAGCTTGTCATGTTCGGGCTTTCTCTTATTTATTGTCATGTTCGGGCTTGTCCCGAACATCTCCCCTGGTGTCATCCCCGGTTTTAACCTACCTCTGATGTCATCCCCGGGTTCAACCCGGGGATCTTCTGGCTTTCCCCGCCAAAACCGGAAATGACAGGAAAGAGAAAAGGAATGCCTGACAATGACAATCAAAAAAGCCCAAATGCCACAAAACAGCTTTTCCGAGTCGGGCATCTCCGGAAAATTCGCGCCGAAATACAAAAAAAACACTCCGATTCGTTTCTTTTTGAGTCCGGGATTCTGCTAAATTTGTGCAACCATCAGCTGCGCGGATTCATTTTGTTTCAAAAAAGTCTTAAAATTCACAAACTTACGTCATCGGCGGCGACTCCCTGAAAATAACCGATTTTGTCCAAACTTGGACATTTTAAACATTGTTACACTTTTGTTAAAACGATAAAAATCAAAGAGATTCATATGGCTGTCTCTTATACACATCTCCGAGCCCACGAGACTCCTGAGCATCTCG
>ENA-UALL01000802-UALL01000802.1-human-gut-metagenome-genome-assembly--contig:-NODE-802-length-13094-cov-8.761485_pt1 | contig 13094 bp, 7 predicted proteins | sample MGYA00243699_ERZ654466 | MGnify/ENA primary metagenome ERZ654466 (study PRJEB26926, sample SAMN06164635) | human gut metagenome | biome: ENVO:00009003; feature: ENVO:2100002; material: ENVO:00002003...
CCTTGCCCAAAGCACGGTAGGCAGGAACGACACCTGCCACAGCCCAATATCCCAAACCGGCAGAACTCAAAGAGAATGTGGGCAAGGCTGGAGCAGCTTCCATCATGGCATAAGTAGCATTACGCATAAAATAGCCATCATTCATATCCACGCGCCACGTCCCCATTAATACTGCCGTATGTTCCGGCAGTTCATGCAACCTATCACAAATAGTATATATTGTATTGACACGTCCGTCAAGCAGTATCAGATCCAATTCGGGAAATTTCTTCATTTCCTTCACTACATAAGCTTGCATAGCAACACCACCATAACTGTTGTCTGATATAAAAGCGATATTCTCGGTGTCAGGATACATCTGCTTTACCATGTTGATATTCGCCTCCACATCATACTCATAAACGAAGCCGGCCTTGATAGGTGAATCCGGAAAATCCGTGAAAAAATCTACGGATTCAGGCATCCAAGTCTTCAAATCGATGGTATCTCCCGGCAACAATATGGCGTTCCGGCTGGATAGCGCACTCACTACCGGAGTATTGCCGCGTACTGAGTCTTCCAAAGAAAGGTAGGCAGCCCAAGCTTCCTGCCCAATAAGAACAATCAATGCCGGACTTTTATCATTCTGGTATTTGGATAATAACCCTGCCATTCTCTTTTCCCAAAAAGGAGCTTCGGAAAAACTTTTGCAATTCATGTTTTCCAATGCAACGGTATTCGTCCCTCCTAAACGTTGGAATTCCTCCATAAAGTCAGAGATATTGCTGGAAGTCCGACCGGCATCCGGATTATAGGAACTGATAATCAATACCGGATGCTCTCCCGTAATCGAGAAAGCAGGCAAAAGGCAGCAGAAAAGCGCTACCACGCATGGTAATATTGTACGATATATGTGTTTCAATTGATTGATTCGTTTAATTGCTCCATAGCTTTGACAAATATAGATAAAAGTTGGAACCTAAAGAAAAAACAACAATTGTTTTTTGTACTTTTGGCACCTATTATAAAATGAGATACAAAATGATACAAGATTTTCATCAAATGATATCTGCCGCTCTCGGCATATCAGAAAGACAAATAAGCCAGACCCTCGGCCTGCTGGAAGACGGAGCGACAATCCCTTTCATCAGCCGTTACCGCAAGGAAGCAACGGGAGGACTGGACGAAGTGCAGATTGAAGCTATCCAGACGCAATATGAGAAACTGAGCGAAACCGCCAAACGTAAAGAAACCATCCTGAACACCATACAGGAACAAGGTAAACTGACCGCCGAACTTCAGAAGCGCATCGAGGAGACTTGGGACAATACCCTACTGGAGGACATCTACCTCCCCTACAAGCCCAAACGGAAAACACGTGCCGAAGCAGCCCGTCAAAAAGGACTGGAACCCCTCGCCACCCTGCTGATGCTGCAACGTGATCCTCATCCGGAGGAACGCGCCGCCAATTACGTGAAAGGAGACGTGAAGAACGTGGAAGATGCACTGAAAGGTGCCCGTGACATCATAGCCGAGCATGTTAGCGAAGACGAACGTGCCCGAAACAGCGTGCGAAACGCATTTGCCCGCCAAGGCATACTGACCGCCAAAGTGGTGAAAGGCAAAGAAGAGGAAGCGACCAAATACCGTGACTACTTCGATTGCTCCGAATCGTTGAAGCGATGCAGCTCCCACCGCCTGCTCGCCATCCGGCGTGCCGAAGCGGAAGGCCTGCTGAAAGTCAGCATCAGCCCGGACGATGAGGAGTGCGTGGAACGGCTGGAACGCCAATTCGTGCGAAGCAACAACGCCTGCGGACAGCAAGTGGCAGAAGCCGTGCAGGATTCCTACAAACGCCTATTGAAGCCATCCATAGAGACGGAATTTGCCACGCAAAGCAAAGAGCGTGCTGATGAGGAAGCCATCAAGGTATTTGCCGAAAACCTCCGTCAGTTGTTGCTGGCTTCACCACTGGGGCAAAAGCGTGTGATGGGTATAGACCCCGGATTTCGTACGGGTTGTAAAGTTGTGTGCCTCGATGCACAAGGAAATCTGCTCCACAATGAGAACATCTACCCCCACCCTCCGGTCAGCAAGCAGAAAGAGGCATTTGCCAAGCTGCAAATGATGATAGAGTCTTATAAGATAGATGCCGTAGCCATAGGTAACGGAACTGCCAGCCGCGAAACGGAGGAGTTCTTGAAACATCAGCGCTTCAACCGCGACATACAGATATTCATCGTCAGCGAGCAGGGAGCTTCCATCTATTCGGCCTCTAAAATTGCACGGGACGAGTTTCCCGACTACGACGTCACCGTACGCGGTGCTGTGTCCATAGGCAGACGACTGATGGACCCGCTGGCAGAGTTGGTAAAGATTGACCCGAAATCTATTGGTGTGGGGCAATACCAGCATGATGTGGACCAAACCAAGCTGAAAAAATCATTGGACCAGACCGTAGAAAACTGTGTAAACTTGGTAGGTGTCAACCTGAACACCGCAAGCAGCCATCTGCTGACCTACATCTCGGGATTGGGTCCGCAGCTGGCACAGAACATTGTGAACTATCGTACCGAAAACGGTGCCTTCACCTCGCGCAAGGAACTGATGAAAGTACCTCGTATGGGTGCCAAGGCGTTTGAGCAATGTGCCGGCTTCCTACGCATTCCGCAGGCAAAGAATCCGCTGGACAATACTGCCGTACACCCGGAAAGCTATTGCATCGTAGAACAGATGGCAAAGGACTTGGATTGCAGCGTAGCCGAGCTGATAGCCAGCCGGGAGCTGCGTCTGAAGATTAATCCCGAACGCTACCTCTCCCCCACCGTGGGCATGCCGACACTGAAAGACATCCTGCAAGAGCTGGACAAGCCCGGACGTGACCCACGCGGACCGATAAAAATATTTGAATTTGATAAGAACGTGCGCACCATCAACGACCTGCGCGAAGGCATGGAATTGCCCGGCATCGTAGGAAACATCACCAACTTCGGCGCATTTGTCGACATAGGCATCAAGGAAAACGGACTGGTACACCTCTCCCAACTCGCCGACAGATTCATATCAGACCCTAATGAAGTAGTGTCCATTCACCAGCATATACGCGTAAAGGTACTCAGCATAGATATGGACCGGAAACGCATACAGCTGACAATGAAAGGAGTGGAACAGAATTAGTGATTAGGGATTAGTGATTAATGGTTAGTGGTTAATGGTTTCCGTATTAATCATTAATCCCTAATCACTAATCCCTTATAATAGTGTCTTAAGATAATTACTGTACCAAGCACTAAAAGTAGTGAACACAGAATAGAGCCTTCGAACCCGAAAGTTCCTCCATTTATCAGATTTTCTTCCGGAAAGTGAAGAATCAGCAGATTCTCATTGCTAAATTCATTTCCACTGACTTTATATCCCAAAACAGAACCTTGAATCCAGTTCCAGAACCAATGCAAGGCAATGGGGAAACAGAGGTTGCGCGTGTATATATAGGAAGCTCCCAAGAAACAACCCGCCAGCATGATATTCAAAAACGGGACGAAGGCAAAGCTGGGATTGAAAAGATGCATCAACGAAAATAACACCGCAGAGATAAGCAATGCCACAAACTTATTGACGCCTCCATCCAGCATACGCCCTAAAATGAAACCGCGTCCAATAACTTCTTCCGTAACTGCCACTAAAAAATAAAGCAAAAGACTCGACAACAACGAAATGGGAGAAAACAAGACCCCTGCCACTTCCACAGCCCCCAACAATAAAGACAAGCCAAAACCAACTGCATACAAGAACACGACAAACAAAGCTCCGTTCAGCAGGCTTCTACCCCATCCCTTCAAAGACAAGCCCAAGCCCGAAAAAGGAAGCTTCCTGAAGCCCAGCACCATACAAGCGGCAATAAGCCCACTAGCCAACATCAAGGCTTCATTCAACATCATTAAATAGACGCTCATCCCACCAGCTTGTGTCTTCAACTCAGGGAAAGCAATCGCAAAAGGTATGGCAAACAAAAACAGAAAAATCATAAAAAGTACAGTAAACAGTACTATATCAACGAATGCCAGCCAAATACGTTTTGTTTTACTCATAGCAACACACTCTTCCTTCACCGTTTCTTCCGTCTCCATTTGTATCTCATTTTGATTAATATCCGACAAAAATAATAATAAAAAGAAAAAACTTCACGTATTCCTGCCGGTTTCTTCTTATATTTGAAAAATCAATCTGGAATCGACAAACATGAAACTAAGAAAAATACTTTTAGCCGTTGCCGGACTGGCGTTAATGCTGAATGCCTCGGCACAAAAATCCCAAAGATACTACGTGGCCAAACCTGGCACCCTGGTGGAACTGATGACAGAAGCGGAAGCCAATGAAATCACCCAACTGACCCTGCAGGGCAAGCTGAATGCCGTAGATTTCAGGCATCTACGGGATGAATTCAAAAACCTGCAACTGCTGGACATTTCCAATGCCTCCATCAGCATGTATGCAGGCAAGAACGGGACTTATCCAAACCGTTTTTATGTATATCCTGCCAATTGCATTCCGGCATATGCCTTCTGCAAGCAAATGGACGACAGTACATTTGTAGGTAAGGAGACGCTGACCAGGATTATCCTTTCCGACAAGACCAAGAACATCGAAGATGCTGCCTTTAAGGGATGCAAAAATCTCAAGATATGCCAGATACGGAAGAAAACGGCTCCCAATCTGTTGTCCGAAGCATTGGCCGATAGCGTTACAGCCATATTTGTTCCATTGGGATGCAGTGACTCCTACCGTACCAAAAAGAAATGGGAGACCTTTGCATTCATTGAAGGAGAACCACTGACAGTAAATGTGCAGATTGGTAAAATGGGCAGCCTTGCCAGCGAACTGTTAAGAGCCGGATTTCAGCCCAAAGACGTTAACTTTCTGACCGTTGAAGGAAAAATGGACGAAGCCGACTTCACATTGATACGCGACTATATGCCCAATCTGGTTTCCATCGACATGACCAACAGTAATGCCACTGCAATTCCCGACTATACTTTCACCCAAAAGAAGTATCTGCTGAACGTACGGCTCCCGCAAGAGCTTAGAAGCATCGGACAGCGTGCATTCAGTGGCTGCGGTCGTTTGTGCGGCACGCTGGTGCTTCCTGCTAGTGTAACCGCCATTGAGTACGGAGCATTTATGGGATGCGACAACCTGCGCTATGTGCTTGCCACGGGGAATAAGATTACCACGCTGGGCGACAACCTTTTCGGCGAAAGCCAAGGCAAAATTATATATAAGGAGAAACAATAACTCAGACTATTCCCCGCCTTAATAAGAACAAAGAGACTCTTTTAATAGCAAAAGAAGGTGTGTCAGAATGATAGCTAAAAATCATTCTAACACACCTTCTTCTTTTTTTCAATATCGCACAAGCCTTTATTAAACAAAAAAGATATGAAAGAAGAATCGTTCCATCATGGCAGAAATATCGTTCCACCGTGGTGAAAAAATCGTTCCACCATGGTGGAACGATTTTTTCCTCATGATGGAACGATTTAAAATATGCTTATTTAGTCCTTAGCTTCCGTTATCACTTTGTTGCGTACATACGTGCACGCAACTCCTTGATGTGGTCTGAAGTGATGTATTCGTCATACTCCATCATCTTGTCGATAATACCGTTCGGAGTCAATTCGATGATACGGTTGGCAACCGTCTGAATGAACTCGTGGTCGTGGGATGAGAAAAGGATATTGCCTTTATAGGTCTTTAGATTATTGTTGAATGCCTGGATAGACTCCAAGTCGAGGTGATTGGTAGGTGTATCCAGAATCAAGCAATTGGCATTGCGCAGCTGCATACGTGCAATCATGCAACGCATCTTCTCACCTCCCGACAATACGCTTGCTTTCTTCAGCACCTCCTCGCCGGAGAACAGCATACGTCCCAGGAAGCTCTTCATATAGACTTCATTGCCTTCACCGAACTGGCTCAACCAGTCCACCAGATTCAGGTCTGTATTAAAGAATGCAGTATTGTCCAGCGGCAGGTAAGCGGTGGTGATAGTCACACCCCAGTTGAAAGTACCTGCATCCGGTTTCATATTCTCGTTGATAATCTCGAACAGGGCGGTCATGGCACGCGGGTCGTGCGAAAGGAATACAATCTTGTCTCCCTTCTCTACGTTGAAGTTGACGTCGCGGAACAGCACCGTACCATCTTCCAGCGTTTTCGTCAAACCGGAAACTTCCAGAATCTGATTACCCGGTTCGCGTTCGGGCGTAAAGATGATGCCCGGATACTTACGTGATGACGGCTTGATTTCTTCTACATTCAGTTTCTCCAACATCTTCTTGCGGCTGGTAGTCTGCTTGCTCTTTGCCACATTGGCACTGAATCGGCGGATAAACTCTTCCAGCTCTTTCTTCTTCTCCTCGGCCTTTGCCTTCTGGTTCTGCTGCTGACGGAGCGCCAGCTGGCTGGACTCGTACCAGAAGCTATAGTTACCGGCAAAGAGGTTAATCTTTCCGTAGTCGATGTCCACCGTATGCGTACAAACGGAGTCGAGGAAGTGACGGTCGTGGCTTACCACCAGCACCGTATGCTCAAAGTTGGAGAGGTACTCTTCCAGCCAAGTCACGGTCTCCATATCCAAGTCATTGGTAGGCTCGTCCAGCAGCAAGTTATCAGGATTTCCATAGAGAGCTTGCGCCAGCATGACACGCACCTTTTCTTTGTTGTTCAACTCACCCATCAACAGATAATGCTTGTCTTCCTTGATACCCAAACCACTCAACAAGGCGGCAGCATCGCTTTCGGCATTCCAGCCGTCCAACTCGGCAAATTTCTCTTCCAATTCGGAAACCTTCAGCCCATCCTCGTCTGTGAAATCCTCTTTGGCATACAGCACTTCACGCTGCTTCATGATATCCCACAACACCGTGTGTCCCATCATCACCGTGTCCATCACCGTAAAAGCATCCCACTTGAAGTGGTCCTGGCTCAAAACGGAAAGACGCTCTCCCGGAGCCAGCATGATGGAGCCCGTCGTAGGGTCCAGCTCCCCGGAAATCGTTTTCAGGAAAGTAGATTTTCCGGCGCCGTTGGCACCGATGATACCATAACAGTTACCACTTGTAAACTTCAAGTTTACGTCATTGAACAACACTCTTTTACCAAACTGTACTGAGACATTAGAGACTGTAATCATCTTTATATTTACGATTTATTTATTTACAATTTACTATTTAATACCTATTAGTCTGCGAATTGCGAGTGCAAAGATAGTTATTTTTCCATGAATAGACACAGAGAAGCGCTGTCAATCTGACATAAAAGTATTACCTTTGCAGCGTTTTCGGCAAAAATATCCGTTTTGGCAAAGTTTTTGCTGGAGCACTAATATCGTATTAACTTAAACCCTTAACAGCAATGAAAGCTAAATCATTTTACAAGAATAATAAGCATAACAATATGAATCCGAAAGAAAAAGAAAACAACCAGGAAGAGGAGCTGAAAACTCAAGCTACTCCTAACGAATGTGACGAAGAAACTGTCGGACAAGAAACTTCACAAGAAAACGAAGCTCCCCTGACAGAAGAAGAAAAGCTCGCCCAGGAACTGGAAAAGGCCAATGAACAGATTGAAGAGCAGAAGGACAAATACCTGCGCTTGTCTGCCGAGTTTGACAATTACCGCAAACGTACCATGAAGGAGAAAGCAGAACTCATCCTGAACGGTGGTGAAAAGAGTATCAGCAGTATCCTACCCATTGTGGATGACTTTGAACGCGCCCTCAAAAACATGGAGACAGCTACCGATGTAGCTGCCGTAAAAGAAGGCGTTGAACTTATCTACAACAAATTCATGTCTGTATTGGGACAAAACGGCGTTAAGGTAATAGAGACAAAGGAACAACCGCTCGATACAGACTATCACGAAGCCATCGCCGTGATTCCGGCACCCAATGAAGCATTGAAAGGCAAAATTCTGGACTGTGTACAAACCGGTTACATCCTAAACGACAAAGTGATCCGTCATGCCAAAGTGGTAGTCGGAGAATAACATAAAACTGTATGGAAAAAAGAGATTACTACGAAGTATTGGAAGTCGAAAAGACAGCAACGGTAGAAGAAATAAAGAAAGCCTATCGCAAGAAAGCCATCCAATATCATCCGGACAAGAATCCGGGCGACAAAACAGCCGAAGAGAAATTCAAGGAAGCGGCAGAGGCATACGACGTACTAAGCAATCCGGACAAGCGTGCCCGCTACGATCAGTTTGGCCATGCCGGACTGGGTGGTGCCGCCGGTAATGGTGGTCCGTTCGGCGGCTTCAGTGGAGGCATGTCCATGGACGACATCTTCTCCATGTTCGGTGATATCTTTGGTGGACACAGTGGAGGAGGTTTTGGCGGTTTTGGAGGTTTCGGCGGAAGTGGCGGCACACAACAACGCCGTTACCGTGGTTCGGACTTGCGTGTCAAGGTAAAACTGAACCTCAAGGAGATCTCTACCGGTGTGGAAAAGAAATTCAAGCTGAAGAAATACGTGCCTTGTACCCACTGTCATGGCACGGGAGCCGAAGGCGACGGCGGCGCCGAAACCTGCCCGACCTGTAACGGTAGCGGCACGGTAATCCGTAACCAGCAAACCATACTCGGCACCATGCAAACAAGAACCACTTGCCCAACTTGTGGCGGTGAAGGCAAAATCATCAAGAACAAGTGTAAGGAGTGTGCCGGTGAAGGCATTGTATACGGTGAAGAAGTAGTAACCGTAAAAATTCCGAAAGGCGTTGCAGAAGGTATGCAACTCTCTATGGGAGGAAAAGGAAACGCAGGCAAGCACAACGGCGTGCCGGGAGACTTGCTGATTCTTGTAGAGGAAGAACAAGACCCGAACTTGATACGCGATGAAAACGACTTGATTTACAATCTGCTCCTCAGCTTCCCGACAGCAGCCTTGGGTGGTGCGGTAGAAATTCCCACGATTGATGGAAAGGTGAAAGTAAAAATTGACTCAGGTACGCAACCGGGAAAAGTGCTCCGCCTGCGCGGCAAAGGTTTACCCAACGTGAACGGATACGGCACGGGAGATTTGCTGGTAAATGTCAGCGTATACGTACCCGAAACGCTGAACAAGGATGAGAAGAAGGCGCTGGAGGAGATGGAAGAATCGGATAACTTCAAGCCAAATACTTCGATTAAGGAGAAAATATTCAAGAAGTTCAAGAGTCTGTTCGACTGATAAAAAAATAGAGATAATAAAGAAGGCCTCCCAATATGCACTAAAATATCGGGAGGCTTTCCTATTATCTGATTACTGGATTAACAAATAATTCATCCATATACACCGGCGTATCTGCCTCAAAAGCAACTTTGAGATAGCGGGTATTGACATCTATACCTTCAAACAAGACTCCGTCAATCCAGGCATCATGCTTGGCATTCTGGAAGGAAGGAGTGTCTTTAATAGATAATAAACGATACGAGTCTCCATCTAGTGAAGCATATAAATAGACTTTCGAGGGCAGTCTAATACCTCCCGGCCTATAATTTAACATACGCAGTAAAACGTCATGGAGCTCCATTTCCTTTTGCAAATCAACCTGCAGCTCATGATATCCCTTATTAAAGATTATCCAACAACTGTCTCCGGTGTTTTCCTCAGCAATCAAGCCATCCAATAATGCCGATGGAGTCTTTTCGTCCCTTATCATCTCAGGTGTCGCACCATTAGCCAATTTATCAAGGAAAGAAGCTTCAAGCAATTTCCAATATCTCGTACCCCGCTTCCAATCCATATAGTTCTGAAAAGTACAATTGGACCAAATAGGTTGTCCTAACTGAAAAGATGACATCGGATTCTCAATGATGCCACAAAACATGAAAGAAACAATATTCTCCACTCCCGCTGCCGATGCTGCTGCTTGCTGAGAAAGTAAGCGTGAATAGGCAGCCGGAATCAAAGCAGAAGTGCGGTCGTTAAGCTCATCTTCCCACGTAAACGTTTCACAGTTCGCCCATAAGGCAATATTCAGTTTATCATGAATAGTCCGCAGCTTTTGCCAGTTTTCCTTCAAGCGGACCAAAGGAAACTTTTCCCTCACACATCCCACTTCATCTTGATAGGTTATGACATCTACCTTTAGCCTAGACAACCGCCTTTCATATTCCGGATCATCAAAATCAGAATCGACCATGCCATAAGGAGAAATCAGAATTTTCTTATTCGGAGTCAATCTACGCGCCTGCTCTGCCAAAGCATTGACCGCATTCACAGCATGCTCAGAAAGTATAGGACACAAGCAATCCTCAACCGGTAAATACCATCCATAAAGCGCTTTATGTGTCCTATATATGGACGCCAACTCCTTCATCATATCCAATTGCCTTTGCTGAATCACCGGATCGCGTAAATTATCATCCTGGTCTTTAGCCCAGCCAATACTCATAAAAACCTTCATGCCTAGTCGAGCTGCCGCATCCATAATGGCATCCACCGGGCTTTTTCTATTCTCAGAATACGCCCACGGCATTAGTTTTGAAGGATAATAGGCTTCCCCTTCATTAGCTACTGCCATAAAAACTAAATATTCCATCCCCATATCTGATAATTCCTTCACCTTCTGTTCCCACATTCCAGGGTCAGTATTGTCAAAATATTGCAGATTGGTATATTTATTACGTACATCCTGATAAGCTAGATTTATCCATGTACCGGTAATTGGCTTTACTTCGGAAACAATCTTGTCTTTACCTTCTTTTTTTTGTTCGTTCAAATAGTCCAAGTATCCGTTAAACAAATCAATTGTCTCTTTTTCACCTATACAGACAGACATTTCCGGATCATTAAATACACCAGGAAACTGATAACACAAAATAGTCTCAAAATTCTCAAATTGATTTAAGTCTTGAATGATTCCATCTATAGGCCGAGGATATAATGAATTATCCTGGTTGAATAAAAAAGCCTCCAAATCAAACCATAAATGAGCTTTCGCTTCATCACATACTTTTTGTAATAAATTTGCAGCTTCAAGTCCTTTTAAATCTTCTTTAGGCATTCTAGCAAATCCAAATGGACATAATATATCCAGATGCTTCAATAAGTCCGGATAAGTATCCATTCCATTAGGAATATCAAAACTATTGGTAGCCAGCATCATAGGTTTCCCTGGTGCAAAAGTATTACAGTAGGCCTTAAACTCTTTAAAGAAGGTTACAATATCCTCCTTCCTCTTCTTTCTCATCAACGGACTCTTTTCCCAATTATCTAGCCCTCCTCCACTCTCTTCCGAAATATAAAACCCATAAAAGGACTCGTGATGTCCATACTTTTCCCAAAGCTCTTTAGCCACTCGTTTATGCCATTCTAGAGATTCAGTAGTAAAATCAAACCAAGCAAACATGCCAATTCCTAGAAATACATTCATATTTCTCCTATCTGCCTCTGTCAATATAGCCTCAATAGGATCATCAGCCTTGATATCCATCCGTCCCGGATACAGATTTGAAGGATAAAAGGCTTTACCAGTATAATTTGTGACATTTACAGAATGTTTGCCTGCATATTCTTCATTGCGAAAAACCTCCTGAATAACGATAATATTCATATTCAACTTATCCATGGCTCTCACCATCTCGCCCCAATGGCTATCCGTCATTTCCTGAAGTTTTTTGTTCCAATATTTTCCCTCAGTCTCACTCCAGTGATAGATGCCAGTCCAAGCACCAGAAAGTCTCTGAGTAGAACGAATATCGGACTTACAAATTTCAATATCCTTAACTTTCCTATATAGCTTATTTTGACTTTTAACCTTAAAGATTACTCGATTTTGGCCTATCCTCTTTTCTGTATCTACAATAGAACAAACAGTCTTTGACTGACCGGGCAAAAGTTTGAAAGTAGAACGACATATCAGATGTTCATCATCTTCTTTATTCCAATACAATGAAACAATATACATTTGCTCTTGACTGCTCTTATTTACAACTCCTCCACGAATATCAAGATCAACTTGATTCGTTACAATAGCAGGAGGTATCAATGTCAGATGAATCTCATTATCTGCATATAAAGAAATAGGTATAAGCCAGAAAAAGAGCAAAAAACATATAGTTACGAAAATACACATTGCATTCTTATTATATAATAAACAAGGTTAGAATTTTATTTTTTCAATATACGACTCAATTTTCTTATCAATTTAAAGTTATAATCCCTATAACCAACATTCCATGGAGCAATTTCTTCCGTTTCTTCATACTTATTAAGTATCTCTGTTGCCTTTTTCTTTTCATTATTATAAACCAATATACACCACTGAGCTATTTCATTATGTACATGTTTAACTTTCCATTCATTCACAAGACTATCTGCCATGTCAACTTTTCCTAAGTTACGCAATGCCAGCACAACCAAAAGGTTATTTGAGTCAAAATAAGCTTCAGACATATTGCTACTTGCAATTTGAGAGAACAATTTATCTGCTTGCATACTTTGCCCTTGTTCTACATACGCAATAGCTGCCATATAGTCTTCCAAGCGAGTATCTATCAACTCCTCATCAGGCTTTCCTACCCCCAAGTTCTCCGGCCATTCTTGTGTTTTCTCTATCATTGTTAACATTTTGGCATACCTACCATCTTCCCATTCTTTCATAGCTTGATACAGACAAGCCCTGCGATAAATATCACGTCCAATATACGATCCCTCATAAGGAAGTACCTGTAACTTCTTCAGACAATTGAGACTAGCCATATACTGTCCACTCTCACAAAGAGCCATTGCATATTTTAATCCAATATAATAGTTATCTGGATATCTCTTATAAGCATTCCTTCCCACTTTTACAGCCTCTGCCCATTGCTCATGATCAACATAATAATTTAATAAATAGTACTGTGTTCTCCATGATTGATCAAGTTTTTGAGCCATGAGCAAATCGGGCAAACCAGACTTATCCTTTCGCAACTCAGCACGACTTAAATAAAAAGCAGCATAATCAGGAACATCTTTGCAACTATTCAATAAATTTAAAGCACAACATGTATTGCCAACACTCCATTGAATCAGCCCACGATAATAACTTATTTTCCAATAATCATAAAGACATATATAAAATGAAAA
>ENA-UALL01000803-UALL01000803.1-human-gut-metagenome-genome-assembly--contig:-NODE-803-length-13066-cov-7.280301_pt1 | contig 13066 bp, 11 predicted proteins | sample MGYA00243699_ERZ654466 | MGnify/ENA primary metagenome ERZ654466 (study PRJEB26926, sample SAMN06164635) | human gut metagenome | biome: ENVO:00009003; feature: ENVO:2100002; material: ENVO:00002003...
CGGCGCATGGCATGAGCGCCAGCGAACTTTTATCGTCGCGGCTGATGTTTCCCACGCCCCTTGCCTCCGACAAAAACACCTGCCGGGACGCGGCCAACCTGGATGTGTACCTGTCGGACAACGGGATCTTCCGAAAGCGGAACAAGGACGGTTCCATCTGGAGCCTGTCCCTGTCAGCGGCGGTGTACTACCTGACCCCGGCGGCGTCGGAGGGCTACCGCTCCACCCTGAAACCGGCGGCCTTCCGGGACAAATCTCCATCCTCCAACCTGTCGGCCCAGGTGATCCACCAGGAGCAGCCTCTGTCGGAGAAGGCGGCGCTGAACCCGGATTGGGTGGAATGGCTCATGGGCTTCCCCCAGGGATGGACGGCCGCATCCTCTGGGCCGCCGAGCCGGAGGGCGTCCCCCGCATAACCGTGGATACGAAGGATCGGGCGCTGCGGCTGAAAACCCTGGGGAACGCAGTCTGCCCGCCCCAGGCCTATCCCATTTTTCACTACATTTCGCTGATCGAGACCGGGGCCTGCGCCAGCATTTGCCCCTATGGAGGAGGTGACGGATAAATGCAGGAATGGAAAGCCTCCGAAAAAGAGGCCCAGAAGATGACCCACGACGGGGCCATCTCGGTAAACCTGGTGACCGGCGAGGCCACCCACATCTCAGACCGTCCCCCGGAGCAGGACTATTCCTCTGCTGATGAGACCGCCGGTGTGCTGAACCGGGCGGCAGACGAGGCGGCGGGCCATGTGGAACGGCGCCAGGCGAAAAAAGCGCGGCACAAGCGGCGCGACACCTTCCGGGAGGGTGAGGCGGCCAGGGACCGCCCTTCCTCCCGTTTGCAGTTTTCGGAGGCAGACCGGGCGGCGCCGGAGCTGAAAAAGGCTGTCCGCAAGTCCGATAAGGTAGCGGATAAGCTGGACGCGGCAAAGGCCGCCGTCCCCGTGAAGCCGCCCGGCAAGGAACACGGCAACCCGCTGGCCCGGCCGATCCAGGAGGTCAAGGCTACCCTCCACGGCGAAGTGAGCAAGGTGGAGGGTGAAAACTCCGGCGTCCAGGCCGGCCACCTGGGAGAACGGCAGATTGAGAAGGCCGTGGGCTATGGCAATCGGCGTTTCCATCAGGCGCGTGCGGACCGGAAACTGAAACCTTGGCGGGATGTGAAGCAGGCGGAGCAGGCAGCGGTAAAAGCCAATGCCGATTTCTACTGGCGGAAGTCCGTCATGGAAAATCCACAGCTTGCGTCCAGTAACCCCATCTCCCGCCTGTGGCAGAAAAAGCGGCTGCAAAAGCAGTATGCCGCCGCACATCGGGCAGGAACCGGCGCGACCCAGGCTGCGGGAAAGGCGTCCCAGACCGCCGCTTCCGCAGCGAAGAAAGGCGGCGGGACCATCGCCCAGAAGCTGGGCGGGCTTGTGACGAAGAACAAACACACCCTTCTCATTGTGGGAGGGATCGGCTTGATCCTCATGCTCATCATGGGGCTGATGCAGTCCTGCACTTCCATGTTCGGGGGCGGGACTTCCGGCCTGGTGGCGTCCTCCTATCTCTCCGAGGACGCGGACCTGACCGGGGCCGAGGCCGCCTACTGCGAGATGGAGGCGGAGCTTCAAGAATGCCTGGACACCTACGAGGCCACCCACGACTATGACGAATATCACTTTGACCTGGACGAGATCGAGCATGACCCTTATGTGCTGCTGTCCATCCTGTCGGCGCTCCACGAAGGGGTGTTTACTCTGGACGAGGTGCAAGGCGACCTGAAAATGCTCTTTGACAAGCAGTACATCCTCACCGAAACTGTGACCACCGAAACAAGGTATCGGACGGAAACCCGGACAGACAGCGAGGGCAACGAGTACGAAGTGGAGGTGCCATACACCTGGTATATCTGCACCGTCACGCTGGAAAACTTTGACCTCTCTCATGTGCCGGTCTACATCATGGGCGAGGATCAGCTTTCCATGTATGCCGTGTATATGTCCACCCTGGGCAACCGGTCGGATCTGTTTCCGTCCTCCGGGTATGTGAACAAGTACATCGAGAACCCGCCTACGGCCTGGGACATCCCCGCCGAGTACCTGACGGATGAACGGTTTGCTACCCTCATCACCGAGGCGAAGAAATACCTGGGATACCCCTATGTGTGGGGCGGGAGCAACCCGGAGACATCGTTTGACTGTTCCGGCTTCGTCAGCTATGTGCTGACCAGCACCGGCCTGTGCAATACCGGGCGGCTGGGCGCCCAGGGGCTCTACAATATCTCCACGCCGGTATCCGACCCCCAGCCCGGTGATCTGGTGTTCTTCGTGGGCACCTATGACACCAGCGGTATCTCCCATGTGGGTATTTATGTGGGCGATGGAATGATGTTGCATTGCGGAGACCCGATCTCCTACACTAATTTGAACACCAGCTACTGGCAATCACACTTTTATGCCTACGGCCGGCCGCCGTACAACTGATGGGAGGTGGTAAATCATCAATATGGTTTCCTACGGGGGCGGTGCCAACAGCACCGCCCTTTTGATTGGCCTGCACCAGCACCGTATCCCGGTGGACCTGATCCTCTTTGCGGATACCGGGGCGGAACACCCCCACACCTACGCCTACCTGGACGTCATGGACCGCTGGCTGAAGGACCACGGGATGCCGCCCATCACCAGAGTCTACAAGACCACGCGGGACGGAAAGCGGCTGACCTTGGAGCAGGAGTGCTTGCAGAGCGGCACCCTGCCCTCTATGGCCTACGGCTTCAAGCGGTGTTCCCTGAAACACAAGATCGGGCCGCAGGACAAGTTCTGCAACCGCTACCCGCCCTGCCGCAAGGTATGGGCGGCTGGAAAGCGGGTGGTGAAGTTCATCGGCTACGACGCCGGCGAGAGCTACCGCAGCGACAAGGTGCTGCTGGGCGACCTGGCCGACCCAAAGTACAGCAAATGGTATCCCCTGATGGAATGGGGATGGGACCGGGCGGCGTGTATGCAGGCCATTGAGGATGCGGGCCTGCCCCAGCCGGGCAAGTCCTCCTGTTTCTTCTGTCCCAGTATGCGGGCGGAGGAGATCATCTATCTGCGGGACCACCACCCGGACCTGTTCCGGCGGGCCATCGCCCTGGAGGACAACGCCCGCCCCAATTTGAAAACGGTCCAGGGCCTGGGCCGGAACTACTCATGGAAAGAACGATTTGGAAAGGAGTTTTGCGAACATGGCAACTGTTGAGAAGATCCGCCGCGACATTGAAAAGACCAAGGAGAAAATCTCCGAGCAGCAGAAGCGCCTCCGCACCCTGGAGGCGCAGCTCACCGAGGAGGAGAACCTGGAGATCGTCCGCATGGTCAAGGCGGTAAAGATGGACAACCGGGAGCTGACGGCCTTCCTGAAGGCCTACGCCAGCGGCCTCATCACCCTGCCGGATGGCATGATGGAGGCGGAGGCCGCGGCGGACCCCGGCGACGAAGATATGGAGGATAACGAGTATGAGGAATAAGAAGATCATCCGCCTGTTTACGGCGATGCTGGCGGTGGTGCTCTGTACCACGGCTTTTGCGGTGCCGGCCTCCGCCGGCGGCGGGGATGGAGAACCCTACTACACTGAAACGGCCGGGACAGAGGCCGCTCACACGGAGGATGCCGAGACCCCGGAGGTCACTGTGACCGATGATGAAGATACTGCTGGCAACAATGATACGCAGGCCGGCGGTGATGCCCTGGACCAGCTTGCCGAGTTACTGGGCGGTCTGGGGACTGTCACGGTCACCGAGGAGGGTATCCAGTTCACCCCTGACGCGGAGGGATTGGAGACCCAGCAGATCGGGACTGTGACCACCTGCGGGGGAAACCTGAATGTCCGCACCGGCGCGGGGCTGGAAAACGATGCATTTACCCAGCTTCCCAACGGGGCGCAGGTGGAAGTCATCGGCACCGAGGGCGAATGGGTCAAGGTGCTTCTGCCGGAGCGCGAGGGCTATGTCCATTCCGGTTACCTGACCATCACGGACACGGGCACCTTCTCCCTCTCCCTGGATGGGGCGGAGCTTTCCTCGCTCCTGGAGCTGTTCACTTCCGGCCTGTCGGATGGGACAGGCGCTGCCCTGACCCCGGACGGGAACCTCTCCCTTGTGGATGACATCGGCGGGACCGCCTCCGGCAAACAGTTCATCACGGTGCAGACAAAAAGCGGGAATGTTTTTTATCTCATCATCGACCGGGACGATGAGGGGGCGCAGACGGTTCACTTCCTCAACCAGGTGGATGAAGCTGACCTTATGGCCTTAATGGAGGATGGGGAGACCCAGGAGGAGGAACCCGCGGTCTGCACCTGCGCCGAGAAGTGCCAGGCCGGGGCGGTGAACACCTCCTGCCCGGTCTGCTCTGTCAATATGAGCGAGTGTGCCGGTGTGGAACCGGAGGCTGAACCCGAACCGGAGCCGGAGGAGGAGTCCGGCGGTGGCGGCGCCCTGGCGCTGGTCCTGGTGCTGCTGTTGCTGGGCGGCGGCGGAGCCTTCGCCTACATCAAGTTCATCAAGCCCAAGCAGGCGGCCAAGGCCAGCGCGGACCCGGACGACTATGACTTCGAGGACGAGGAGGACTACATCAACGAGGACGAACCGGAGCAACCAGAGGATGGTCCGAAAGAAAGTGAGGAAAATCTGTGAAATTAGTGATCTGCGAGAAGCCGAGTGTTGCAAAATCCATCGCGTCGGCCCTGGGTGTCACATCCAGGGCCGACGGCTGTTTTGAGGGGAATGGGCTCATCGTTTCCTGGTGCGTGGGCCACCTGGTGTCCCCGATGGACGCGGCGGGCTATGACCCCGGCTACAAGAAATGGCGGTATGATGACCTGCCCATCCTGCCGGAGCCCTTCCGCTATGTGCTGGTGAAAGACAAGGAGGACGCCTTCCAGAACTTGAAGCGCCTCATGGAACGCCCCGATGTGACGGAGCTGGTCAACGCCTGCGACGCCGGGAGGGAGGGTGAGCTCATTTTCCGGCTGGTCTATGAGATGGCGGGCTGCCAAAAGCCCTTCTCCCGGCTGTGGATCTCCTCGATGGAGGACGCGGCCATCCGGGAGGGCTTCAATGACCTGCGCCCCGGTGGGGAATATGACCCGCTGTATCAGTCCGCCCTCTGCCGCCAGAAAGCGGACTGGCTCATCGGGATCAACGCCACCCGGCTGTTCTCCGTTCTCTACCACCGCACCCTGAATGTGGGGCGGGTGCAGACGCCCACCCTTGCCATGCTGGTGGACCGGGACTGGAAGATCACCAGCTTCAAGAAGGAGAAGTACCACCATGTGCGCCTGGCCTTGGACGGGGCCGAGGCGGTCAGCGAGCGGATCACCTCCCCAGAGGAGGCGGAGGCCCTGCGAGCGGTCTGTGCCGCTGACTCGGCGGTCTGCACTTCCGTCACCCGTGAACAGAAGAAAGAGGCGCCGCCCAAGCTCTACGACCTGACCACCCTCCAGCGGGAGGCCAACCGCATTTTCGGCTACACGGCCAAGCAGACGCTGGACTACGCGCAATCCCTCTACGAAAAGAAACTGCTGACCTATCCCCGGACGGACAGCCGGTATCTGACCGGCGATATGGCGGAAACCGCTTCGGCGGTTCTCCACCTGGCGGCCAAAGTGCCGCCCTTTGATGGATGCGCCGAGTTCTTCCCGGATGTGACTCTGCTGGTGAACGACAAGAAAGTGTCCGACCACCACGCCATTATCCCCACCCTGGAGCTGGAGAAAGCGGACCTGTCCGCCCTGCCTGTGGGAGAACGGAACCTTCTCCTGCTGGTCTGCCGGGAGCTGCTGTGCGCGGCGGCGGAGCCCTATGTGTACGAGGCGGTCACGGCGACCTTTGAGTGTGGCGGGCATACCTTCACCGCCAAGGGCCGCCATGTGCTGTCCCTGGGATGGAAGGACATTGACCGCGTTTTCCGAGCTTCCCTGAAGGAGAAGCCGGAGGATGAGGCAGAACCTGCCGCCCTGCCGGATTTCACCGAGGGGCAGACCTTTGACCAGGTGGAGTCCGCTGTCACCGAACACTTCACCGCCCCGCCCAAGGCGTACACGGAGGACACCCTTCTGGCGGCGATGGAGACCGCCGGAAAAGAGGATATGCCGGAGGACGCCGAGCGCAAGGGCCTGGGCACCCCGGCGACCAGGGCGGCCATCCTGGAAAAGCTGGTGGCGGCCGGATTTGTGGAGCGCAGAGGCAAAAGCCTGATTCCCACCAAAGCGGGGATCAACCTGGTTACAGTCCTGCCGGACACCTTGACCTCTCCTATGCTCACGGCGGAGTGGGAACAGAAACTGACCGCCATCGCCAGGGGCGAGGGCGACCCCGCCGCTTTCATGGCGGGGATCTCTGAAATGACGCGGGAGCTGGTAAAAACCTATTCCCATATCTCCGAGGAAGGTCAGAAACTGTTCGCCCCGGAGCGGGAGACCGTGGGCCTCTGCCCCCGCTGCGGCAAGCCAGTCTATGAGGGCAGGAAGAATTTTTTCTGCTCCGACCGCTCCTGCCGCTTCGTGCTGTGGAAGGACGACCGTTTCTGGACCTCCCGCAAAAAGGAGCTGACAAAGAAGATGGCCGGCGACATGCTGAAGAAGGGCCGCACCTCCGTCAAGGGGATGTGGTCTGAAAAGAAGGGTTCCACCTATGACGCGGTGGTGGTGCTGGATGATACTGGCGAGAAGTATGTCCGCTTCAAGCTGGAGTTCCCCAAACGGAAGGAGGGCGTGAATGGCAAAAAGTAAATCGGATATTCCCCTTGGCGGTGCGGAACAGAACATGAGCCGGGAGGAGCTGGCGGCGGTGGCGAAAGCCGTTGCCGCCCTCTCCCAGGAGGACCGGAACCTTTTGGCCGCTGTCCAGGAGTCCCCCTACCGGCTGACTACGGCGGAGCAGTTTTTGGAATTTGAGAAAAATGTGGACTGCTTCGTGCTGGAGCCCCATGTCCAGACGATGGAGGCCCTGGGGTGGGAGTACCTGGAGGAGAAACTGACCATCGACCTGACGGACGATCTCCGGGCCGCCATTGACCCCGCCCCCTTCGGCCGGCGCGCCCTGGAGGAGGACCGGGGGTGCTTCACCAGCCGGGGCTACCTGTTTCCCACGGATGACGCATGGCAGCACGACCTTCCCCAGGAGAAGCAGGCGGACCGTAAGCCCTCCATCAAGGAGCGGCTGGAACAGAGCAGGCAGGAGTGCAAGAACAAAAATAAGGCCCAGGCGCCCCACAAGGGGAAGTCCGAGCCGGAACTGTAAGGAGGTGTCGCTATGCCCCATTATGAATATGACAAGGATTATCCCTTCGCCGCCTTCATCACCAACCTGGGCAAGTACAACGAGGGCTCCCTGGTGGGTGAATGGGTGAAGTTCCCCACCACGGCGGAGGAGCTGCAAAAGGTGTTTGAGCGGATCGGGATTGGCTCCAAGGATGACTTCGGGCAGCCCTATGAGGAATGGTTCATCACCGACTACGACTGCTATGTGGACGGCCTCTATGACAAGCTGGGCGAGTATGAGAACCTGGACGAACTGAACTACCTGGCCTCCAAACTGGATGATATGAGCCAGGATGAATATGAGCGGTTCCAGGCTGCTATGGAGATCGGCGACCATTCCGGCAGTTTGCAGGAGATCATCAACCTGACCGAGAACCTGGACTGCTACGATGTGTACCCCGACATCCGCGACCATGACGACCTGGGCCGGTATTACATCGAGGAACTGGATGCCATGCAGGTGCCGGAGCACCTGCGGAACTACATCGACTACGAGGCCTACGGCCGGGACATCGCCCTGGAGGAGGGCGGCGAGTTTACCGACTTCGGCTATGTGCGGGATACCGGGGACACCTTCCATGAGTATTACGATGGCGAACACGGCAGTATCCCGGAGGAATACCGGGTGATGACCTTCCAGGACGCAGAGGAGCTGACCGAGGACGAAAAATCTGAGTGGGCGATGGACATTGCCTACGATATGGACGAGTTTTTCCGCCAGCATGACCCGCAGTATGCCGCCGAGCACCCGGAGGAGCACGCGGCGAAGGAAGAAATCTACGAAAATCTGATGGCCGGGCGCATTTCCGCCCTGGATGAGAAGCTGGCCGCCCTGGGGCAGACCCAGGAGGACTACCTGCCTTCGGAGATCGAAAAGTTCAAGGACGCCACCGGGTATGAGGAATTTCTTGACTTTGACCCGGCGGTGATCCGGGAGGCTATCCAGAACCCGGACAAGTCCCATGCGGATGAGATGCTGGCCTTTGCAGAGCAGGCGGGCCGGGAGTATGAGGCGGAGCTGTCCGGGCAGGCTCCGGCGCCCTCCCCGGATTACCGGGAGACCGGCGAAACAGTGCGGACCCCCAGGGGCACCTTCTATGTGACGGATATGAGCCGGGAACAGATGGAGGCGGCCGGGTATGGCTTCCACCACCAGTCTGACGATGGGAAGTATCTCATCATGGGCAACGGCTCCCGCTCCTTCGCTATCCGCAATGAGGAGGCCCAGGAGCACGCCGCCCCGGAGAAAATGATGGTCCTTGTGGTAGAGCCGATGAAGGAACCCTACCTAAAGGAGATCGACCTTGGCCTCCATTCGCTGCAAGCGGAGGTGGGCGGCGACATTGCCGCCTCCTATCCCTTCTCTGACCCGGTGGGGCTGGTCTGCAACGATGAGGGCAAGCTGATCGGCCTGGAGCTGAACCGGGGCCTGCGGGATGAGGATGGAAACCTCTATGACATCATGGCCGGCACCTTCCTGGTGGTGGGCCTGGGTGAGGAGGACTTCACCTCGCTGCCCCCGGAGCTGGCGCAGAAGTATATGGAACACTTCAAGCAGCCGGAGCAGTTCATCAGCCTGAACGGGCAGATCATCGCCCTGCCGGTGGAGCCGGAGAACCCCCTCCGCACAGCTGAGATGACCGTGGAGGACGACTACGGAATGATCGATGGGGTCATCAACAACGGCCGCAAGGGTGAGGAACTGGAGGCGGCGAAGGATGAGGCGCGCCGGACCTCCCCGGAGAAGCGCCCCTCCATCCGGGAGCGGCTGGCGGAGGCGAAAAAGGAGTGCGGCGAGCGCAAGCCCCCGGACAAAGCCCACCAGAAGAAGCCCCCGGAGCATGACCTATGAGCCGGAGCAAGAAGTGGCGGCTGGAGTGGTCCTTCTTCCTGGGGGAGAACGGCCGCCGCAGGTACAACAAGATCTGCAAGGGCTGTGTCCATCCCTGCAAGCAGAGCTTCCGGGCGCTGCTCATCGCCTGTCCCCATTACCAGTCCGCATGCTCGAAAAAGTGTGCGGATAGGGGTTGAAAATGGGCTGAAAAATCGTCTGTGGCGGCTTTTCCGGGAGTCGCCCTTATGATTTCCCATGCGGGCCTCTCCATCTGATTTGAGGGGTGCAAAGAGGCTGTTTTGAACACTTTTCCATAACAGAGCGGGAGCGCCGCCTTCGGTTTGGGCCGAGGGTGACGCTCCCGCTTCTTTTTTTGTTCTCTTTTTTCTCTTTCAATCAGGATCGGACAGGACAGGAAGGATATTCGCCGCAGCAGGCGCTGTGGGAATGTGTGTAAACGGCTATGTCTGCGAAGCTGTGGAAAATGATGTTTGCGGGCTGTGGGAAAGCCGGTGGCTTTTCCATCGGGCCGTGAATATCTGTTTTCCATCAGCGGAGCGGCTGTTTTCCACATTTCCATAGCGCAAAATGGTCAGAGAACGCTCTTGTCTGTTGCGTTTCCGTGTAGGAAGATGTATAATGAACATGGTTAGTCTTTGCTAACCTAAATTTCAACTTCTGGAGGCAGTTATGGGGATATGGAAGGCTTTTTTCAATAATACCCGCAAGCCGGAAGGTTTGCTGGGCAAGTGTATGGTGGGCAGTATGAACCATGCCCATGCCGCCCTCGCGGATTGGGGCCTTAGTCATTTGCCGGAAACAGGTCCGGCCAAGATTGCGGAGCTGGGCTGCGGCGGCGGTCGGAACATTCGTGCGCTTCTGCGAAAATATCCGGCTGCGACTATTACTGCTCTGGACTATTCAGAAATAGCCGTGGAAAAGGCCAAGAGTGTGAACCGCGAGGGGCTCCAAGCAGGCTGCTGCCAAATTTTGCAGGGGGATGTGTCTTGCCTCCCCTTTGGGGATGGTGCGTTTGATCTGGCGACCGCATTTGAAACCGTATATTTCTGGCCCGGACCCACGGATAGCTTCCGGGAGGTGTACCGCACCTTGCGGCCAGGTGGCGTCTTTTTGATCGTCAATGAGGCGGACGGAGAAGATCCCCAGGCCAACAAATGGCTTTCTATCATTGATGGGATGAGGATTTTCAATCGGAGCCAGCTTGTCGGCTTTCTCACCGAGGCCGGTTTTTCTAATGTCATCGTGTATCAGGATGCAAAAAGGCACTGGCTCTGTGTACTGGCAATTCGGGAGGACACGGAGCACTTGAAAAACAAACAGGGAGACATCTTATGAAAAACGGCAGAAAAAAACAGGAGCAAATTTATCTTGGCGCCCACGGGGAGGACTATGGAAACTGGATGCCGGTCTCGATGCTCCGGTTGGTGGGCGGCCTGGCGGCTTTGGCCGCGGTGCTCTCTCTGCTGTCCTTTGCGGTGTTCCATATCACGGCGCTGGGTGTGGTGTTCGTGATTGACGCCCTTCTTTTGCTGGCGCTGCTCTTATGGATCACCTGGATCAGGCGGCAGTATGCCTTCGGGAGCGGCGGCATGATGGAGCAGGTCCACCAGGTCGTCCTCTCCCATCTGGATTTTGACGGACAGGGACAGCTCCTGGATGTGGGGTGCGGTTCCGGGGCTCTATCCATCCGGGCTGCCCTCATCTGGAGGGCGGCCCAGGTGGTGGGCATCGACTATTGGGGTTTTGCCTACGGCTATGGTCAGGCCATGTGCGAGAAAAATGCCGCCAGCGAGGGCGTGGCCGCCCGGTGCCGGTTCCAGCATGGGGATGCCAACAAGCTGGACTTCCCGGATGAGAGCTTCGATGCTGTGGTGAGCAACTATGTCTACCACAACATCACGGGCGCGGACAAGCGGGCCCTGTTGCGGGAGACCCTGCGGGTGCTGAAAAAGGGCGGCGTGTTCGCCCTCAACGATGAGATGAAGCCCCACATGTACGGGGACATGGAGGCCTTCGCCCAAGAGCTGCGGGACATGGGGTATGAGGATGTGCGGCTCATCGACACGGCCCAGGAGGCCTTCGGCTCCCGCCGGCGGGCGGCCATGATGATGCTGGGAGACTCCCGGATGCTGGTGGGCCGGAAATAGAGGTTAGTGCAGGAGATTTCCCATGATGTAAAATTGGGATAATGAGGAAAGCCGGCTGGGACTGACCAGCCGGCTTTCCTCTATCATTATTTCGGTTTAATATCCCACGATCAGGCGGTAGATGGTAAGGGGCACATACCATGCCGCCACCAGCAGGCGCCACACCAGTACGAAGCCCCCGATGAGGCCGCCGATGATGAAGTTCAGCGCGAACAGCGCGGCGCCGCCGCCCGGCACGATCCAGACGCACATCCGATGGATGCCGAAGGGCAGGCCGCAGAGTATCCAGAGCCAGAGAAGATCCAGCTCTCCATTCCTGATGCAGGCGGATTTGAAAATGCAGTACAGCAGCCCGGCGATGGCGACGGGCAAAACTGCCTTCTTGAAAAATTCCTTGATGGCCTCGGTTCTCGTCATTGGCGGCACCTCCATTTCTGCCTCCATTATACCGGGAAAATTGAAATGCGCCCAGGGGCCTTTGAAAAGTCCGGCAAAGCGCACAATCCATGCTATTCCAGCTTTCCAATATAGCCAAAGTGCATTTTGAAAAAAGAATTTCGCCAGCTATCTTGACAGCATAGGAAAAGGGATGTATTATAACAGTGTTATATTACAGTGTTATGTGGAGAGAAATATGGAAGAAAAGATGAGCGCCACTTTGGAGAGCATACAGCAGGCTGCCATGCAGGAATTTCTTGACAAAGGATTTCAGGGGGCATCCCTGCGGCAGATCGTGAAGAACGCCGGGGTGACCACGGGGGCCTTTTACGGCTACTTCTCCAGCAAGGAAGCCCTGTTCAACGCCCTGGCGGAGCCCCACGCCGCCGCCCTCATGGGTAAGTTTATGGAGGCTCAGACCTCCTTTGCCGAACTGCCCGAGGAACAGCAGCCCGATCACATGGGGGTGGAGTCCTCCCACTGCGTCCACTGGATGGTGGACTACATCTGTCAGCACCGGGAGCCGGTAAAGCTGCTCCTCACCCGCTCAGAGGGCACCAGCTACGAGCACTTCGTCCACAACATGGTGGAGGTGGAGGTAGAATACACCCTCCAATACATGGAGGTTCTCCGCCGCCTGGGAAAGGACATTCCCGAGCTGGACAAATCCCTATGTCACATCATCGCCAGCGGGATGTTCAATGGTATCTTCGAGATTGTGGTCCACGATATGCCCCGGGAGCAGGCCTTGCGGGATGTGGATCAACTCCGCGATTTCTACACTGCCGGATGGCTGAAATTGATGGGGGCTTGACCCCTGTCTTTTTTGAATATAAGTTAGCAATAACTAACTATTTTAACGAGGAGGGATCACTTTGAAGCAAAAGAAACCGAACAGCCTTGCCCGCATCCTAAGCTATGCGGGCGGGCACAAGAACCTGACCATCCTGGGCTGTATCCTGTCCGCCCTGTCGGCGGTGCTGGGGCTGGCGCCGTATCTGTGTGTCTGGCTGGTGGCCAGAAGCGTGCTGTCGACCTGGCCCAGCATGGACGGGGCCGGGGACCTGGGCCGCTGGGGCTGGATGGCGGTGTGGACTGCCGTTGGCAGTATCCTGCTGTACTTCGCCGCCCTCATGTCCACCCATATGGCGGCCTTCCGCACCGCCCGGAACATCCGGCGCGCCGCCATGGCCCATGTGCTGAAGCTCCCCCTGGGGTTCTTCACCGGGAACCAGTCGGGGCGGTTGCGCAAGCTCATCGACGACAACGCCGGGCTCACCGAGGACCTGCTGGCCTGTCTCTTATACACATCTGACGCTGCCGACGATAAGGCTCGTGTAGA
>ENA-UALL01000815-UALL01000815.1-human-gut-metagenome-genome-assembly--contig:-NODE-815-length-12923-cov-8.935810_pt1 | contig 12923 bp, 20 predicted proteins | sample MGYA00243699_ERZ654466 | MGnify/ENA primary metagenome ERZ654466 (study PRJEB26926, sample SAMN06164635) | human gut metagenome | biome: ENVO:00009003; feature: ENVO:2100002; material: ENVO:00002003...
TTTCTAAAGCATCTTGTGATACCAGCATTCTAATTGCATTATCATTAGTGATACCAGCCTTCCTGTAAGAATTAGCAAGGTCAGTCGCCCATTTATTCTTGTCCTTGTATGGACTATTCCATTTTGCCTTAAATCCAGGAGCTTGAATAGAAGATATATAATATTTAGTAGTCGGATTATCAGCTGTCTCAGTAAGTGGTTCTTCAGTCTTTACAGTAGGAGCTTCTTGGTAGATAGGCTACTCAATAACTGGAATAGCTGGAATAGGTTTAGTAGGAGTCCTAACTTGTTTATATGATACTAATAAATCATTTAGGTCCATCTATTACTCCTCCTTTCTCTAACGTGCTAATCAGACCAGTTCGGTCTTCTGTATTAAATAATACTTGTTCAACTAATAACTTACCAGCCTCTATAGCTACTTCATCCTTTTCCTTCTAGGAATGTTCATGGTCAGTATATTTGGAATATAACTCCTCCAACTTTTTAGTAACCTCTAGAGTAAATATTATTTCATTCTTTTCTATTTCTGCCTATTGTTCTCCATCTTCATCAACCACTGGAATACCTTTCTAAGTTAATCCTTCAGAGTTTTCCATATGATGCTTATGAGCATGAAGAGCACCTTCGGGAATTATGTTTTTCTAAGTTGTTTCTTCTACCTCTGTCTTCTCAGTTTCCGTTTTTCCTCCACTCTTAAACTTCTTGGGAACATATTTATAATAGTCTTTAGATGTGTCTAAATCATACTACTTTCTAAACTAGATAGCTTCTGGGTCGTCAGAATTATACCACTCCAATTCATATTTAAGAGTTGGGTGATTTTTAGACTTCATAAATTCGTATTCTCCAGTTTCGGGATTGAGATATACAGAGTTTAGATGATTCTTTCCATCTTTTAAATCTTTTATACTAGATGTTCTCCATGCCTCTAATTCTTCCATGGGAGCTAGTTCAAATGCTCTTCTTAGATTATACTAAGTAGTATCATTTCTATCCTTTGGTATCAAATTATACCAAGACTCAAAAGTAATCTTTGGTGCAGCTCCTGTAATCCCGTCTACCGCCTATCCTCCAGATTGAAGGATGACTGGACTCCATATTGTCCCTCCTTCTTCAAACTGCTCTACCTCTTCTATTATCGTAGGTTGCCATTCTATCTCCTAAGTTTCTAAATTAACAGAACCATTAATCTATCCTCCAGTTTTGTATGTTGGTAAATTTAGTTTCTTAATTCTTTGTATCTTAGTTCCGAACTTAGCAGCTCTCATATATCTCTAATCATACCCACCATTCAGGTTGAAACTATATTGTAGATGATTTAGATCAGACATATTAGCAGCAATAGAAGCCCTGTCTGTAGCTTCTTTAGCTATCCCAGCCATAGTATTCTACTATGTTCTAGCAGTATCTATTTCCCTATTAGCTTTTCTCCTAGCTCCTCCGCTAAACAATCCATATTTCTTTCCAGCCTTATCAGAAGCATTCTCTATCTTCTTCACTGAACCTCCATACGAACCTCCTACATCTTCTATAGTATCTCTATCTATAGAGAACTCTTGTGTTTTTTTAGCACCGATAGCATTAACTAATCCAACAGGAGTTAGCTTCATAAAATTGCTATCTAATATCTAATCTGTAGTTGTCATTTGGTCCGTTCCAACTCCCATAGAAGATAGTGCATCTCCTACAAATCCTCCTACCTTCATAGCTCCTCCGATAATAGTGCCAACTGGGGTGAATCCCATTAATGAAGTGGAAATCGCATCATATGCAGTATTTAGTCCAGTGGTCAGTCCGGAATCATTGTCGTGTACTCCGCCAAAAAATACATTTCTAGCAGTGTCTGCGGCAGTTCCAGCTATTCCACCTATACCAGCGGTTTTATTAACCCCTTTTAATCCTTTCAAGTTTTTTATCTAATCAGATATACTTAGGGCAGTAGAACCTAACTAGCCAACATTCATTAAAGCCTGATTACCAGACATTGCCCCAACCATCTAAAAGCCATTAGCCATAGAGCCTAAAATCTATCCAGAAGAATAACCCGATTTTTCCTATTGTGGAGAGGATTGCTATAACTATTGGGTTACTCCAGGTTTAGGGGTAGTAAGTTGAGATATTTTCTACATCCATTGCTCATTAGGGTCATTAAATGCTATCCCTCCTCTTCCTCCATTTGCAGCAGGATCCCAATACGTAAGCTACTATTGAGGATATCCCTATAATAAGGGAGTCTGAAGACCACTTTGGGCCTTCAGAACTCTTCTTACTTTGTTTATATTCATATTAACTATAACTAATTCTGTATACAGTATTTAAGAAATCTATAATAGCTAATTCTTCTCCAGAGTATCTAATTCTCACTTTTAAGAATTTGTCTTTAACATCTAATTCTTTTCTATTCTAAGCCTCACCAAAGTTGTACTTATATATGTTAACATCATCTAACCAATTAGTTAAATCCAAAGGACTCCAACTTCCATTACCATATCTAGATAAGTCGTATAGATTATATAGGGCGTTGTCCTATCCCCACTCTGGATGAACTAAATCGTTTCCTGGGAAATCTATAGCTCCAGCTGCTAATACCTAATCAGGTATAGGAGAGTTATATATGGAGAATGGAGGTAATAACTATGAGCTATTCCTAGCCTAGGGCCAAGTAGAATTTTTGGGCTATATTAAAGGACCTGAGAATTTATTCTAATACTCATTCTTATAACATACTAAAATAGGATTAATAGTTACTTTCCATCTATCCTCTAAGTATTGACAGTTAGCAGCTATTATAGATCTAGAATCATCCTAACTTAAATCGTCAAGGCTTACAGCCATTGCATGATTCCATATCCTATACTCCTATCTATTTGGATAATATACTACTTCTGCACCAGATAAATGACGATAATCGTGAGATTCTGGATAAGTTACGTGGATATAATAGTCCTCGATTTCATTGATAGTATCTTGTCTAGTATAATACTTGTGAGGGAAATCGGCAGATTTTGGCTATTGTCTAGGCTAAACTTTCAAGAAGTTCCTATCATAGGAAATATCAGCTCCATTGTATTGCCATAGTGCTTTCATAGCCTCCTGTCTAAAATACATATTTACCTTGTCTTTAGCAAAATCGTAAGACTCCCCAATTATTTCATAATGGAAAGATTCCGGTTTTGCCTTATTTGCTACTATTTCCAAATTTGTAAATATCTTATGCATAGACGGGTCATTCACTATTACACATTCAAACTCAAATGGATGTTGTTTTCCATACCAATAAGTTGGATAAATATCATCAGCTATATCTATTAATCCTGCCTAACCATGTTTCCAAAAATCAGTAGATAAGAACTGCAAGTTCCATTTAGGAGTAATAGCCACAACAGACTCATAGTATCCAGCATCAACTAGAGAAGTACCTTGCTAGAATCCAGCTTTCATATTGTAATATACATTACTTAGTTTACTCTAATTATCAGAATCAACAATTGATATTGTTGCCTTAATATTAAGTAGTGTAACTAATTTATCTGGATTAATCATTTCTTCTCTTGGCAGAGTAGGACGCTTCCCAGTTATATCCTTAAATATTGGAAGATTTAAATAAACCTTATTTTTAGATATATCAGTGCTAGGTTCTTCTAATACCCAATGCCAATCTAAAGGAATACCATGAACCATAGCCTTTTTTTCACCGTTTATAGTCTAGTACCATACTAAGGAAGCAATCTCTCCTACAGTAGTACAATAGAATAGTTCTCCTAAAGGATTCCCATCTGCATCGTGACCCTGTGAATTGCCTACCGGAGTTTCTGGACTATACTCAGATATAATCTTATTCATTGTCTCTATATCCTTAAACCAAGGACCAGGAGAATAGGTTATAGAAGTAGAAATATTCTTAGGACTTAGTTTATGTACATCGTAATCTGCATATGAGTTACCTGCACTATTTCTATAGTATAATTCAGACAATAATGAGTCTGGAGTATATATAGATTCATAAGTATAGAATGTATCTCCCTAACCATCGGAAACCTATACTGGTTCTACTCCTTCTCTGTAATAGATAGGGCTATATTCATCTCCTCCTTCTTTAAATTTCAAACAATATAAAGGCATAAATGCTCCTGCAAACATAGCGTCATCTGGAAGAATAATTCCTCCTTCAGTGTCTCCACAATCCATTGGAACTATATCAAATTTCTTATAGTTTCCATACTAGTCCCTCTGGAGAGAGTATGAAATCTAATAATGTAGCTAAGAATCTGGAAGAGTTCGATTACTTAAAGAAAGAGCGCCAATAAATTTCTTTCTGCTATCTTCTCCTATAACATAATTCTTCGTTACCCATTCTCCCTATTTATTAATATAAGAAACTGGTACCCTGAAATTAGTTACTACTTCTCCTTTTTCATCTTCAGAGTTTTCAATGATTACATTAGATAATGTAACACCATCAGCAAATGAGCTTTCTGTATGACTAGTACCCAGTTTGGCTACCCACTTAGAAGTATCTCTATTAAACGAGAATGGAATATTGTTTATATTCTCCATGTAGCTGGGAACCCAACTATAGAAAGTGATGAATTTTTGGAGTAACTCATTCCAGCACAGATTCCAAACCTTTTCCTCAAAACCATAAGTATTGTCATAAAATGTAAACAGTACATCTCGTTTAAAGGCATTATATACAGTCTTCACATTTCTAATACCTATCTTAGGAGTAAGCTCTCTTTCCCCAAGAGTAATGTTCTTGTTTAGAAATTCTTGCACTCTAAAATCAGAAATACAGGTAAGTGTATTGCCATCAGTACGCCAAATCTTCTTAGCGACAGTATCAACTCCATAAACATACTATGCAGAATCTCCAGTCTTTCCTGGGACTTTTAAGATACTTTCTGGCCATTGACTACCAAACATATCAGAGATAATTTTTGGGTTCTCTGGGAGCACGTTAGAAGTGTTTATGTAGACATTTCCACCCGCACCTTCACCTGCAACTGCTCTTTCATTAACTGGTATCAAAGCAACTCCGTGTTCAAACACACAAAGAAGATTTGATTCAAGTGATATTAATTTAACTATTTCTCCATATTCGCGAGTATAGTCTCTATAGTGAGTTCCCTAGAATACCCTAAATCCATTCTTGTATGCATCATTCACATGAATGTCGGAATACATAATACGAGTACCAAACCAATTCTTGATATATGGGACATCAGGAAGTTCAAAATTCCACCGCTCACTTAAGGATTTACTAAATCCCTTGTTGTATATCTAGGACTCTGGATGTTTATAAGTTCCTTCTACTGTTAAGTCATTGTATGGATAATATCCCCTAGGATGTCCTACCATAGCATTCTCATCTACACTTGATGCGTCTAAGGTTCTTATATTAAGATTTTTAGAAGAACGTAATCTAAAAGTAACCCACATTCCTAGTGGAACAGCATTAATATCTCCAAGATTTATCTATTCATATTTTTCAGTATTATCAGGATCATAATTGTCTCTCCAAGAATTTTTATCTACTATATCATCGTTATATGGGGAGGATGGGTCATTAAAGTTTCTATTTACTCTATGTGTAAACTAACAAATATAACAATCACCTCTATACAGTTCATAACGAAATCCTTTAGACCGATCCACAACTAGTTTATTACTATTAGCATCTGCTAGATACTTGTCTTGATTCAAAATATCTATTCTCTCGCTGATTGCAGAAAATGTAGAAGTGTCATCCATTCTAACCTAGAAATATTTCTGAATATTAGCTTCAGAATAGTCTGGAATCATAATATCTACTATTGTAGCTGGGTCTAATTTGTTAGAATTTGTAGCTAAGTATGGCCCAAAAGACCCTCTAATTATATCAGTATTCTCTTTCTTCTCAGTGGAGTCTTCGTATTTTTTTCCAACAAATTCATATCTCCATGACTCTTCAGCCTCCCCAGCTCTACTTCTGTACATACTATCTTCTATTCCTACAACTTTAACATTATCCGGAACTCCTATAATCTTAGCTACATCACTTTTCTAGATGTTAGAGTCATAGTAAGCAGGATGATAGAAATGTCTATCCGAATTAGTAAAATAGTTGGAACTATATGTCATATTAGAAGCATTGACATTATTAACTCCCTAATTTTGAGAGTATCTAATGGTATGCTTATTTCCGGTGAAAATTTGATTATAATAGTCTTGATTGACTTCATAATCCGGACATATAATGCCCTAAACTTTAATACTCTAAGGATCTTTAATTATAATTCTATCTAGGAAATTTTCAGACAATGTCCTACTTTCACCATTTTCTACCCTTTTGTAGCCTTTAGGTACAGTAGTATTTCTTCCACTATAAGAAGCTCCCTTATTCTAGCTAATAACCGTACTAATATAATCAGTACTAGATTCTATAGTATCTATAGCGTTAGCAGATTTAGCAATTATAGCTGCTGTAGGAGTAATTACTTTAGACCCTTTTTCTATAGCTAATGTAACTTTCTATAATTTAGAAGCAGTACTGGTCAAACTTCCTAACTTCTCAGCAGTAATACTCATCTTTGCAGCTATCTTTCCAGCGTAGGTTCCAGCTACTGGGACAGCACTAGCTAATGTTGCTAAGAATGCAGCTGTTTTAAACGATCCCTAGGATATACTAGATACTAAAAAGTTAGTAGCATTTAGACACAATGATGTAATCTATCCAACTCCAGGTATAAATGAAGCTATAAAAGCTACTGCTGACAATAAAGTGCTTAAAAATCCCAAGAAAGAAGATTTCGCTTTTAGCGTATAACTAAATCTAGACAAAAATCCCTCTGATATGTAGTTTACGTCAGATATATCTTTCGTTTCTACATAAGTCTTATCTAGATTAGACAAATCACTTATAACTCCTCCAACTGTAGGAAGACATGGAGTTTTGGATTCTTTGTCTATTCCAATAGTGATGCCCTAAGCTAATATAGTCGGTATTCTAGTCTGTCTAACAAAAAAATATCCTTTTACATATTTTTTTAATTCTTCTATTACTTCTTCGTCAGCTCTTATATCTACTCCATATATAATATCAGAATCTGAGGTTGGATTAAACCTAAGTACTCCCTTGACGTTTTCTAATATAGCATTCTCGTTTAAACTATATCTAGATGTGCCATCTTTCTGGGCTTCTCCATCCTAGATAAGTAAAAAACTCTCATTATTATAATTAATAGGAATCCTCTATCCTTCGTAATATACAGGAATATGTGTATACTAAGGAGAATTTTCATTATACTCTCCTATTAAATCTCCCCCTCTTATATTAAATACTGGAGTAAGTTCTCCATTTGGTAGTATATATACTATTCCAAAACGATATATTTCCTTATTCCAGTAGCCAGTTTTATCATAAATAAACTTGGGGTCGTAATATCCCAAATTAGAGGAAGAAATATTATAATTCTGATCTATCTGCAATGAGTATTTTTCCTATTTTAGATAAGGAAGAAACCTTAGGGATAAATCAGCTAGCTCGTTGTAAGGAATCTCTGGTTTATGAACATTAGCCAAAAATAGCATATTCTAGCAGGTAGCAGAAGTAGTAACACCATCTACTATATTATATGACAAATTAATATCCGAGGAATCAATAGTCTATACTTCTTCATAACCAGTTACTATTATGTTGCAATATCCAGTATTGTTTACAAGAAATTTCTTTTGTATCTTCTTATACTCAATCTAGAAATTCTCATCTCCTTCTGCTGTATACCTAGAGTAATATACATAGACGTTGTCATAAGCCGAATCTATATTAGAAAGCTAGAAAGAAACACACTTAAAACTATTCTCATTCTTAGTCCCAGTATGAATACTATGAGGGTCATTAAATCCTACGAATACACTAACCAAACCAGATTCTCCAACAAAATCAGTCTCATTCCCATCAGCATCAGCTAGCTTAAAATAGAAATGATAGTTTCCTATTGGCATATTACCTCCAGAAGATATTCCACTAAACTAGACTTCTGGAATCTTAGTTACTCTTTTGTATAGAGAAGTATCTATGTCAAACTACTCCCCCTAGTCATATATATTAGTATCATTGTTTCCCTTTCTATCTACTATCTCATATGTATTTTTTCCAGTAGCACTAAATCTACTATTAATTAATCTAGGAATATTTATCCCATCGTTTATTATCAAGTTCACAGACCCATCGTAACTGTACTATGGAATTATGTGTACTGGATTATCCAGCGACAGTTTTAACTCATCAGTTATAAAATCTACTAACTGTCCTTTCTCATAAAGGACAGGATCGGTTTCTGTCTAAGGAACCCCCTCCCATTTAGTTTTGTCATTTTGATTAGGAAAGATATTAAACTATTCATTCAATTCACTTAATGAATAATAATTTTCTTTATACCAATACTTATTTTCAGATAATCTGTAATTTCTAAATGGGTTATATTCGTATACTAGCTTTCCTTTTGTTGGAAGAGACTAAGTTAATACTTCTAAGTTTACAACTCCGTTAATAACCGGAGTCCAAGAATAATTTTCCATTATACTGCAAAATATTTAGAAATCTAGGTTTGTCTATTGAATCCCATGAAAATAATTTCACTCCAATCATCTGAAGATGGACAGGCTTTATATATATTATAGCTATAACTTGCATCTTTAGCATAAGCGGTTTCATTATTTATAGTTAGTAAATCTGAGATAGCGCTGAGAAACAGAACATTCGAATTACTGGTACTACCAAGTTTTATAAATTGAGAATTATAACCACTCTAAGGACTCCAACTGTAATTACCTTCTTCGCCAGGTGTTAATCGATGGACAGCTATTCCAAATGAGTAAGGCTACAATTGTTTTGTTTCTAAATCTAGAAACATTCTACCCTAATAATTGGCTTCCGACAATAATTTACCCTAAAAAGTTCCAGTTACATCTGATTCTATACTAACCATCTGTTGTAATGTAGGAGCGTTATATAGTGCGTTTAATTCACCTATATCATACTATAATGTGTGCTAAAACTGCACCAATGTTACCTATTTATCAAAATTACTTTCTATAGTTATATTAGCATCACCTATTCCATATATTAACCCCTTCGACTTATTATAATTCTGCTATAATTCTTCTACGTATTCCTAAAAGTTAACTCTTGATATATTAAACATTCTACGTACAAAACTAGCATCAATTTCATTGTTATTTTCTGAAGTAATCTACATACTAATCACAAAGTCTTTCTTCCATATCTCTGAATAATCATTGTTTGTTATAATGTCTGATACTATGGTTTTGTCTATTGACTTAGTAGAATTAGCTCTATAATAGGTCTATGCTAAGGTACTTGCAACAAGCTGTGCCATACTAGTAAATCCACACACATGCGTTGCTGCACTATTATCCCCAGATAATTTTCCAAATCTCTAGGTAGTTAACCCTCCTACAGGATAGGGCCTCCAAAATACATTGGGAATCAAATATGTACCTTTAGCTTTTCTTATCATGAGCTAATCTGCTCCACTATCCGATCGGTCCATCTTCCATTGTTCGTCTGTATAAGCCCACGCATTTTTGGTTGCTCTCTAAAGCTCTCTATCTCCTGACCCATTGGTAGTCCCCCATGTTTCCCTCCAGGTGTTATAAATTACCTCATTACTGGAACCATTATGCAGTTCCATAAGATTAGATCTTTTTCCATTATTGTCAGATGTTGTAGCGTGAGCTGATATCATAGAAAATATTCCAACGTCTACTCCAGTACTTTCCACAAGAGTACTTAAATCTCCATAATATTTTTTTCCTTTATCAATACCAACACTAAGACCTCCACTGCCCTAGATAGTTCCATTAGTTAAATTAGTATCCCCAGCCGCACATGAGAAGTAAGCGTTCTTCTACTAACTACCTAAATTCATTACCTTTTTGAACACAAATACTCTACTAGACTCTACATTAGATATCCCAATATTATATTTACCCAAGTCTTCGGTAGACTATATAAATGGTTTATACACTGTTGCAGTTATTTGAGTCTACTAAGTAGCATTAGCAGTAATTTTACTATAAAACTATCCAGCCAAAGACATATTTATCCCAAAGTCTCTTGATTCTGTATTTTCTGTACTATAAGTATCAGAAGCTTTAATAGTGTAGTGTTTAAATCCATCTGTTGACTAGGTTGTTCCTTCAAAATCTACATATTCAGTAGAACTTCCATCAGTATCACTATCTAAACCAAAATAGGTGACTCTACTATCAGGGATTATATGTAAATTAAATCCATCTTTCAGGGACTCTATCCAACTTTCGTAATCCTAGGTATTATTATTATCAGGGTATGGCAATTCCTAAGGGATAATTAATGAAGTAAGCCCGTCAGTAACTGGGTTGGGGGCTATTTTGTTAGAATAAGGTATATATGAAGAATTGTTAGAAGACATCTATCCAGGATCGGATACTGATACCCAAGTCTTTCCTTCTCTTACATGATACATAAGATTCTCTGCAGCCTAATCTGTAAATGTAAAAGTATCGTAATTTTCTTCTATTGAGGGAATTAATGCCATCCTAAGGTTTGGTTCTCCTTCATCTTTAGATGATACTTCATATTTGTTATATCCCAATGCAGATAATGAAATGTGTACATCCTGGGCATTCTCGTTTTTTACATTATTTTCTAACTTTTTATACTCTTGCTAGAACTAATTTCCAATTTCCTAAAACGCAGACTATATAGAAAAATCTAGGTTTATCTTTAAATCTTTATAATCCTACGTATTAAAATAATAATCATTAAACATAGCATTCGTCCAAAACCACCTTGTAAATGTAATAGGAACGATGTTATTGTCATCATCATATTCTCCTATAGCATTTTTACTCTGGTAGTATACCTATATTTCTACTAAGTAGAGCAAATTAGGATATAATATTCCAGAATCATTTTCGTAATAGTATCCACTTCCATCCTGAATAAATATTCCATTATCTAACATTTCCTATAAGTTTGCCTAGTCAGTACCTTGATCCCAAGTACCATCCTACGGTATTTTATACGGACCATTTCCTTTGTGCTTTATGACAGTCCCGTCGGAGTCTATTCCGCTAAGATTTTTATTAGAAGCACTATTGAAAGTAATTATTTCAGTAAATGATCCAGAATAAGAATTTTTATCCTATAATTTTAAGGTAGCAGTAGCTCCATTATTGTCAAAAAATTTAAGAATTACCTTACTTATACCTTTATTGTCTTCTGGATATGCGTCCAGCCCGAAAGACAGTGTAGAAATGTCCCCATCGTTATAATATCTCCATTCTGATAGATTTATTAATCCAGACCCCACTTTATTAAAGTCTATAGAATTATTAACAGCGTACTCCTATAAATATCCATATGGCATAGCCGGACAAACTTCGTACTGATATACTAGATTAGAAAAATCACTATAATATTTTGTATTATTCTCCTATACAAAAGAAGTTAGATTTATATCAAAAAAGTGCTTAGTAACATCTCTAGAAAAGTAGTTATGAACAAAAGCATCGTCTAATTCTATTAAATATTTATCCTTTATGTCATTCAAATACTACGTTTCTCCATTACTTTTAGTAAAGCCAAAACCCTTCTCTTCAGAATATGTATATGCATTGATATAGTACTTGCCTAGTACCGGTAACGAATCTTCTATAGCTAAGGTAGCCTTTCTAGGAAGATAATTAGGGTCCTAAGAATACTATTTATACAAATCTAAATACTAGGAAACTTGGGCATTATAGTTCATTTCCTCCTTGAATTTTTTATATGAAGAGCAGTTAGTTAAATCATATTTGCTAGTTATAACATATTCCGCCGGAATATGTGATGTGTTTGCTTGAATAGGAATTTGTATAGTAGATTCTACTCCTTTTTTCTAAGAGGGGTCATAAACTAGATATTTAGTCTCTGAAGAATTATTTACCCAAGAGGATTTAGTAACAACGAATCCTTTTGGGTTTATATTATTATTCTATGAATCCCATGACATATTTAAATATGCATGATAGCCCTTCTACCCACTACTTTCATCTGTTACATATATGTTATGTGTACAACTAAATCCAGAAATTTTCTCTAACTCTGCTAAAATAGCAAGCCTTCCAGACACTTTACTTTGGAATATACTATATGCTGATGATATAGTAGATCTATAGCTATCTATATCAATTTCAGGAGTATTATTTGCAGAGCCGTTATCCTGAATAAAGTAATTATTATTATACCATTTTACTGTGGAATCTAGATAATTAATCTTTCCAGAATCCTCTATGGCAACTATATGTAATCTTAATAACTTCGGCCAATCTCCATAACTATACGCACTATTTCCATAATCTGTAATATTATTACTATTATCCTATAATCCAGAGCTATAAACTATATATTTATCTCCTGGATTTAGAGAATTATCAAAAATAACCTTTTTAACTGAACTAGATTTTATGGTTCCGTCCTGACCTACAAAATCAGAATTTGATAATATTTGATTCTTTCCTCCTATTTCTTCGCTACTTATATTCCTTTCTGGGCTAGGAAAACACCCTATCTAAGATTTGTTAGTAATTGGATTATAAGATACTATATAAATAATATCACCAAACTCGCAAGTTCCTACTGGTACATAACCCTCTGGAAGATATGCAGTCTCTACTCTACCATTACCCATGTCATTCTATAGAGACATTTCATTTCCATTAAATGTTAAAAGTGTAGCATTTAATGCAGATGTAAGAGTTGTAGCCTGAGTATTATCTGGAGCGAAATCCATTACTAATCCCTCTGCAAATGTGTTCTTTGCAGTCATAACTGTATTAGCCATTGTTTTCTTGTTTTTTGTTATATTTTCTTAAATTATCTGAAATAAATT
>ENA-UALL01000817-UALL01000817.1-human-gut-metagenome-genome-assembly--contig:-NODE-817-length-12910-cov-7.730066_pt1 | contig 12910 bp, 15 predicted proteins | sample MGYA00243699_ERZ654466 | MGnify/ENA primary metagenome ERZ654466 (study PRJEB26926, sample SAMN06164635) | human gut metagenome | biome: ENVO:00009003; feature: ENVO:2100002; material: ENVO:00002003...
GAGTCTCGTGGGCTCGGAGATGTGTATAAGAGACAGTCCTCATAGCTGGAGATCCCATGTTCGGTCAGGAAGTTCAGTGTTTCAGCGGCCCGCTTCAAATTCTCGATGGTCGCCCAGTGTTTGTAGCCGGCGCTCTGCTGGGCTTTGAGATTGTTCTGGATGTCGATGAGCAGGCTGGGCTTCCCGGTGCGCTGCTGCGGCTGACGAGAGGGCCTGGGCTTTCCGGCAATCCGGGCAGTCAGGGCCTCCTCGGCGTAGTCGGCACCCAGGGTTTTCAGTCGTGTGAACCGCTCCTGGCCCGGAGCCCTGGCAGATATGTACTTGCCCCGTTTCAGCTCATACCCTTCCCGCTGGAGGCGGCGGAGCAGGTCCTCCAGGTCGGAGCAGCCGGGCAGGAGCCGGTCAATGGCGGCACGCAGCTTCGCCTTGTAGCTGGTGCCGTTCTGTTCCGCCTGATGCTCAATGTAGCTCTTGCCCTTGCCCCGGCCGGGAACGATGACGGACAGGCCATGTTCTTTGCAGATCCGGTCGCTGGTGCGACGGATCTCGTGGTAACTCCGTTTGTTGGAATGGTAGTGCCGGTGATCCTGGAAACTGACCGCATTGAAAATCAGGTGATTATGGACGTGATCCCTGTCTATGTGGGTGGTGAGGACAAATTCATACTTGCCGCCCAGGACCTCCCGCGCCAGCTCCATGCCGATCCGGTGGGCCTCCTCCGGTGTGACCTCCCCAGGCTCAAACGCCTGGATGAGGTGGCGGCCCAGGGTCGTGCCCTTGTCGATGGCGTGGCGGCGGGTCCAGGCAAACTCAATATCGGCTGTCTCTGCGGAGCAGCCAAAGGAGGACACCAGCAGCTTCCCGTCCGTCTTGTCGGGATTGCAGATATAGTCGATGGCCGCTTTCAGCGTTGACTTAATAGGATGCGTCTTTGTAACTGCCATATCTGGTCCATCCTCTCCCGGATCTCCTCCATGTCGGCCTGGTAGGCCGGACCGTCGGCGTTTAACCGCTTGGCGATTTGGTTGATGTTCCGGCCGATGGAGCCCAGGGCCTTTGTCATCTCCTTGATGTCGGTGGTGTCCACCTGAATGATGTATCCGTCAATCGCCATTTTCCGCAGGTATGCTCCGTACCTCTTTGTGGGGAGCTGAGCCATTTTCTCCTCAATGAGCCGCTTTTCCTCCTCTGTCACCCAAAACTTCATCTGGACGTTCCGCTTTCGGTTTGCCATGCTGCGCCGCCTCCGTTTCCATAAGGGTCTGGGACTATCCCAGCAAGCAATTTTTCGATTTAGGGGCAGGGGTCCCCCTAAATCAAAAATCCGCCAGTGGGTACTCACTGGCTGTGCTTGCTATCGTAACCTTTCCCTCGTTTTCCCCTCTATCAATACTACAATTTGAAACGAAGATTTTGGCCAAAGTGGAGAATGAAGCAAATTCCCTATTGACTGGCAAAATGCTTTGTGCTATATTAAGACCGATGGATTGAAACTGATGGTCTTGAATGAAGGGAGGCGAACTATGGCAAAAAGAGTGGCGGGAGTGACTGAAAAGCTCATGGAATGTGCTAAAGAGGAGTTTTTAGCAAATGGATATGAAAATGCTTCTCTCCGGATAATTGCAGAAAAGGCTGGATCGAGTAAAGGCGCAATCTATATTCGCTACCCTGATAAAGAAAGCCTATATCGGTCCCTGGTTCAACCGGCGGCGGACGGTTTTTGTGAATTGTTACAAACCGTATTATCCGGGTTTACCACGATGCCAGGTAATGAGCAGACAGAGCAAATGCTTCGATATTCCAATGATGGCTTTCCTAAAGTAGTGGACTATCTTTACGATCATTTCGATGAATTTAAGCTGTTGCTTACCAGTGGAGAGAATAGTGTCTATCAAGAGTTTATTCATCGTGTTGTTGAGCTGGATACAGAATGTACCGCAAAGTATATTGAGGCATCTGGAAATGATGCAATAACAAGCGGCCGACTCACACCGGAACTAAATCATCTTCTTTCCAGTGCGTTCTATACGGGAATGTTTGAGGTTATCATTCACGATATGCCAAAAGCCCAAGCATTGGAGCATATCCGCAAAATGCGGCGTTTCTATACCGCTGGATGGCAGACCATCTTTTCTACGGATGGAGGTGATGTCGTATGAGTGGTTGGATTGACCGCAACGGTTGGATTCACTGTCCTACCTGCGGCAACAAAACCCGCACGAAGGTAAATCCGGATACTGTTCTCAAACACTTTCCGCTATTTTGTCCTAAATGCGGGAAAGAACACATCGTAGATGTGCAGGGACAAAGCATCATATTATCAGAGCCAGACGCCAAGACGCAGAGCCGATAATTTACAGGATAAATCCTGTGGATTGTCGGCTTTTACTTTTAACCTATGGTTAGGTTCTGCTAACTAAAAGGAGGGAATTGTATGCAGCGACAAAAAGATTCTGTAAATTTGATGACATTCATTAAACCGCATCAATCAGGCTTTTTGCTTTCTATCATTCTTGCTGTTATCAGCGTCACAAGTGGTATCGTGCCATATTTCGCTGTGGCAAGGATCGTAAATCTGCTGATTGGAGGTGAAACGAATTTTTTTGCTTATTTAACATGGGGAATTGTTGCCCTTATAGCTTATCTGATGAAGTCCGTTTTTCATGGGTTATCTACCAGATGTTCCCATGAAGCGACATTCCATGTGCTTTCAGAAATACGACAGGCGATTGCGGATAAATTAACGCGTGTTTCTATGGGATATTTGACGGATACACCTTCGGGACGGCTGAAAACAACAATGGTAGAGCGTGTAGAGCAAATGGAAGTCCCTCTGGCACATATCATCCCGGAAATGACTTCTAACCTGCTTGTCCCCATCGCCATCATTATTTACCTGTTTGTGTTGGATTGGAGAATGGCACTGGTATCCCTGATTACGATACCCATCGGGATGCTCTGTTACATGGCCCAGATGAAGGAATACCCTAAAAAATACGGTGCTGTTGTTCATGCAAGTAAGTATATGAGCGCCACCACTGTGGAGTACATCAATGGGATTGAGGTTATCAAGGCGTTCAATCAAAGTGCTGCCTCCTATGGAAAGTTTACACAGGCTGTCCGTCAGAGCGTGGATCTCATGCTGGACTGGATGAAATCCACCCAGGGCTATTCTGCTCTGATGATGACGATTTGGCCTGCTGTACTGATTGGTGTGTTGCCTGTGGGATGCCTGTTCTATATGAACGGCTCTTTGTCTGCTCCGGACTTTATCACCATTGCCATTCTTTCTCTTGGCATTATGGGGCCGCTGGTTGCCGCTATCTTTCTGACGGATGATTTTTCTAAAATTGCAACTATCACCGGAGAAATTACTACTGTATTGTCCGAGCCTGATCTGAATCGTCCGTCCCAGAGGAAAAATCTCAAAGGATTGGATATTTCTCTGCGGGATGTGACTTTTGCTTATAAGGATACGCAGGTTCTGAACGGCATCAATCTGGACATCAGACAAGGAACCACAACGGCGTTAGTAGGACCGTCCGGCTCTGGTAAATCCACGATTGCGAAACTCATTGCCTCTTATTGGGATGTAGGAGGCGGGCATATCACCATTGGCGGTGTTGACGCAAAAGAACTTCCTCCAGAGCAGGTAATGGATCTGATTGGTTATGTATCCCAGGATAATTTTCTGTTCAATTTGTCCGTCCGTGAGAATATCCGCATGGGCAGGCCAGAGGCAACGGATGCCGAAGTTGAGGCGGTGGCAAAGGCTGCGGGCTGTCATGAGTTTATCATGGGATTGGATCACGGCTATGACACGATTGTGGGAGGTGCTGGCGGACATCTTTCCGGCGGCGAACGGCAACGAGTAGCTATTGCACGCGCCATGATGAAAAATGCACCCATTGTTATCTTGGATGAGGCAACTTCTTACACGGACCCGGAAAACGAGGCGGTCATTCAGGATGCCATAGGGCGGCTGACTCACGGAAAGACACTCATTGTGATTGCCCATCGCCTGTCCACCATTACCGGAGCGGAACAAATTGCTGTGGTAGATCACGGAAGGATTTTGGATGCCGGGACGCATGGAGAACTGTTGGAACGGTGTCCGCTCTATCAGCAAATGTGGGTAGCTCACACGCAGGCGCGAGACAACGATCAGATGGAAGGAGGTGCGGCGTATGTTTGACGCATATAAACGGTTCTTTCGATTTTCCGGGACAGAGAAAGGCACTTGGTATAAAGGTATGGCCTTTGAACTGCTGCGGAGCATTTTTGAGGCGTTACAATTTGTCGCTCTATTGGTAGTGCTGCGGGCGTTGGTAGAACAGAACATGACCGGGGTCACCGCATGGACGGCTTTGGGAATTATGGCGGTTAGTGTGACTGGTGCCGCGCTCTGCTGGTATCTGGCCCACAATAGCGAAGGACACGCCAACTACCGAATGTGCGGAGAAAAGCGTATTCACATCGGTGAACGCATGAAATATATGCCGATGGGTTATTTCAACGCACAGAGCCTTGGCAGCCTTACTGCGGCAGCCACCTCTACAATGTCCGATTTGGAGAGTATGTCTTTTGCAGTGATCGCCCGGACAGTTGTGGGTATGATCCGGACTACGATTTTTTCTCTGGCGATCATGTGCTTCGACTGGAGAATCGGTCTTGTGTTCTTTGTTGGGATGCTGCTGTTCCTTTGGGTCAATTCCCGACTGCTTAAGAAATCCCGCGAGCTTTCCCCAGGGCGATTGGCTGCACAGACTAAATTGGTGGATGCTGTGCTGGAATATATACAGGGCATGAGTGTGGTGCGCGCTTTCCACGGGGATAAAGCGGCAAAACAAACTCTAAACAATACCATCAAAGAAACAGAAAATCAAAACTTCAAATTGGAGCGCAAACGCATCCCCTACAATGTGCTGGAGCAGGTTGTTTTGCGCGTTACTTCTGTATTGGCAATCCTGCTTTCCATCTGGCTTTTCCTGCAAGGGAATATGTCTCTATTCACCTGTTTGATGATGGTGGTATCCGCGTTCCTGGTATACAGCGAATTGGAATCGGCTGGTGAGATGTTCTTTATGCTGCCGATGATTGATGCTTCTATTGACCGAGTAGAGGAAATTGACCGGGCACCCAGGATGGACGAGGGCGGCTCTGTTCAGGTGCCAAAAAGCCATGACATTTCATTTGATCATGTGGACTTCTCCTATGGAGATCGGAAAATCATTGATGATGTGAGCTTCACCATTCCAGAAGGCACAACTACCGCTATTGTGGGACCCTCTGGTTCCGGCAAGACAACGCTTACCAGCCTTATGGCTCGGTTCTGGGATGTGAATAAAGGCTCCGTGAAATTGGGCGGCATTGATGTAAAAGACTATTCGCTGGACAGCTTGATGAGCAATTTCAGTATGGTCTTTCAGAATGTGTATTTGTTCAACGACAGTATTGAAAATAACATCAAGTTTGGTAAGCCGGCGGCCAGCCATGAAGAAGTGGTGGCTGCGGCAAAAGCCGCCCGGTGCCATGATTTTATTATGGCGCTTCCTGACGGTTATGACACGGTGATTGGTGAAGGGGGAGCCACAATATCCGGTGGTGAGCGTCAGCGGCTTTCCATTGCCAGAGCCATGCTGAAGGATGCTCCCATCGTAATTTTAGACGAGGCAACCGCAAATGTTGACCCGGAGAATGAGGCGGAGCTTCAAGCAGCTATTGAAGCCTTAACCGGAGGGAAAACCATTATTATGATTGCCCATCGACTGAAAACAGTGCGTCATGCAAACCAGATTTTAGTGGTGGATCACGGAAGGATTGTTCAACACGGCACCCACGACCAACTCATCCAGCAAAAGGGCATTTACGCTGATTTCATTTTGAATCGTAAAGCTGCGATTGACTGGAAAATCAACGCATAGTGCAGGGAGGCGGAGGTGTGAGTACAAAAAGATTTCTACTCCAAAAAATTCTACAACTTTTTTTAACCTTATTTCTGGTAACGGCGATCACTTTTATTCTGATGCAGCTTTCGCCCATCGATGCCGCCGAAGCCTACTCGCGTCGTATATTCACGGTCGATGAGACGCGTATTGAAGCAGTGCGTGAGCAGATGGGATTGAATCGCCCGATTGTCGTACAGTATCTGGACTGGCTGAACGATTTGCTTCATTTTGACTTGGGGAATTCATATGTGGACAATCGGGATGTTTTCCTTATTGTCGGATCAGCTCTAAAGGAAACTGCCTGTATTGTGCTACTATCTGCGGTTCTTCAAGCAGTTGGGGCACTGGTGTTGGGGGTTCTGCTCTATTTGACACGAAAGAATGTGGTCGGGAAAATCTTGGCATTTGTGTCCATCGCGGCAATTTCCATCCCGGCGTTTTATCTGGCGACTTCGTTTATTGATGTGGTGGCCGTGAGATGGAACCTGATCAGTGTATCCGGTAATACCGGTTTAATGCGATACCTTCCGGCAGCACTCTGTCTGGCAGTGGGTGGGATTGCCTTTTTCGGGCAAATGCTTTCAAAGGCGATCCAGCAGGCCATGAACGAGGACAGCGTTCTCTACGCCCGTTGCCGAGGATTAAGCGACTCTTATATTGTAGTGCGGTACGCTATGCCCCAGGCCATCATCTCTACGGTTCCGACTTTTATGCAGATGATGGGAATGTGTATGGCGGGGTCCGCCATAGTGGAAAACATTTTTTCTCTTCCAGGATTGGGGTATCGGATTGTAAACAGTCTGACAAATCGTGATCTGCCCGTGATTTATGCAACGGTGCTGTTTCTTGCTTTTGCACTGGTGATTTTCAACATTCTGGCAGACATTATCCAGCGCCTGCTCCAGACACGAAAGGGGGGTCTGTGATGAAACATTTGAAATGGATACTTCCGATCCTCATCATTGCTTTTTGCTTCCTCGGTTTTCTGATTGCCCCCCATAACCCGGAGGCGATGGATATTGCTAACAAGTATGCGCCATTCAGTGCAGAGTTTCCTTTGGGGACCGATCAGTTCGGGCGCTGTGAATTATCCCGGCTTTTGTATGGCGGATATGTGACCCTCGGTATTGTGCTGCTGGGCGGAGGCATTGTGCTTGTTCTTGGTACGCTGATTGGATTATGGCTGGGCAGAGCAAATGCCGCCAGAAGTTTGGTATTTAGCAGCTTGCTGGACGCTGTAACGGCAATCCCACCTTTAGCTTACCTTATCATTTTTGTCGGGATATGGGGAAACAGCATCCCTACTATGCTGGTGGCGCTAACCGTTTCTCTGATTTTGAGGATGATTAAACTGGTCAAAACGCAGACAGAGATTGAACTGGATAAGGCTTATGTGCTGTGTGCGGTGTCCTCCGGGGCCTCCCGCAGCAGGGTGTTATTTGTCCATATCCTGCCGAACATTATCCGGCCTTTGGTCCATTTCCTCTGCCTGTCCTGCGCGGAAATGATTATGAATATCTCGGCGTTTTCCTTTATCGGGTTAACATTGGGCGATGATGTGATTGACTGGGGTTCGATGCTCTCCGAGGGGCGAAGTATGCTGATGACCCATCCATCGTTGCTTTTCCTGCCGATACTATTTATTTTCCTGTGTACCTTGGCCTTTAATTTGTTGGCAAAACAGTTGGAGGGAGGTGACGCGGCATGATAGAGGTCAAAAACCTGTCTGTTCAAACATCAAAAGGAGTCGTTCTGCTGGATCATGTGGAATTTACTTTGACCCCCGGTGTCTGTACTGGGTTGACCGGTGCCAGCGGCTCTGGCAAAACCACCCTCTTAAAGGCGCTGATAGGGGTATCGGATGGGGATGTATCCATTAACTCTGGACAAATATTGCTGGATGGAGAGGACCTGATAAAAAAGCCGGAAAAAGTGCGGCGGGATCTCTGCGGGACAACTTTGGGATTTATTCCGCAAAACCCGATGACTGCTTTCAATCTCCATGTGCCAGTTGGGACACAGATGTCAGAGACATTTCGGAAACGGCTTCGATTAGACAAAAGTGCTGCCCGCAAACTTAGTATGGATGTTTTGCAAAAGGTCAATCTTCTGGATACGGACCGGGTTTATCGTTCCTACCCCAGCCAGTTGTCCGGAGGGATGCTTCAGCGGGCAACTATGGCGATTTTAATTGGCCTCTCGCCTCGGTACATCTTTGCAGATGAGCCGACCTCCGCTTTAGATGAGGAAAACAAGGCGTATCTGATCCAGGTGTTGATGCGGATGAAACAACAGGCAGCAATTCTGTTTGTGTCCCATGATGATGCAGCTATTCGTACTCTCTGTGATGATCTGCTTGTGATGCAGAGCGGAACCATTGTAGAGTATGGCGCAACAGTAGATTTGTTTGCTGCCCCTCATAAGGAGTGGACAAAAGAGTTCGTGCGTCTGGCTATGGCTGAGGAAGGAGGTGGCTGGACATGGCAGAAATCCAAGTCCGAAATGTGAGTAAAGACTTTCTGGACGCCTCCGGCAAGCCCTTTCATGCGCTAAGAGACATTTCATTTACATGGGTAAAAGGGGAAAATATCAGTTTTACCGGGGAAAGCGGCAGTGGAAAAAGCACAATGGCCCGACTCTTAATCGGTTTGGAACGCCCCACCAGTGGCGAGATTTTGCTTGATGGCGAGAACATTGCCAAATGGAGTTATGGACAGTGGCGTAGCCATCGCACAAAGATACAGGCCGTTTTCCAGGATGCCACTGGCAGCCTGAACCGTAGGCTCTCCGTAGGGCATAACTTGGAGGAAGCATTACGCAATTTGACCAAGTTATCTTCCGGGGAGCGTAAACAGAGAATTTTAGAACTGATGGATTTGACGGCCACCAGTAGAAAACTATTAGATACGCCAACCAAAAACCTATCCGGGGGTGAGCAGCGGCGCGTTGCACTGTTGCGGGCGTTGGCTGTGCGGCCCGACTATCTCATTCTGGATGAGTTAACCAGCGGGCTTGATCTGATCTCTCAAAAGGCGATTCGGGAGGTTCTGGAGGCATACCATCGGGAATACCGGTGCAGTTATTTCCTTATCACCCACGATATGAAATTCGCCTATCGCCTGTCCCAGCGCATTTATGAGCTGGAAAGCGGGCAAATCGTTAAAATCGGTCAATCTAATATTGACATAAATTCACAAGAAAGGAAGTAAACCATGAAAAAATCGAAACTTGCTCGTCTCATTGCGGCCATTTGTTGTTTCGCCATGCTCCTTACTGCTTGCAGCAGTAATCAGACACCTGTGGAGTCTGGCGCCGACGGATCAACTACGGCAGACTCTGAAAAGAAAGTGCTGACCTACGCTATTGGAGCAGAAACCACAGACCTCTCCACCCTCTACATGAATAACTCTCTTTATTGCACCTCCAAGCTGGTGTATGAAAACCTGGTGGACTTTGACAATGGTGAGATTGTCCCCGGCCTGGCAGAGAGCTGGGAGTATAACGATGACCAGACGGAGCTTACATTCCATCTACGCCAGGGTGTCACCTTCCACAATGGGGAACCCTTCAATGCCGAGGCAGTCAAGACTAATCTGGAACATAAGCAGTCTAACCCGTCCTTTTACAGTTTGAAGGGCATTACTGACATTCAAGAGATTGAAGTTGTCGATGAGTACACCATCACGCTCCATTACGACCATCCTTTCTATGCCTACCTTCAGGATTTTTGCTGGCCGGATGTAAACCCCATGAGTGCGCCGGAGTACATTATCCCCGGTGACTTCCAGACTATCTCCGGCGTAGCAGGCACAGGCCCTTATATCTATGACGAGTATGTGGCCGGCGAGTACACTCGCTTTGTTCGGAACGAGGACTATTGGGGAGAAACACCCTATTGGGATGAGATTATCGTCAAGTACATTCCTGACTCGACCTCCCGCCTCCAGGCTCTCCAGACCGGTGAGATTGACATGATCTACGGAGGTACGCTTCTGACCTATGAGGAATACGACCAGGCTCTTGCTATGGATGGTATCGACGGGCAGATGGCCGAAAAAGATACCCGTGTGCAAGTAATCACGACCAATGCCACCAGCCCCTATTTGTCTGATATTCGTGTACGGCAGGCCATAGCCTATGCCATTGATAAAGAGGAAATGTCCGTAGCTATTTCTAACGGTTATGAACCTCCGGCAGACATCCCGGCCACCCGCGATACTCCTTATGCGGATGTGGAGTTAGAAACAACTTATGATTATGACCCGGATATGGCAAATCAGCTTCTCGATGAGGCTGGCTGGTTGATGAACGAAAGCACCGGTATCCGCGAAAAAGATGGAGAACCGTTGAGTCTCTTACTCACACTGGAGACTGGCAGCACATCCGTTAGTATGCCTACTGCCGAAGTCATCAAGAGCCAACTTGCAGAAGTGGGAATTGATATTACGATCTATGGAACTGAGCAGATGCAGTGGTATGCCGATTACCTGGAAGGCAAGTTTGACCTGACCTTGTGGCATTGCCAGTACGCCTTTGCGTCTCCCCATTGCTGGTTTACTCCTATGGACAGCATGGTGCCGCAGACGCCCTCGCTGCCCGGCATTGAAGGATCTGATGAGTTCCTTGCTACCATCAAAGAATTGACTAATATGTCCGATGACCAAGAAGTTCGGGATACCTACACCTACCTATTTAACTACGATGTAGGTAATGTGTTGGATATTCCGCTTACTTATCAAAAGGATATGCTCGTTTATAACACTGATAAGATTGCAGGCTATACCTTCACAGGAACACCTTGCTTCTTTGACATTCTGTCTCTGGAACCTGCGGAATAAGGGAGGCAATATAATGAAACTCCATGCGTCGGGAGAAGATTACCTGGAGGCTATCCTTGTTCTCCATAAGAAGATGGGCATGGTGCGCTCCGTGGATGTTGCCCGGCACCTGGAGGTGTCAAAGCCAAGCGTGAGCCATGCCGTGACCACTCTAAAAGAAGGTGGGTTCCTTACGATGGATGAGGACTTCTTTCTTCATCTGACTGACTTAGGGCAAGAAATTGCCGAGCAGACCTATGAGAAGCACCGCTTTTTCACGGATTTGCTCACCGAGGCTGGCGTTGATCCGGCATCGGCGGAGCGGGACGCCTGCCGGATGGAGCATGTCATCAGCCAGAAGTCCTTCGAGCATCTACGGGATGCCTACAACTCACATAAAGAAGATTGATTTGCCCGCATGACGATGGGGTAAAACAGTAACGCGGCCGGGCACATCAAACCCGACCGCGTTATTCGTCTTTTTGGAAGGTCTCCGCCTGTTTGCAGAGAGCGATATACTTCTGGATCTCCGCCTCACTTTTCCCGGCGAAGAAATCAACGACCGTTTTTGAGACGGTCCCGGTCACCATGTCGGGGAAGATTGCAGCATCCAGGCTGATATTCAATTCTTTTGCCAGAAGCGCCACGGTTTCAAATTTGGGGTTGCTTTTACATTTCTCTATCTCAATGATCGTGCGGACACTCATGTGGAGCCGTTCAGCCAACGCCTTCTGCGTCAAGTGCTGCCGTTTCCGCTCCGACCGCAGTTTCCACGCAAATAAATCAAGCGGATTGTTCATTGCACATCACCTCTACTTCATTTTAGGATGTGCTACCGCTCACTTAAATAACCATATAAATCATGTTATATGATGTCTAACTCATATTTTGAGAGTAAAGGAAGATATGGATGAGAACAGCAGGGACAAGGAGGTTAAAATAAGGCGGGGTTCGTCACTCATGTGCCAGCCCTCCCCGCCATCTCGAAAAATATTCAAATAACGAAGTAGCGAGCCACGCTCATGGAAGTGAGCTGTGGCTCGCTTTTTATATATCAGGGCTCACCCATGTTGTTCCCCGCTCTTTTGAGCGCCGGCGCCTGAGTGTGGGGTGCCGCTCCCCGCCCCGTTTTGTCCCGACCCACTGGCCTGAACGAAACGAAAGGAGCTTATCTATGAGCGGCAAGAAAATTACATATAATCCCCCCGCAACGAAGCCAAAACGGCCTATCGCTGAACGAGTAGTGAGCGAAAGGGGAAGAAAAGAACTGCCTCCCGGCACGAAGGGAGGTGAGAACTTGAAACCTGACCGCCACTACGAGCACAAGCAGCACGCCTTTGACAGCTACTGCAAGAAGGTGCTGAAATACGAGGCGTACAACGGCTATCGTGAGATCAGCCGCCGCCAGAAGTATGAGGCACTGTTCAGCGAACTGTCGGAGGAGGAATTGGCCCAGCTTGCGGTTTATGACCGCTACTCCTGGGAATACACGGCCTTCCCCGTGGGAGGCGCTGTGATCCTGATCGAGGATGACCGGCTGGCCGAGGCGCTGAACGCGCTGCCCCAGGATGGAAGGGACATCCTCCTGATGTACTTCTTCCTGGACATGGCAGACCGCGAGATCGCCGAGCGTATGAACATGGCACGCCGGACGGTCAACGCCCGCAGGCAGAAAGCCTATCGGCTGCTAAAGGAGCTGATGGGAGGTGATGTAGATGGTTAAATCTGCAAGCACACGGGCGGCCCTGCTTCCTTACCCTATCATCGCCGCCGCTGTCCGGGGAGAGCCGGACGCGGTAAACACGGTGATCCGCCACTATTCCGGCTACATAGCAGCGCTTTCCACCAGGACAAGCTATGACGTCCATGGCTGCCCTTATTCCTATGTGGATGAAGAATTGCGCCGCAGGCTGGAAACGAAGCTGATTATCGCCATCCTGGATTTTGACCTGAACTGATCCGGGAATGGGGCGTTGCGTGTTCCCCTTTCCGCGCGGTGCCCCGCACCTTGACAAAGAAAGCCCGTTGGGAGGCCAGCGGTGCAGCATAAGACAAACGGATACATTCCTGTTTGTGCCGAGCCATACGGTCGGTGCGCCATGACCTCGTTTCAAGTCCGCAGGACGGGACCACTGTAACGGGCGA
>ENA-UALL01000818-UALL01000818.1-human-gut-metagenome-genome-assembly--contig:-NODE-818-length-12900-cov-12.167692_pt1 | contig 12900 bp, 7 predicted proteins | sample MGYA00243699_ERZ654466 | MGnify/ENA primary metagenome ERZ654466 (study PRJEB26926, sample SAMN06164635) | human gut metagenome | biome: ENVO:00009003; feature: ENVO:2100002; material: ENVO:00002003...
TTGAAGTCATAATAGTAACACATTTATTAGTTTGTAAATGTGTCTACCTATATCAGGATAAGACAGATTGATAATTGACGATTGATAATTATCGTTAATCCTTAATCCCTTGTTTCAAGTATTCGTAAAAGCTATATTGCGACCGTACCTTCTCCTTTTGCGGTCGCGACGACTTCCAGCGGTTTCGCAACCGGTCGTCCACAAAGCAGGCTTTCCGTTTGTCCGACAGTTGTATGGATAGCATATCGATGAGCTCTTGCTTCAAGTCCGGGTCCAGAATGGGGGTGACGGCTTCGATACGGCGGTACAAGTTACGCCGCATCCAGTCCGGCGAGCCGAGGAAGAGCTTGGGTGCGCCGCCGTTGCCGAAGTACCACACACGGGCATGTTCCAGAAAGGTATCCACGATGCGTGTCACGCGGATGTTGTGGCTGTACTCCTGCCCGGGGATGAGGCAGCAGATGCCGCGGACAATGAGGTCTATCTCTACACCGGCTTGCGAGGCTTCGTAGAGGCGGTCTATCATGGCGGGGTCTTGCAGGGCATTCATTTTTAGGATAATCCGTCCTTGCTTGCCTTGCCGGGTCAGTTCTATTTCGTGATTGATGAGGCGGTTCAGTTCAGGAATCAGGTTGAAGCGGGCCACAAGCAGGCGGTGGAACACTGGATTTTCCTTTCCCTGCAGAGTACGGAACAAGTTGTGCAGGTCGTTTACAATCACTGGGTTGCAGGTGAATAGTCCGCTGTCCGCATAGAGGGTGGCGGTCTTTTCGTTGAAGTTGCCGGTGCTGATGTAGGCGTAGCTTGTCAGTTTGCGCCCTTCCTTATCGCGGCGTAGCACGAGGGCTACTTTGGCATGTACCTTTAGTCCTGGTATGCTGAAAATGATGTTGATGCCGGCGGCTTTCATCATCTCGGCGGTGGCGAGGTTGTTTTCTTCGTCGAAGCGGGCTTTCAGTTCCACAAAGACGGTGACTTTCTTTCCGTTCTGTGCGGCGGCTATCAGGGTGTTGATGACGGTGGAGTTCTCTGCCACGCGATACTGGGTCACCATGATTTCGCGCACGGTGGGTTCGTGGACGGCTTCATATAGAAAATGGATGAAGTGGTCGAAGGAGTGGTAGGGATAATGCAGCAGCAGGTCCTTCTTCTCCACATAGCGGAAGATGGATTCGCGTTCGTCCAGGCAGGTCAGCTTCATGGGCTGGGGTTTCTTGATGGGACGTACGCTTTGGTTGGGATTGGGCAGATGCCGCAAATCCTCCATGTTGAGGTGCTTGTCTCCCGGCACCAGCTCCCGGCGGTCTATGCGGTAGGCATCTACCAGAAAGTCGAGGAAGTCCTGGGGCATGGCGCGGTCGTATACAAAACGGCACACGGCGCCTATCTTGCGTTTCTTTACCTTCTTCTTCACCTGCTCGATGATTTCGGAGGTATTGGCGGCATCGTCTATCAGAATATCCGCATCGCGTGAAATCTTGATGCAATAACTGCTGTCCACTTCATAACCGGGGAAGATGGTATCCAGATTGGCCTTGATGATGTCTTCAATGAACATCAGATAATAGTCTTTCCCCACCTTGGGCAGCTGGATGAAGCGCGGCACTTTGCTGTACGGCAGTTTCATCACGAAATATTGGATGCGGTTTGGAGAACCGACGGGAGCTCCTTTCAGATGAAGCCGTACGGCCAGATAGAGACGGTTGTCGCGCAGGAATGAAATCACCTTGTCCTTGCTTACGGGCACCGGGGCCAGATAAGGGAATATCTCTTCGCGGAAGAAGCTGCGCACAAAGTCGCGGTGAAACGGTTCTACGTTGCGGCTTTGATAAAATATGATGTGATGTTTCCGCAGGGCGGGCAGTATCTTCTGTTCGTAGATGCGGATACGTTCCTCCAGTTGGCGGTTGACTTCTTGGTTGATTTCATCTACCAGTTCGGCGGCAGACTGCATAGTCTCTTCATCGCTTTGCGAGGCTCCGGTGGCTATGGCCTTATGGTCGGCTACGCGTATCTTGTAGAATTCTTCCAGATTGGAGGAGTATATGGAAATGAAGTTGATGCGTTCGTATAGCGGCAGTGTATCGTCTTCGGCTTCCAGCAGCACGCGGTAGTTGAAAGACAGCCAGCTGATATCACGTTTGAAATATCTGTTTTCCATAGTTTAATGTGCTAAAGTGATTAATGTGCCAATGTGCTAATGAAGAGAAATTCGCGGATGGTGCGCAGCCAATTAGCATATTGGCACATTATCACATTAGCATATTGATTTCTTTCCCAAATATAATTACCTTTGTCTTAATAAACAAAGGAAAGATGACAAAAGTTGGTTTATTATCGGATACGCATGGCTACTGGGATGAAAAGTACCTGCAATATTTTGAGGGCTGTGACGAAATATGGCATGCCGGTGACATCGGTTCGCTGGAAGTGGCACAGAAGCTGGCGGCTTTCCGTCCCTTCCGTGCCGTGTATGGCAATATTGACGGGCAGGAGATACGGCAGCTCTATCCGCAGATTCTCCGTTTCACGGTGGATGGGGCGGAGGTGCTGATGAAGCATATCGGCGGTTATCCCGGCAACTACGACCCTTCCATCAAGGGCAGCATTCTGGTGCGTCCCCCAAAGCTGTTCATCAGCGGGCACTCGCATATACTGAAGGTGAAGTATGACAAGACGTTGGATGTACTCCACATCAATTCGGGCGCTGCGGGCATTCAAGGTTTCCATAAGGTGCGTACGATGGTACGCTTTGCGGTTGATGGGGGAACGTTTAAAGATTTGGAGGTGATAGAACTTGCTGACCGATGATGTAGTTTGTTTATTTTCAATGGATTGTATTTACCGATTGTTTACGCTGTAGTGTAAAAGCCGTTACATGCTAATGTAAAGGTCGTTACGCTATTGGGTAAAGGCCGTTACACTATTTGGTAAAGGTCGTTACACGCTGAGGTGAAGACCGTTTCATCAAGGGGTGACGGCCGTTACGCACTGAAGTAAGCAAAACAATGTACCGGAGTAAGCAAAGCAATGAAGTAAAAAGATGAAACCAAGCCTTCACTTAATCGAATTTTTCCATTATCTTTGTACCCGAATAGCAAGTAGAGCCGTGGGGCATCGTCCTCCTTCTTATTTTATTCTCCATTTTGAAGTATCACCGAAAAAGAACTGAAATATGAAAGGAATTATTCTTGCAGGTGGCAGTGCCACTCGTCTCTATCCGTTGTCCAAGGCTATCTCCAAGCAGATAATGCCCGTCTACGACAAGCCGATGATATATTACCCGCTCTCTACACTGATGTTGGCGGGAATTCGCGAAGTGCTTATTATCTCTACTCCACGTGACTTACCCATGTTCCGCGAACTGCTGGGAACCGGCGAAGAACTCGGCATGTCCTTTTCCTATAAGATACAAGAGAATCCCAACGGATTGGCACAAGCCTTTGTGCTGGGTGCAGAGTTCTTGGACGGCGGACCGGGCTGCCTTATTCTGGGCGACAACATGTTCTACGGTCAAGGCTTCTCCGCCATGCTGAAGCGTGCCGCTTCCATAGACAAGGGTGCCTGCATCTTTGGTTATTACGTCAAGGACCCCCGTGCCTACGGTGTAGTGGAGTTTGATGCCAACGGCAAAGCCGTCTCGCTGGAAGAAAAGCCTGCCAATCCTAAAAGCAACTATGCCGTCCCCGGACTGTACTTCTACGACTCCACCGTGACAGAGAAAGCCGCCTCCTTGAAGCCCTCTGCTCGCGGCGAATACGAAATTACCGACCTCAACCGTCTCTATCTGGACGAGGGCACGCTGAAAGTGGAGCTCTTCGGCCGTGGCTTTGCCTGGCTCGACACCGGCAATTGCGACAGCCTGCTGGAAGCCAGCAATTTTGTCGCCACCATCCAGAACCGTCAAGGCTTCCGCGTGAGCTGTATCGAAGAGATTGCCTGGCGCAAGGGCTGGATAGATGTAGACCAGCTGTATCGCTTGGGTGAACAGCTTGGCAAGACCGAATATGGCAAATACCTGATGGAACTGGCTGAATCGAAGCGATGAACTCTTTGTTCCCCAAAAAGAGAAGGAGAATAGTTCTCCTATAAAGGCCCGCTGACTTTAATTTTTAATTTATAATTTTTAATTCTCATGAAGACTTATCTCGTAACCGGTGCCGCCGGTTTTATCGGCGCCAACTATATTAAATACATCCTGGCAAAACATAATGATATTAAAGTGGTGATACTGGATGCCTTGACCTACGCAGGCAATTTGGGCACCATTGCCAATGACATTGACGATGAACGTTGCTTTTTTGTAAAAGGTGACATCTGCGACCGCGTGCTTGCCGACGAACTGTTTGCCAAGTATAAATTCGATTACGTAGTGAATTTTGCTGCCGAGAGCCACGTAGACCGTAGCATAGAGAATCCCCAGCTTTTCCTGATGACCAACATCCTGGGTACACAAAACTTGCTCGATGCCGCCCGCCGTGCCTGGGTCACGGGTAAGGACGAGTCCGGTTATCCCACTTGGCGCAAAGGCGTTCGTTACCATCAAGTGTCTACCGACGAAGTTTACGGCTCACTTGGTGCCGAAGGCTACTTCACAGAGCAAACCCCGCTCTGCCCGCACAGCCCTTACAGCGCCAGCAAGACGAGTGCCGATATGGTAGTGATGGCCTATCACGACACCTATAAGATGCCCGTCACTATCACCCGCTGTTCCAACAACTACGGTCCTTATCACTTCCCCGAAAAGCTGATTCCGCTTATCATCAAGAATATTCTCGAAGGCAAGAACCTCCCCGTCTATGGCGACGGCAGTAACGTGCGTGACTGGCTCTACGTGGAAGACCACTGCAAAGCTATCGACCTGGTTGTCCGCGAGGGTGTGGAAGGCGAAGTCTACAACGTAGGCGGTCACAACGAAAAGACCAATCTTGAAATCGTGAAGCTGACTATTGCCACCGTCCGCCGCTTGATGGAGGAAGAACCCCGTTACCGTGCAGTGCTGAAGAAACAAGTAAAAGCCGCCGACGGCACGATTGACATCAGCTGGATAAACGAAGACCTTATCACCTTCGTCAAAGACCGCCTAGGTCACGACCAGCGTTATGCCATCGACCCCACAAAGATTACCAATGCCCTGGGCTGGTATCCGGAGACGAAGTTCGAGGTCGGTATCGTCAAGACCATTGAATGGTACCTGAACAACCAGCCGTGGGTGGAAGAAGTGACCAGCGGTGACTATCAGAAGTATTACGAACAGATGTATGGAGGTAGAGGTTAAGGTTTAGGGATTAGGGTCTAACCGCTAATCCTTAACCTCTAACCTCTCAATTCAGCGCCACCGCTAACAGTAATCCTAAGAACAGCATATTGCGCGACGTCTCGCCCAGTATGCTGTTCAGCTTTTTACCGCTACCTATCTGTATCATTTTGCGCCACGTCAGTGCGTGCATATAGAGATAGACGCAGGGAGCCCAGATAAATTCCAGCGGAGTCAGCTTGCCCGTGTAGACAAACCAGAAGCAGAGCAGCACGGCGGCGATGCCCAGTGCCAGATACATATTCTCACCGAACTTCTTGCCGTAGCGTACCACCAGCGTACACTTGCCGCTCACGGCATCCTGCTCGCGGTCGCGATAGTTGTTCACCATCAGCAAGGTGTCTATGGCGAGGCCACTGACGAGCGACAGCACCACCACATCCATATTCAGCGTATAGGCCTGCACGTAGTAGGTGCCGCATACGGGCACGAAGCCGAAGAACACCAGCACCAGTACGTCGCCCCAGCCCCGATAGGAGAGCAGCGTGGTATAGAGGAAAGCAAACAGTATGCACACCACGCCCAGCACCACCAGTTCCCAGCCTCCGTGGGGCAGCTGCCCCCAGACGGTGAACAGCACTGCCAGCCCTGCCAGGCACGACAGTGTCAGTGCGATGCCGATGCCGGTTTTCATGGCTGCCGGCGTAATCCAACCTTCGGCGCAGGCGCGCTGCGGCCCCAGCCGGTCTTCCCGACGGTCGGTCCCTTTCTGGAAGTCGAAGAGGTCGTTGATAAAGTTGGCGGCAATCTGCATGCCGCAGGCAAAGAGGGCGCACAGCAGGGCGGGTGCGGTCTTGAATTGTCCGTCGCTGAAGGCAAGGGCACTGCCCAGCAATACCGGGATGATGGCTCCCGTCAACGTCTTGGGGCGGGCGGCGAGAAACCATGCGTAGGGTGAATTCTGTTTAATCTCGTTCATCGTAGTTCCAATTTAGTTCGGCATCTGCCAGCAAAAATACTGAAAATCCCTATATTTGTACCCACTTATGATGAAGAAGTTAGTCTACATATCCATTCTTTCTCTGCTGCTCTTGTCTTCCTGCCGTTCCAAGCGGATGATTACCGTGTCGTTGCCGCAGCCAGTCATGCAGGCAGACAGCACGCAGCTTGGCGATACTATCGGGTTGCCCGCCCGCCTTTCGCCGATGTTCACCTTTGACCAGTCTGATTTGCGTAATGTCCGCCGCCAGCCGGCGAAGGGCGAGGTAAAGAAACAGCAGATAAAGAAAACGGCACCGGTACAAAAGGTAATTGTGCAGCGAGGTACAAGAATCACATCGAAAACCACCCACGTAGGCTCGGCCTATAAGGGCGTCAGCCGCATTAAGACGTACGACTTCACGCATCGCGACGTGCCTGCCGCCTTCGAGGGCTTCCGCATCGCCTTTGTCTCCGACCTGCACTACAAAAGCCTGCTGAAGGAGGAGGGATTGAAGGACCTGGTCCGCCTGCTCATAGACCAGAAGGCCGACGTGCTGCTGATTGGCGGCGACTTTCACGAAGGCTGCCAGTACGTGCCGCCCGTCATGGCTGCCCTGGCGCAAGTGAAGACGCCGTTGGGCACCTATGCCGTGCTTGGCAACAATGACTACGAGGCTTGCTATGACGACATCGTGCGCGAAATGAGGCATTATGGCATGCATCTGCTGGAGCATAAGGTGGACACCCTGCGGCGTGGCGGCGAGCGGATTCTTGTGGCGGGCGTGCGCAATCCTTTCGACTTGGGCAAGAACGGCACATCGCCCACACTCGGCCTTTCGCCCGACGATTTCGTAATCCTGCTGACGCATACGCCAGACTATGCCGAGGACGTCCCGGTGACAAACTCCGATCTCATCCTGGCCGGACACACGCATGGCGGGCAGGTGACGCTGTTCGGGCTTTATGCACCGATAGTCCCCTCGCACTACGGGCAGCGGTTCCTCTCCGGGCTGAAGTACAACTCAAAGAACATCCCGATGATTGTCACCAACGGCATCGGCACTTCGCAGAAAGCCATCCGCATGTTTGCTCCCGCAGAGGTGGTGATGATTGTGCTGCACCGGCTGACGGACTGATTTATTCTTCGGGCATCAGCACCACTCCCAGTTTCTTCTTGCCATCCATCTTTACCACCATTGGCTGGTGGAAATGTACATGCCGCAGGTACTTCGTCTCGTGTACGGCAGGCTGTGCATTCAGGAATTCCTGGTTGTATACGCCGTCATTCATAAAGGCGTTGATGGTAAAGTATCCCACTCCAAAGGAGGTCAGGTTCTGGAAGAAGTGGGTTCCCTGGCTGGGGTCTACCCGGTAGTTGGTCAGTCCGGCTTCCACTATCACGCGGGCAGCGCTGATGTGCGGCCACTTCACGGGGATGCCGAGCCAGGTGTCACTGCTACCCCAGCGTCCGGGACCTACAAGGACATAGTTGCGGCCTTCGTCCAGGAACTGCTGGTTCAGCTTCTCTATCTCCCAGGCAATCTCCTGGTTGTGGGAGGCACTATAGTCGTCTGTCTTCACATAGATAATGTCATGTATCTCGTTCATGATGCCATGTCCCAATGAGTTGTTGGAACGGAGCAGTACCTGGTCGTCCGGAATGGCGGTAAGGTCTTCATCCAGCATCTCCTTGGTGTCGACTATCGGGCGGATTTGCAGCAGGTAGAAGGTGCCGGTTTTGTCCTTCTCGCGGCTCATGGTGGCGGCAAACTCTATCTCTACGGGACGGCGCATCTCCTGCTCTCCGTATTTCAAAGCCAGTTGCAGGATGCGTGGCAGGGGGAATACGTCGTGTTGCAGGATGTTGGCAAAGGTGATGACTTTGCGTCCGCCGGGATAAAGCCCGTCGCGGATAATCTGGTCGTAAGGGTCGTAGGTGGAGGCTATGTAGTTCAGTGCTCCGTCCTTTTCCGCTTCTTTGACGTGCAGTTTCAGCAGGTTGAAGCCGTCGTCGATGGAGAAGTCGTGACCGGCATTGCGCAGGTCGAGGGCATAGAAGCGGGTCTGAGTCTCTTTGAGGGCAATCTCCATTTCGCTGGTTTGCAGCACCTGGTTGGGGTGATAGGGCGAGAAGCGGAGCGTCATGCCGCCGTCCACGATGTATTTACCTAAACCGAGCGCCAGATTGACGATACCTTCTTCTGCCTTCTCGTCGCCGATGGGGTAGTAGTTGAGCGAACGTGCCACACCGGACATGCTGGGGTAGTAGCGGTCACCATACTGGTTGCCCACTACCTCTTGCAGGATGACAGCCATCTTTTCCTGGTCGATAACGTTGCTCGTTGCCTGCATGTATGCCTTCGAGTCGCGGAAGTAGACCGAAGCATATACTCCCTTGATGGCATCGCTCAGCATGCGCAGCATCTCGTACTTGTCGTCCAGATAGGGAATCATGTAGGTGTTGTAGATGCCGGCGAAGGGTTGGTAGTGCGAGTCTTCCAACAACGAGGACGAACGGATGGCAAGCGGCGACTTCACCACGTCGAAGAAGGTGAAGAAGTCCTCCACCAGGCGGTCGGGCAGCTTTGCTTTGAGGAAGTAGCGCAGGATGACGTCATCGTCGGCATCGGACAAGGCTATCTGATACAGATTGTTGGTATCCATAAACTCGTCGAACACATCGGTACAGAGCACGATGGTCTTGGGGATGGCGACACGGGCATTCTCAAACTCTTCGAACTCGGGGTGATGCTTCACCAGGTTGTCGATGAAAGCCAGTCCGCGCCCCTTGCCTCCCAGCGAACCGTCGCCAATACGGGCAAAGTTGGAGTATCGGTCAAAGCGGTCGCGCCTGAAGACTGCCACTACTCCCTGGTTTTTCATCTTGCGGTATTTCACGATAGCCTCGAAGATAATTTTACGGTGGGCATCCACGTCTTGCAAGCTATTCCAGGTGATGGGCCGCAGGAACTCTGCCACGGGAAACATGGCACGTGAGTAGAGCCAGCGGCTGACGTGGTTGCGGCTGATGTGGTAAAGGAATGATTCTGCCGGAACAGCAAAAAGAATGTTCTGCAGCTCTTTGAGATTCTTTACGCGGGCAATCTCTTCCAGCGTGTCCGGGTTGCGGAAGATAAAGTCGCCGAAGCCGAAATTGTCTGATACAATACGGCGCAGGTCCACATCCATCTTTTTGGAATTCTTGTCGATGAAGGCGGCATCGTATTTGGCTGCATACGCTACGTTGTCCGATTCGCTGGACTGTATGATAAGGGGTACAAACGGGTCTTCCTTGCGGATGGCGGCACAGAGCTTGATACCGGCCAGTCCGTCCTTCTCGCCCCGTTCTACGCGGGGGAAGCGTACGTCGGTGATGACACCTAATATATTATTCTTATATTTTTGGTAGATGCCAAAGGCTTCTTCATAGGTACGTGCCAGTACAATTTTGGGACGTCCCCTCATGCGCAGTGTGCGCTGGTGGGCATTCAGTGCTTCAGTAGAGAATTCCTGGCTCTGCTTCAATACGAATTTATACAGATTGGGCAGGATGGAGGAGTAAAAGCGGATGCCGTCTTCCACCAGCAGGATGAGCTGCACACCCACTTCGTTGACGTCGTGCTCCAGGTTCATCTTGTCCTCTATCAGCTTGATGATGGAAACCAGCAAGTCGGTGTTTCCCAGCCAGCAGAACACATACTCAAAGGGACTGAGGTCTTCATTGGCAATACGCTTGGTGATGCCGTGGCTGAAAGGGGTAAGTATCACCATCGGAATCTGTTCATACAGGTTTTTGATGTATCGTGCCACGTCGAAGCTGTCGTTGTCTCCCGTGCCCGGCATGCAGATGATGAGGTCGAAAGAGATGGAGGACAGCTGTGTCAGCGCCTCCTCGCAAGTGGAAACCTGCGTGAAACGGGGAGGGTAGCGCAAGGAGAGCGAAGTGTATTCATTGAATATCTTTTCGTCGATGCGGCCGTCATCTTCCAGCATGAAAGCATCGTAAGGATTGGCTATCAGAAGGACGTTGAAAATGCGCCGTGTCATGAGGTTGGCAAACTGTGTGTCCTTGAAATAGAGCTGGTTTAATTTGAACTTACTGAGCATGGCTTCTCATGATTTGTTGGTTTCGGAAGGCAAAAGTAATAGAAATCGAACCTATTCGGATAGTTTTTCGACCGTTTTTTTTATATTTATGCGTAATATTGCATCCGAAAAACAATATATGACCTATGTCTGCTCCATATCCGTTTCCATATAAATCCGTTGCATGTACATTTCTGCTGTTATGGGTGTTCGTTTTTTTGTCCGCTGACTTGTTTGCCGGTTCATTCCGCACCTTGGGTATCAAGGAGGGATTGGGTAGTCGGCAAGTATTCCAGATAAACAAGGATTCAGCCGGATTTGTCTGGGTGTATACTCATGTCGGGATAGATCGTTATGACGGGAATGAAATCAAGCATTACAAGTTGGACGGAATGGTTGATTCCAGGGACAATATCCAGTCTTCCACTACCATGATGTGTGATAAGGAGGGTATTGTCTGGGTTGCATTGAAGAATGGAAAAATCTATGCATACAACAAACTGACGGACTCTTTCCAATTGCGTGTGGACTTGGCCGATTACCTGCCTTCTCCGGTATTGTATAATATGCTGTTTGATGACGAAAACCGTTTGTGGTTGTGTATGTCGAAGGGGCTTTATTCTTGGGAAGAAAGTGCAGGGCTGTCTTTTGCCGGATTGAAGGGGCAATCTGTCCGTTGCATGGTCCAAATGGAAGATGAAGTGTTTTTTGCAGGCACCGACAAGGGTGTCTTCCGGCTGACGAGGGTAGGAACGGCAGGTTCTTCGTCTTTTGAGACGAGGCCGGTTGGCCTGCATACAGAGATGCATGTGGAATCGCTCTATGTCTTCGGAGCGAAGCTGTTCATCGGTACCTTTTCAAACGGCGTATTTGTGCTTGACGGTCCCGAAGGGCAAATACATTCCTTGAATGACCGGATTCCTCATGTACCTATCCGTTCGTTTGCAAGGACAAAGGATAATTTGCTGCTGGTGGGAGCCGACGGTGCAGGTGTTTTTTGCATGGATGTCGCTACCGGAGAACTTTTGAACCATTATATGAATAACGGGGATGATGACAAAAGCTTGAGTGGTAATACGGTATCCGATATTTGTGTGGATGAATCCGGAGTTGTATGGATTGGCACTTCTACGAATGGCATCAGCTATCTGGATCCGGAGATGCCGGATGTCTATAGAATCAGGCACGAACGCAATAATGATAATTCCCTGAAGTCGGACCATGTAAATGTGATGTTTCAGGACTCGGAGGGAGATTATTGGTATGGTACAAACAACGGCGTCAGCCTCTATCAACCTCGGTCACGCAAATGGACCCACTATCTGGACGGTACGGAATATAGTGGCAAAGTGGTATTGGCGCTTGCCGAAGACTCCGGGGGAAACATCTGGGTAGGTGGCTATGGTATCGGTGTCTATTGTATTCATAAACAGACCGGACGGGTACAGAAGAAAGAGAAAAGAAATGCACATCCGGAGAAGGGAATGGCCACCGACTATGTTTATGCCATTTATGCGGAAGGGGATTATGTCTGGTTCGGTGGTATTGAAGGAGAGTTTACCCGTTACGATATACGGACGGATACTTATACATATTACCCGATTGATTGCATAGGTGACATAAAGCCGGGTAAGGGGGGCTCATTACTGATTGCCGGTTGCAGCGGGTTGGCCGTCTTTGATAAGAAGTCGGGAGACACGCAGTGGCATCAGACGTTTGGAGACATCTCTCTGCATTATCCTGTCCGTTGCCTGATGCAGTCCTCATCCGGCGATACCTGGCTGGCTACAGACGGGGAAGGCCTTATACGTGTTGGGCCGGATGGGAAAGAGGCGCATGCCTATACCGTAGATGACAATCTGGTTTCCAATTCCATCAACAGCCTGCTGGAGGATAACGAAGGGCGTATCTGGTTCAGTACGGAGAAGGAATTGTATTGCTTGGACTGCTCCCGGGATATTATCATCAGTGCCAATGATTTTTTGGATGTCAGCTGGGGATATTACAATCCGAATGCTGCCCTTAAGTTGAAGAATGGATGTCTTGCTTTCGGCACCGCAGAAGGGGTTCTTTCCTTTCTCCCGTCTTTGGACTTGGGGACTCATGCACCCGTTGAGCTGATTCTGACAGACTTTAAACTGCTTTATGAATCGGTCAAAGCGGGAATGAAAGGCTCTCTTTTGCAAACGAATATCAATGATACCCGGAAAATAGATTTGAAGTATAATCAAAACTCCTTCTCTATTTCCTTCTCTGCCATCAACTTTGCAGTCCCGCATCGTATCAGGTATGAGTATAGGCTCGAAAATCACAATGAAGAGTGGGAACACTCCAATTCAGTGCGGAACGTGAGCTATATGAATCTCTCGTCCGGTAAGTATGTATTCCGCTTGCGGGCATTTGATAAATACACCGGGCAGCAGGTGGGAGAAAGAAGTCTGGATATTGTCATTCATAACCCTTACTGGGTTTCGTGGTGGGCGCTGTTCATCTATTTCATTTTGTTGTCTGTCTTTGTCTACATGTTTGTGCAGTATAGGAGGCATAAGGTGAACGAGGGGCGTATAAGGGACAAG
>ENA-UALL01000821-UALL01000821.1-human-gut-metagenome-genome-assembly--contig:-NODE-821-length-12849-cov-4.298108_pt1 | contig 12849 bp, 10 predicted proteins | sample MGYA00243699_ERZ654466 | MGnify/ENA primary metagenome ERZ654466 (study PRJEB26926, sample SAMN06164635) | human gut metagenome | biome: ENVO:00009003; feature: ENVO:2100002; material: ENVO:00002003...
CTACACGAGCCTTATCGTCGGCAGCGTCAGATGTGTATAAGAGACAGGTTCAGATAGCGGTTGTAGATGATCTGTCCGATATCCTGGTAATTCTTCTCAATCTGATCCTCAAGCGCATGCTGACGGGTGCGGATCTTCTGAATTTCTACGAATTCATCTGTTTTCTTTCCCACAGTATCCACTGTTTTTTTCAGTGTTTTACTTAAATTTCCAAAAAAATCCTCTGCCATAGTTAAAACCCTCTCTTTCTTATCTCTTATTTCAAGAAAACGCCAGTTTCACGTCTGCTCCGCTGTGTTTTCCAGTTACCTTATTTCTGCTCTAACTTTGGAACTTCCTGACCGCGCAGGAGAATCGTCGGCCCGCCGGTCTTTTCAATATAGTCTTTTGTGATGATAACCTCTCCGATGCTGCTGTCCTTTGGAATCTCATACATGATATCCAGCATGAAATCCTCAATGATCGAACGGAGTGCTCTCGCACCGGTATCTTTTTCCAGCGCTTTTCTTGCAATAGAGCGAAGTGCATCATCATCAAATTCCAGTTTCACCTCGTCGAGTTCGAGCAGTCTCTTATACTGCTTCAGGATCGCATTTTTCGGTTCTTTTAAGATCTCGACCAGCATATCCTCATTGAGACTCTCCAGCGTAAATACGATCGGCAGACGGCCAAGGAACTCCGGCACCATACCGAAAGTCCGAAGGTCTTCTAAGGTCACCTGTGACAGCAGGTTCTTATCCCCATCATACTTGTCCTTCAGATCCGCCTGGAAGCCAATGGAAGCTGTCTTGTTCAGACGCTCCTCGATGATGTCCGTCAGATCCGGGAAGGCACCGCCGCAGATAAAGAGAATATTTCTGGTATTGACGGTCTCGAGCGGAACCATCGCATTTTTGCTGTTGGCTCCCACCGGGACTTCAATATCGCTGCCCTCGAGGAGCTTCAGCATTCCCTGCTGTACGGCTTCTCCGCTGACGTCTCTCTGGTTTGTATTTTTCTTTTTCGCAATCTTGTCGATCTCGTCGATGAAGATAATACCGTGCTCCGCGCGCTCCACATCGTTGTCTGCGGCCGCTAAAAGCTTAGATACCACGCTTTCAATATCATCGCCGATATAACCCGCTTCGGTAAGGGATGTGGCGTCCGTGATGGCAAGCGGCACATCTAAGAGGCGTGCCAGTGTCTGCACCAGATACGTTTTTCCGGAACCGGTCGGTCCGATCATCAGCATGTTGGATTTTTCGATCTCGATATTTCCGTCCTGCGGTGCAAAGACACGTTTGTAATGGTTGTAAACGGCAACCGACATGACTTTCTTTGCACGTTCCTGGCCGATGACGTATTCGTCAAGCATCGCCTTGATCCGGTGCGGCGGCGGAATGTCCTTGATGGAAAATTCTTTTGTTTTCTTCTTTTCTTCTTTTTTCTTTACCCGCTGCCGGTTCGGGATCTGGTTGGAAAGCCCGGAGAGATCGAACATGCCGATATTCGGCATGTTGTTCATATTATTCATCATCTCATTGATCTGGCCCGGGTTCTGGTTCATGGTATCAAAGCTCTTCTGCATGCAGTCCGGGCAGATATTGATGTTTCCCGGAAGGGTAATCATCTTTCCGGCTTTGCTCTCCGGTCTGCGGCACATGAAGCAGACTTTTTCATAGGTATCTTCTGTATAATGGTCAGAGCTTTTTGTTTCCGCCTTCGTTTCGTCCGCGGTACCGTCCACTCTGTCTTTCTCTTCTGACATGATTTTTCAAATTCCTTTCTGTAATAGATCGCTTGGTCTAGCTTGATTATAGCCCAAAAGCCATAGGGTCACAAGTAAAAACTTTCTTAAAAATTACCAACTTTTTTAAGAATTTTACGAATTCAAAAAATTATATCAAAAAATGCAGAAAAAGGCGGACAGCCAGGCGTTCATATTCCTGTGCTGTCCGTCTTTTTTCTCTTAGGAAATAGTTATTTCGAGTTTTTATCTGTTGCCAAACGGATTCTGAATACCCTGGTCATTCTGATCGGAGCTTCCGGTTCCATCGTTTGTGGTTCCGTTGCTGCTTCCGCTCGTCTGCGGCATATCTGCTGCAGAGCCAAGGGTCAGCGTCAGTGTTACTTCTTTGTACTCACCATTATCCGCGCGCTGTACGGTGACATCTACAGTCTCGCCTGCCGCATAATAGGTCAGTGTCTCTTTTAAGCCTTTGGCGTTCGAGATGCTTCTTCCATCAAACGTGGTGATAACATCGCCTTTCTTGAAGCCCGCATCGGCTGCCGGGCTGCCGTCCACAACGCTCATGATGCAGACACCGGTCGGAATACCGTAGTTCTGGGAAACATCTGCGCTGACATCTGCCATGTTGATTCCGATATAAGCAGCCTCATCATCGCTGACTTTGTATCTTGTTGTCAGGTTCATCAGGTTCTGCAGAATCGGCTCCGCTTTCGAAATCGGGATCGCAAAGCCCATGCCCTCGACCTGTGTGGAGCTGTATTTTGCTTCGTTAATGCCGATCAGCTCACCGTTCATGTTCAGAAGGGCGCCGCCGCTGTTTCCAGGGTTGATGGCTGCATCGGTCTGGATCAGTCCCTCAGAAGTAATCGTCTCGCCGGTACTCTCATCCTGACTGGAGATCGTACGGTCTTTTGCACTGATATATCCGCTCGTCAGGGACTGGCCGGTTCCCAGTGCATTTCCGATTGCCACAACCTGATCACCGACCTCAAGGTCATCGGAATTTCCCATCACGGCAATTTTGATCTGGCTCTTTGTCTCGTCCTTGATGTCGGAAAGTTTTACTGCAACAACAGCAAGGTCATTGTCCGCATCGGTACCTTTGATCTGGCCTTCTACCGTCTCATCGTCGATAAAGCTGACGGAAAGAGACGTTGCACCGCTGACAACGTGGTTGTTTGTCGCAATCAGGAGCTCATCGTCGTTCTGTCCGACAATAACTCCGGTTCCGCTTGCAGGAACTTCCTGGCTTGTGGTTCCGAAGAATGTCTCAACTTCTTCCACCGTTGTCGTAGAAATTGCTACCAGAGACGGCATCGCACTCGATGCAACATCTTTCACGGACATCTCGCCGGTTGCTTTTACGGTATCGGAGGTATCACTGCTGTCTGCTGCCGTTGTTGTGGTGGTCGTCGGAATTGTAACTTCCTGCTTCTGCTCTGTTGCTGTACCGATCACTTTCGTACCGACTGCTGCAGTCCCAATGAAAACACCGCCTGCCACGAGTCCGAAGCACGCTGCCATGGCAAGTGTCATGCCCCATTTTTTTGCGGCTGACATTGGTTTTTTCGCTTTCTTTTTGTGATCCTGCGGCTGCGGGACGGCAGAAAACTGTGGTTTTTCCTGCTTCGGAGCACTCTGTGTCTGTGACTGGTACTGATAATGTTCTGTCTTTGCAGAAGATGTCTGCTCTGCCTTTGCCTCCGACAGGTCCGGTTTTCCGGTGTAGGAAGCGCTGTTATTCTCCTCGCCGGTCTTTCCGCTGATTTTCGGATTCACCCAGCTGTAGGTTGTCGTTTTCTTTTCTTCCGCCTTCGGCGCTTCTGCGGTTTCCTGCGGTTTTTCCGTCTCTGCCGCACTCTGCTCTGCTGTCGTTTCTGCTTTTACTTCTTCTGTATGCTCTGCAGCTTTGGTTTCCTCTGCTGCCTCACCATTTATTTCTTCTTTTTTGAATTCTTCACTCATGGCTGATCCCTCTTTCTCTTTTCTATCTCAGGCACCAATACACAGTGCTCTTATTTCTTTCTTCATTTTCTACTGCCTATTGTACGTTAGAATTGTGTTGAAACTGTGATAATTTTGAAAAAAGAGGAATTTTATGCTGCGGTTTTTATTCTACCGTAACGGATTTCGCCAAGTTTCTCGGTTTATCCACATCGAGGCCTCTGCCGATCGATACGTAGTAGCCAAAGAGCTGCAGCGGAATAATCGCCAGGGAGTTTGCAAAAATCGGATTTGTCTCCGGCAGGTAAACTACGTAGTCGGCTACTTTTTCCACTTCTGTATTGCCAACGGTCGTTACCGCCATGACAAACGCGCCTCGTGTCTTCACTTCCTGAATATTGCTGATCGTTTTCTTGTAGAGCTCCGGCTGGGTCAGCACGGCTACGACAAGGCGTCCGTCCTCAATCAAGGAAATGGTTCCGTGTTTCAGCTCACCGGCTGCATACGCCTCGGAATGGATGTAGGAAATCTCTTTCAGCTTCAGGGAGCCCTCCATCGAGATTGCATAGTCGATGCCGCGTCCGATGAAAAAGACGTGTTCTGCCGCAAGATAACGGTTGGCAAAACGCTGTACGTTCTCCTTGTGGGACAGCAGCAGGGAAATCTGCTCCGGCAGGCGCTCAAGGCTCTGGATCATCGCATCGAAGTCATTCTGCGAAACGGTTCCGCGTACTTTGGCAAACTTCATCGCCAGAAGGTACTGCGCGATAAGCTGTGTGCTGTACGCTTTCGTTGTCGCAACAGCGATCTCCGGACCGGCCCAGGTGTACATGACATTGTCTGCCTCTCTTGCAATCGAACTTCCAACTACGTTTACGATGCCAAGGGTACGCACGCCCTTTTCTTTTGCAAGGCGGAGAGCCGCGAGGGTATCGGCCGTCTCACCCGACTGGCTGACGATGACCACGAGCGTATTTTCCGGCAGAATCGGATCACGGTAGCGAAATTCGCTTGCCAGATCTACCTCAACCGGGATTCTTGCCAGCTTTTCGAAGATGTATTTTGCGGTTACACCGGTGTGGTATGCGGAACCGCAGGCAACGATAAAGATTTTGCGGATCGCGCGGATCTCCTCATCGGTCATGCCGAGTTCTTCGATCACAACATCACCGTTTTTAATACGCGGCGTCAGGGTATCTTTTACGGCTTTTGGCTGCTCATGCATCTCTTTCAGCATGAAATGCTCATAGCCGCCTTTTTCTGCCGCATTCATATCCCAGTCGATGTGGGTTGCCTCTTTCTCCAGCTCCTCCTCGTCAATATTGTAGAAGTGAAGGCCATCGCGGGTCAGTTTCACGATCTCCTCATTTTCCAGAAAATAGACATCTCTTGTATATTTCAGGACAGCCGGAACATCGGATGCAATCAGGTTTCCGCTCTTACTTGTACCAACGATCAGCGGGCTGTCTTTACGGACCGCATACACCTCATCCGGATGGTCGCGGAACAGGATACCCAGTGCATACGATCCCTCCATGCGGTGCATAACCTTTGTGATCGTTGCAAGCGGATCGCCGTTATAATAGTAATCCAGCATATGGGCAATTACCTCGGTATCTGTCTCCGAAAGGAACTCATATCCTTTGGACATCAGTTTTTTCTTTAATTTCAGATAATTCTCAATAATTCCATTGTGTACAACGACAATCGAGTGGTCTTTATTGAAATGCGGATGTGCATTCAGATTGGAAGGTGCCCCATGCGTTGCCCATCTCGTATGTCCGATTCCTACGGTACCCGGAAGTGTCGCTCCATTTTGTGTCATTTCCTCAAGCACCTTCAGACGGCCCATTGCTTTCTGCATCTGAATTTTGTTTCCATCGTATACAGCAATTCCGGCCGAATCGTATCCGCGGTACTCCAGCTTTGACAATCCGTCCAGCAGCACCGGGGCAGCCTGGCAGGTTCCAATATATCCAACAATTCCACACATAGATTTTTTCCTCCTAACAGCAAAAGGCGGCACCCTTGTTCTGTTTTCAGGTTATGCCGCCTTCTAATTTCTTGTTCTTTACTTTTTTACCACGCTGCTCCGTTCTCTGTCAACCTTATGGAGCATTTCGTATTTACTTACAAAATCTTTTTATTTTTGTTTTTTACTTTCACTTATCTTCTATTTCGTTTTTTTCTTATCTTTCCGTGATATTCCCACCACGTTTTGTTTGAGGTACACCAGCGGATCACACCGTCCGGAAGGCTTTTGTATCGTTTTCCGAGGAAGTATCCCACATATTTGAATCCGCTTTGAAAGAATAACGTGACGAGCAGCCACGGCTTATGAATTTTGCAGACGTAGGATGCCGATTTTTTCACCATACGGATTCCCTCACCCTCAGACGGATACGCATCAAAGATCTCCGGATGCTGTGCCTGGGATACACCGAGGTCGAAATTGCGGTGAAACTGTGCCAGACAACCGTAATTGTGGGAATGTACCACCTTCGCATCTGCCGCATAGGCAATCGCATAGCCCGCCTGCACAAGATGCCCGGCATAGATCATATCTTCGTTAAACAAGGTGCTTTCTACAAATCCACCCAGCTCTTCATATGTCCTGCGGTCATACATTGCACAGACATTGGAGCAGAAAAAAGTCTTAACACCAAGTTTTGGCAGATCACCGGCATCCTTGATATCACTCTCCTCCGGATAGTTAAAGCCTCTCGTAAACCGTTCCAGTGTACGGCAGTCATCCCGCGGAAGCTGCCGCGCATAGGCCGCCTTCACATGCGGCAGTGAAAATTTTTCCACCAGATGTTCCACGCACGCATTGTCGTACGGCATGGCATCCTGGGTCATAAAAAGCAGAAGATCCGCATCCGAACTTTCTGCCATCGCCCTTCTCGTTCCGCCGTGGTCAAATTCGCTTGGCCGGATATGCTCTACCATAATTTTATCCGATAACTGCTCCCACGCCGGGTTCCAGAACTTTTTCCCTGTGTTTACAACCCGGATCGACCGGATCGGGTAAGTCTGTTCCAAAAGGCGGGGCAGAAGTTCTGCGAACTCCTGCCCTGGTTTATACGTTGGTATCATAACATCAACGGTATAGAATTTCATGTCTGGTTTTCTCCCTCGTATTTAGTCGCCTGCGATCACCGAATCTGCCTCTGCACCAGGCCCCTGGTTCAGCACATAGCCGATCATATCTTCATCGTAACCGCTCTTTCTTGCAATGTAGTCGCTGTACTCTGTAACAGCCGCAGACGGTTCATACGAAAGACCCGGATACAGATATTCATGCAGTTCTCTTACATTGAACTCCAGCGTAACCGGAATTACAACATCCTCACCAAGGGCATTCACTACATTTTCACCATAGCAGAGCTGGAACGGATAGGCATAGGAGGTTCCCATCGTATACGTTACCGCATGCATACCAAGTTCCAGGATTTCATTCTTGGTAAGACTGGTGCTGACATTTCCCATCACCTTGTCCAGAATTTCCGGAATCTTGGTCGGATTCTGTTTCAGCTTCTGTACCATAAGATTGATAACAATTCGCTGACGGCTGGTACGTTTTGCATCATCACCGCCGCCATAACGGATCCGCGCATAGGAGGTAGCAAGCGCACCGCTGACATGACGTACTTCGCTGTAATCATCCCCAAGGTCCTCATCATACGGAATAGCTTCATACTCTACGCCCTGTGCTTCCGATACCTCTCTGTTGTAGTTGTTTGCATGAACACACTCTGCATTTGTCATCTCGATGTCGAGACCGCCCAGGACATCAATCGCATCGGCGAGTGCCTTGAAGTTTACGGTAACGTAATCGGTCAGTGCAAAGTCAAGGTTTGTATTCAGCATGGAGAGCATACTCTCCGGGCCGCCGCGGTTGTATGCGGAATTGGCTTTGTCAAACTCATAATATTCATCGGTATATTTCGCCATATTCATCCAGGTGTCACGCATAATCGACACCATACGGATTTCCTGCTTGTCATGATCAATACAACAGAGAATAATCGTGTCACTGTTCATGCTTTCTGCCAGCTCGGAGCCTTCCACACCTCTGGCATCCACGCCGACCAGCGCGATGACCTGTGTACCGGACATCTGTGAGAGATCGGTATTTGCCTTTACTTCACTGTTGATCTGAATCTGGGAGCTGTCCAGCGTATCCTGATTCATCTTATCCATCGAACGGTTGATCCATGCGTAGACGAACAGAATTCCGGAAAGAATCAGCAGAACGGTGATTTCAATTCCGAAAATTATTTTTCTGCGGCGCATTTTTTTGTATTTTCTGCTCTTTTTGTAATTCTTCTTCGACATCTCTTTTCCCCTTATCTTTTAGTAAGCGTTTTTATTCACAAATCCTTTGAAAAAGGTCAGGAACAGAATTTTAAAATCAAGTCCCAGCGTCCAGTTTTCAATATAATACAGATCACAGTCAATACGCTTGCGGATAGAAGTATCCCCCCGGTATCCATTCACCTGCGCCCATCCCGTAAGACCGGGACGAACCTGATGTTTTACCATATAACGCGGGATCTCCTCCCGGAATTTTTCCACAAAGAAAGGTCGCTCCGGCCTCGGTCCGACCAGGCTCATATCTCCTTTTAAGATGTTAAAGAGCTGTGGAAGCTCATCAATGCTGGTATGGCGCATGAATTTTCCAAATCCCGTCACACGCGGGTCATTCTTCACGGTCCATGCCTTCTTTTCTTTCTCCTCCGTCTGAACTTCCATCGAACGGAACTTGTACATTTCAAACGGTTTGTTGTGCAGTCCGACGCGTGTCTGACGGTAGATCAGCGGACCCGGTGAGGTCAGCTTGATCATGATGCAGGAAAACAGCATCACCGGTGAGAACAGAATGATCGCCACGAGCGCGCCGAAAATATCCACAATCCGTTTCAGCATCGCGTTGAACGTGTTGGAAAGCGGCACATAGCGGATATTGACGACAGGAAGTCCCTGCAGGTCTTCTGTGTACGGCTTTGTCGGAATGATGTTGTGGTAATCCGGCACAAACTGGGTATGTACGCCGGATTTTTCACACATGGCAACGATCTCCTCCAGGCGGAAGTATTCGTTCAGGCCAAGGGTAATGGCAATTTCATCCAGTTTGTTTTCCGGCAGAATGACTGAAAGATTGTTGATTCTTCCAAGAACCTTGATACCGCGGTACATCGTTCCCGCTTTGACATGGTCATCGAGGATTCCGCGGACGAGATAGCCCCACTCCGGGTTTGCAATGATCCGGTCAATGTATTCCTCGGTCGCACGGCTGTAGCCGACCATCAGAATCTGCTTCTGGTTGCGGCCGTGTTTCCACATATTGCTTAAGATATAGTGGATCAGATTTCTTACGATCGTTTCCAGTGTCACATTCAGCACAAAGAAGATGCAGAGCATACCACGGGAAAAGTGAACCTGGCGCACCATGTAAAGGCTGGCCAGCCAGACCAGAAATCCAACCGTATTCGCTTTTAAGATATTGGCAAATTCCAGACGTCTTCCCTGAAAACGCTTGGATGCATAGAGATTGAATGCATAGTAAAGCAGCAGATAGCCGGGCACGATATAGAGCAGTGCCATCATATACGTCGCCGGCGGCAGAATTCCCCTCTCCGGATGATTATTCATAACGCCCAGCCGCACATAGCAGTACCAGGACAGTACATAGGAAAGTGCGAGCACCAGGGCATCGATCAGAACGTGCATCCGGTCAAAATATTTCTGATTATCGTTGATCAAATTCGTTCACCTTATCTGTTTTTTTCGGGATTTAAAAATTCCCTACCCCTAACTATACAATAAGTTCCAAAAAAGAGCAATCATATTTTTCTAACATTCTTCTTATTTCCGTAAACTTTTTAACTTTTTCGTAATCTTTTGAAAGAATCCTTATGCCCTCTCCAGAAATCTCCGGAACACATTGATAAAAAGCTCCCATTCGATGACAAAATACGTGCCGAGGCGCTTCCACTCGAAACGGATCTTTTTTGCTCTGTTTTCCGGCTTCCGGCAGATGAAAAAACCATTCTTGATTCCTGCCAGATATTCTTTTCCGTATCCCTTCGATGCAAAAAAGACCAGTTTTGCCGAAAAACCGAGGATAAAGACCGGCAGGTTAAGCAAAATCTGTAAAACCGGCATATTTTTATAGATCAGATAAATATTGTTCCTGGAAGAATAACGGATTTTAAAGAGGTTATACCGGGAGCCGCTCGTTCCGCTTCCGACGTGGTAAACCTTCGCGGACGGCTCATACCAGTTCTCGTAGCCCAAAAGCCGCGCACGATAGCCGATGTCGGTATCTTCCAGATAAGCGAAATGTTCTTCGTCAAAAAGTCCGGTCTTTTCCAGAAATTCCCGGCGGTAGATCGCTGCTCCGGCGCAGGCCGCAAAAATCCGGTCGGACGTTTCAAATTCACTGACCGGTTTTCCTTTTCCTCTTGCGAATGCCCATCCCAGCATATTATAGTAATTTCCCGCATCGTCGATTTTATCACGCTCCTGATAGGAAATCAGCTTTGCGCTGCATGCAAACGCATTCTTTCTTTTACAGATTCCCTCATAAAGGCGCTCGACAAAGTCCGGGAACACTTCGGTGTCGTTGTTTAAAAGGATCACATACGGCTCCTTCGACCGGCGGATGCCTTCGTTGACCGCACGGCTGAAGCCATAGTTATCATCGAGCTGGATGATTTTCGTCTCCGGGTAGTGTTCCCGCAGAAACGCACAGCTCTCATCCTGTGAACCATTGTCCACGAAATATGTGGTAAATTCCGTAAAGGTCTGCTTTGCAAGCGCTGCAAAGCACGTCTCCAGATACCGGTATCCATTATAATTTGGTATTACAACTGCTACTTTATCCATGGTTTTACTCCCCTGCCGTCGGCACGCAGTCCATAGTTCCACGATGCCAGCGTTAAATTTGGATTGTAGCAGGGATCTCCTGCCTTTAACAGCCCAATCCAGCGGCTGCGCATAAATTCGATTTCCGACTGGAAGCGGCGCACCTTCTTCTCGTCATCCTCTGCTCCCCTGGATTTCGATTCATAATGGTACAACTCCACGTGCGGATTGTATACGATTTTATAACCTGCTTTTCCAATGCGCAGGCACAGATCAACATCATTGAAAGCGACGGACAGTTCTTCTTCAAAGCCGCCGACCTCCTCAAAGACCTCTTTTTTCATCATCATGCACGCTGCTGTCACCGCACTCACATTCATCTGGAGCGATGCCTTATGCAGGTAGCCGCTTCTTCCGCGCGCCAGCCCTAAAAAGGCGTGGCCCGCAATGCCGCCGATACCGATGATGATACCCGCATGCTGCACCGTGTTGTCCGGGTAATACAGCTTCGCGCCGACCGCCCCGATCTGCGGTCTCTGCAGATTGGATACCATCTTTTCCATAAAATCGGGTGTGATGATTTCCATATCGTTATTGAGAAACAGGAGATACTCTCCCTTTGCCTCTTTGACGCCGAAATTATTGATCGCAGAATAGTTAAAGCCCTGTTTTGGATACTTCAGGACACGGATGCCCTGTGCTTCGAGTTCTTTGTAATAGGAAAACGTTGCTTCCTCAGTGCTGTTGTTCTCAATAATCAGAATCTCATAGGATGGATACATGCACTTCTTCTTAATGGATTCCAGACAGGTGCGTAACGTATCGGCCTGATCCTTGTTCGGGATCAGAATCGAAACCAGAGGCGTTCCCTGCAGTTTATAATCTACATCGTAGAAGCCATAATCCGAACGCAGTGTGACGGTTCCCTCTTCGCCGCAGCGCGCAAGGTTTCCCTCAATTGCTTTTTTACCTGCCTCATACGCATACAGCTTGCTTGCCGGATTGTCCGCGGTGGAAGCGCTGTGGACCCTCCAGTGATATAAAACTCTCGGAATGTGTACAATTTTTCCCGCCATTTCCGTGCAGCGGAAGATATAATCATAATCCTGCGCCCCATTGTATTCCGGACGAAGGCCGCCGGTTTTCTCCGCAATCTCCCGCCGTACAACGAAGAAATGGCAGATATAATTGTTTGACCGCAGCAGATCCAGATTGAAATCCGGTTTGAAATGCGGCTGGAAATACTCGGACAGATCGGTCCGTACCTTGTCCTCATCGGTATAAAAAGCATCGATGGACGGATCTTTTTCCAGACGGATGGCAATTTCAAAGAGTGCATCCGGCGCAAGCAGATCGTCGTGATCCATAAAACCGACGAAATTTCCCGCTGCTGCGGCAAGCGCTGCATTTGTATTCTCTGCAATGCCGATATTTTCCGGAATCGGAACGTTCTTTACGCGCGGATCTTTTCCGGTATACTCTTTCAGGATGCGCGCCATAGTCTCATCCTCCGGGCTGGCATTTCCGATCACCAGTTCCCAGTTTTCATAACTCTGTTTTTCCAGGGATTCGATCATCTGACGCAGAAAAATTTCCGGCGTACGGTAAGCCGGAACAACAACGCTGATCTTCGGACAATAAGAAAATTTATGATTTTTCTGACACGCCAGGTCCTCCTCTTTTGCGCAGTACTGCTCCCGCCACGGTCCGTACGGAACCTCCTCCGGCTCCATCCTCTCCGAAAGACGGATCAGGAATTCCTTTGGGCCATAATGTTTCAGGTAACGCAGTCCCTTCTGTATGTTGTAAGGTTTCAATTTCCGTATAAAACGGAGCCATTTCATATCTGACACTTTTTTAACTCCTTGGGGTTTTTGTTTTTCAGGTTTTTTGTTTTTTCCGTATGAACTCGTTCGCATTATACCCTATTTTACTGCATTTTGCAAATACCGACTGAAAATATTAAGAATTTATGTGTTTCTTCCCTGCTCGCTTTATGTTATAATAATAAAAGTGTGTCTAATACATTTTAGAGAGATCCGCTGCCCGGACAGTCTTATGCAGCTGTACCCGCTGGATCAGAAGGAGTGAGTTATGATTAGAAAGAATTCTGCAGCCCGCACATTTTTATGCCTGTTGCTTGCTTTTGTTTTTGCCGCGTCCTGCCTCCCGCAGACGATTTTTGCCACAACCGATAAAAAAACAGTCACCACCTGGCCCGAAGGACCGGAAAACAATTCCGGCGCTGTCTGTTTACCTGTCTCTTATACACATCTGACGCTGCCGACGATAAGGCTCGTGTAGAT
>ENA-UALL01000826-UALL01000826.1-human-gut-metagenome-genome-assembly--contig:-NODE-826-length-12696-cov-5.781821_pt1 | contig 12696 bp, 11 predicted proteins | sample MGYA00243699_ERZ654466 | MGnify/ENA primary metagenome ERZ654466 (study PRJEB26926, sample SAMN06164635) | human gut metagenome | biome: ENVO:00009003; feature: ENVO:2100002; material: ENVO:00002003...
CTTCCATTCTACCAGAAGGTTTTTTCTCTATATAATTACGCTTACTCTCCCCAGCATAGCTGGGGGTTCTCCTTGCGCTCAAGCGACAAGAGGAAAAGGCGTACCGCAGAATCCATTTTCTGCGGTACGCCTTTTTACATACTATTTTCAGCCATTCTCCAGAGCCCGCCGGACGTGGCCGGGGCGCTATGGCTATTTTCCTTTTTGGCGCGATAAGCTCAAGGTGCCGTTCCTATCCCTTTTGCTCCAGCCGGACCACGGCGCCCGTCACCGTCAGGCCTGGCAGGGACACGCTCTGCCCCATCCAGGGGTCCTCGTAAACCGAGGTTTCCCCCAGCCGTATATTCTTTGTGCGCAGCGCTGCCTGGGCCTCCTGGGTGGTGAGATCCACATACAGCTCGGCCGGCGCCCCGCTGATCTGCGTGGTCAGCAGGCCATAGAACGAATCGTTAAAACTGCCGCCGAAATCATAGGAAATCACCATCGGCTCCATGTCCGGCCAAAGCTTTTGCAGCTGCGCCACCGTCATCCCCACCGAAGCGTCGGCGGTCAACTGGCCGCCTGTCTTTACATAAACGGCTGTGACCGTCCCGGAGGTCTGGATGGCGCTGGCATCGCCCGGTTGATCGGTGCCGATGAGGGAAACCCCATAAGACCAATCCTTAAAAGCACTGTCGGCATCCAGTATCTCATAATACGGCAGCTTTTGCGTGTTGACCAGGCAGCAGGCCACATCGTCGTGCCCCCGCTGGTTGATGACGTAGTAGGTGTTATCCATCAGGGAAAGAAGCTCCCCGTAAGACATGCCCAGAATGTCGCGGGCGGCCGGTACCGAGGAGGCGGCCGCAGCGTCGATGGAAGGCGCCTTGGTTTCCTGCGCCTTTTCGGCGGCTGTGGATGTGGTGCCGGAGGCCTTCCGAGTGGCGCCGGATGAGGTGGTCGCAATGGATGTGGTGGATGTGGTGATAGTGGTATGAAGAGATGAGGAGCCCGTTGAAGACGGTGTTTGGTTTTCGGTAGGCGGAGCCTGCCGGCTGCATCCGGCGGCCGGCAAAAGCAGGGCCACGGCAGCGAAAGCGGCGATAAAATGGTGATGTTTCATGGGATGTTCTCCTCCTTGCCTTGGGACAAAAGGGCCGGTATCCACAAGATTAGTATACCCCAAACCGCCTATTTCGGCAAGCCCTTTTCCCCCGGTTTTTGGCGGGAGGAAAATTCTTCTTGCTTTTTGTCGCATCTTCCCGTATAATAGCGGCATATCACTTTTTTGCGTTAAAGCGTTGTGGTGATAAAGCGCACAACGCAAAATTACGGAGGGGATGTTGTGTCAAAGGAATGGACGATTGGGCTGACCATTGCCGTTTATGTGCTGGTGATGGTCGCCATCGGGCTGATGAGCCACCGCCGGTCCAAAAGCATCGAGGAATTTACGGTGGGCGGGCGCAATGCCGGGGCATGGATGTCGGCTTTTTCGTATGGCACCGCCTATTTTTCGGCGGTCATGTTCATCGGCTACGCGGGAGGAAGCGGTTGGAAATACGGCCTTTGGGGGGTGTTGCCCGGGATCGGCAACGCCATCATCGGCGCGCTGCTGGCCTGGCTGGTGCTGGCCAGGCGCACCCGGGAGGTCACCCGCCGGCTCGAGATCAAATCCATGCCGCAGTTTTTCTTCAAGCGCTTCGGCAGCAGCCGCATGGCCCTGTTTGCGGTGGTGGTGATTTTTGTATTCCTGCTTCCCTATTCCGCCTCGGTGTATAAGGGGCTGACCAGCGTGTGCTCGGTGCTGCTGGGGATGGACGAGACTCTGTGCATGGTGATTATTGCCGTGGTGGCGGCCCTGATCGTCATGCTGGGGGGATATGCCGCCACCCTGAAAGCGGATTTTGTGCAGGGGCTGGTCATGCTGGTGGGGGTGGTAGCCCTGATTGTATCGGTGGTGCGCTGCGAGCAGGTGGGCGGCCTTACCCACGGGCTTCAGGCCATCGCCCAAAAGACCGAAGAGCTCAACCTGGGGGTGGCCGACCATTTGGGGCTGTGGGCCACGGTGCTGATGACCTCGTTCGGCACCTGGGGACTTCCCCAGATGATTCACAAATATTACGGCATCCGGGACGACCGGGAGGTGCGCCGCGGCACCTATGCGTCGGCTTTTTTCTCCCTGGTCATCGCGGGGGGCGGCTATTTCATCGGTTCGCTGTCCCACCTGTTCTTTGACAGCCTGGATGAAGTGGGCACCACCGACTACCTGGTCCCCCAGATGCTCAACACAGCCGGCCTGTCCAACATCCTGCTGGGGGTGGTGCTGGTGCTGCTCATCGCCGCGTCGGTCTCCACCTTGGCGTCGGTGACCATCACGGCCTCCTCCACCCTGACCATGGACTGCCTGCAGCCCCGGCTGTTCCCCCGCTGGGACAGCCGCAAAACCGCCTTGCTGACCAAGGGGGTGTGCGGCGTGTTTGTGCTGCTGTCGTATGCCATCGCCAATTCCGACACCCCCATTCTGGATATGATGTCCTATTCCTGGGGCGTGCTGTCCGGCAGCTTCTTGGCCCCGTACATGCTTTCCCTGTACTGGAAGGGCCTGAACCCCTTCGGTGGATGGTGCGGCATGTTGGGCGGGTTTGCCGCCGCGCTGCCGCCGGTGGTGTGCAAGCTCTTTTTCCCGGATGCGGCCCTCGGCGGGCTGGGACCGGTCGCCGACCTCGGCCCGCATTTTGCCTGCGGGGCCATGGTGCTGTCCTTTGTCTTGTGCTGGGCGGGGAGCTGCATTGCCAAGGCGGCCGGGCTGAAAAGCGCCCGGTTTGCCTCCCCCTTTTATCCGGCTGAGGATTCCGCTTCGTAAGCCGGGAAAAAATACCACGAAAAACCCCTGTTCGCGTCTTTACTTTTGTCAAAAAAAGAGGTAAAATGAGACAATACGGTCGCCCGCCGCCAAAGCACTCACGGCGGGAGGGCGCCGGGGCGTCTTGTTTTACCTGTTTTTATCGTTCGCATATCTGTACATAATGAGGAGGACTTTTCGTTGAAAAATGCCATTTGGAACCCGGATATGGAATGTATGCGGCGTTCCGACCTTGAGCGGTTACAGTTGGAACGGCTGCGCAGCCTGGTGGATTACTGCGACCGCAATGTGGAATTTTACCACAACCGGTTGCAAAAGGCCGGTGTGACCGCCGAAAAAATCAAATCCCTGTCGGATATCCAGTACATCCCCTACACCACCAAGGCCGACCTGCGGGACAACTACCCCTTCGGCCTGTTCAGCGTCCCCCGCAAGGAGCTGGTGCGCATCCACGCTTCCTCCGGCACCACCGGCAATCCCACCGTGGTGGGCTACACCCGGGAGGACCTGGACAACTGGAGCGAGCAGGTGGCCCGCCTGGTGGTGGCCGCCGGCGCCACCGACGAGTCCATGGTGCAGATCTGCTTTGGATATGGGATGTTCACCGGTGCGCTGGGGCTGCACTACGGCCTGGAAAAGATCGGCGCCACGGTGGTGCCCACCTCCTCCGGCAACACGGAAAAGCAGCTCAAATTCATGCGGGACTTTGGGACCGACACCATTGTGGCCACCCCCTCCTACTGCCTGTATCTGGCCGAGTCGGCCCATGAAATGCAGCAGGAGTTCCCCATGGACCAGTACCACTTGCAGCTCGGTCTGCTGGGCAGCGAGGGCTGCACCCCCGAAATGCGGGACCAGATCGAAGCCCGCTGGGGAAAGGGCTTTTTTGCCACCGACAACTACGGCATGTCCGAGCTCAACGGCCCCGGCATGTCGGGCGAATGCCGGGAGCGGGACGGCCTGCACATCAACGAGGACCACTTCCTGTGTGAGATCATCGACGCGGGGACCTTGGAAGTGCTGCCGCAGGGTTCCACCGGCGAGCTGGTGGTGACCGCCCTGACCAAAAGGGGCATTCCCATGCTGCGCTACCGCACCAAGGACATCACCCGCATCAACTACGACCCCTGCTCCTGCGGGCGCACCACCGCCCGGATGGACAAGGTCATTGGCCGCACCGACGACATGCTCAAGATCCGAGGGGTCAACGTGTTCCCCTCTCAGGTGGAAAGCGCGCTGGTGGGCATCGACCAGATCGGGCCGCATTACCAGCTGATTGTGCGCCGGGAAGGCTTTGCCGACACCTTAGAGGTGCGGGTGGAACTCACCGACAGCAGCCTGCTGGACAAATACGCGGAATTGGAAGCGCTGCAGCGGCATATCTTTGGTAAGATCAAGGCGGTGCTGGGCATCTCCGTGAAGGTCAGCCTGGTGGAGCCAAAGTCGCTGGAACGCTTTACCGGAAAAGCACAGCGGGTGGTGGACCTGCGTTCCGGCGGCAAATGAGCCTGTGGTTTATCAAACTTTCCTGAAAGGAAGATCAGATTATGGAAAAAACCCTTATGCTGGGAAACGAAGCGGTCGCACGGGGCGTGTACGAAGCCGGTGCGACGGTCGCCTCCGCCTATCCCGGTACCCCCAGCACCGAGATCACCGAAAACATCGCCAAGTATGACGACATTTATTCCGAATGGGCCCCCAACGAGAAGGTGGCCTTTGAGGTGGCGTTCGGCGCGGCCACCGGCGGCGCACGCAGCTTCTGCGCCATGAAACACGTCGGCCTCAACGTGGCGGCCGACCCGCTGTACACCGCGGCCTATATCGGCGTGAACGCGGGGATGGTGTGCGCCGTGGCCGACGATCCGGGGATGCACTCCTCCCAGAACGAGCAGGATTCCCGCCACCACGCCATCGCCTCCAAGACCCCCATGCTGGAGCCCTGCGACTCCCAGGAATGCCTGGATTACACCAAGTTAGCCTATGAGCTTTCGGAGCGGTTCGACACCCCCTTCCTGCTGCGCCTGTCCACCCGCATTGCCCACTCCCGTTCGCTGGTGGCCACCCACGAGCGGGAAGAGCATCCTTTAAAGGAATACACCAAAAACGTGCAGAAAAACGTGATGATGCCCGCCATGGCCAAGGTGCGCCATGTGGATGTGGAAAACCGCCTGCTGGCCCTGCGGGAGTATGCGGAGACCTCCTCCATCAACACGGTGGAATACCACGACAAAAAGCTGGGCATCATCGCCGCCGGTTCCTCCTACGCCTATGCGCGGGAGGCGCTGGGCGAGGGCGCCAGCTACCTGAAGCTGGGGATGGTGAATCCCCTGCCGGTCAAGCTGATACAGGACTTTGCCGCAAACGTTGAGCGGGTGGTGGTCATTGAAGAGCTCGACGACATCATCGAGACCCACTGCCGCAAGTACGGCATCGCCGTGGAGGGCAAATCCCTGTTCCCGCTGTGCGGCGAATTTTCCCAGGCGGTGGTGCGCAAGGTGCTGCTAAAGGAGGAGCCCGCCTTCCATTCGCTGGAGGCGAACATCCCCGCCCGGCCGCCGGTGCTCTGCGCCGGGTGCCCCCACCGCGGGCTGTTCTACGCGCTCAAGCCCTATAACCTGTATGTCAGCGGCGACATCGGCTGCTACACCCTGGGCGCCCAGGCGCCGCTGTCCATGATCGATACCTGCGTGTGCATGGGCGCGTCTGTCAGTGGCCTGCACGGCTTTAACACCGCCCGTGGCAAGGAGCAGGCAAAAAAATCCATTGCGGTGATCGGCGATTCCACCTTTGCCCATTCGGGCATCACCAGCCTGGTGGACATCGCTTACAACCAGGGTATTTCCACTATTGTGGTGCTGGACAACTCCATCACCGGCATGACCGGCCACCAGAACAATCCCCTCAACGGCCTGAACATCAAGGGCGACCCCACCACCGCCATCGACCTGACCGCGCTGGCCCACGCCATCGGCATCCGCCGGGTTACGGTGGTGGACCCGTTTGACCTGGCCGCCGTGCGCAAGGCGGTGGAAACCGAGCTGGCGGCGGAGGAGCCCTCCCTGATTATCTCCCGCCGTCCCTGCGCGCTGCTGAAAACCGTTAAGCACGCGCCGCCCCTCACGGTGGACGCGGACAAATGCGTGGGCTGCAAGCAGTGCCTGAAGGTGGGCTGCCCCGCCCTGTCCCAGATCCCGAACCCGGCCAATGGCCGCACCCGCGCCGTCATCGACCCCAACCAGTGCGTGGGATGCGAGGTCTGCGCCCAGGTGTGCAAATTCTCCGCCATTCAAAAGGAGGGCTGAACCATGGAAAACAAGGTAACCAATATTCTGATTGTGGGCGTGGGGGGCCAGGGCACCCTGCTCGCCTCCCGGCTGCTGGGCCAGGCCTTTGTGGCCCGCGGCTATGATGTGAAGGTCAGCGAGGTGCACGGCATGTCCCAGCGGGGCGGTTCGGTGGTCACCTATGTCCGGTACGGGGACAAGGTGCATTCCCCCGTCATCGAAAAAGGGGAAGCGGACATCATCCTCTCCTTTGAACAGCTGGAAGCCGCCCGTTGGCTCCCTTACCTGAAGCCCGACGGCATCCTGATCACCAGCACCCAGCAGATCGACCCCATGCCGGTTATCATGGGGATGGCCGAATACCCGCAGGGCGTCCTGCCCGCTATCCAGGAAAAAGGGGTGCGGGTGGTGGCGCTGGATGCGCTGGATTTGGCGCTGAAAGCCGGTTCCGCCAAATGCACCAACCTGGTGCTGCTGGGCGTGGCCGCCAAATTTTTGGGGCTGGACAAGGAGGCCTGGGCGCAGATCATCCGCACCACGGTTCCTCCCAAGACGGTGGACATGAACCTGCGCGCCTTTGATGAGGGCTACGCTCTGGAGGTTTAACAAGCCGGGAAGGCCAACCGGGACATCGCGTCCGGCGGATAGGAAAGCAACAAACGCCATCCAAAAAAGGAGGTCATTTCATGTTGATTAAGCAGATTTCCATTTTTGTGGAAAACAAATCCGGCCGTCTGGCGGAGATCACCGACATCATCGCAAAAGCGGGGGTGGATATCCGGGCACTTTCTATTGCGGACACCACCGATTTTGGCATCCTGCGGATCATTGTGGATAAGCCGGACACAGCGGCTGCCGCCCTGAAGGAGGCGGGATTTACGGTATCGCTGACCAACGTGATTGCCATCGGCATCGAGGACCGGCCGGGCGGTTTTGCCAAGGCTACCAAAGCCTTAAACGACGCGCACATCAGCGTGGAATACATGTACGCTTTCATCTCCCGCGACCAGGGTCGCGCCTGCGTACTGCTGCGGGTGGAGGACAACGAGGCCGCCATTCAGGTTTTGCAGCAGGCGGACGGCGTGGAGCTGCTGAGCGAAGACAAAATCTACGCATAACCTGCAACAAACGGCAAGCCGCCGGGCGGCTGCCGTAGGAATCGGAAGGACTGCCATATACAAAACCCCGTGGGAACGCGATGCGTTCCCACGGGGTTTTGTTTGTTTATTTTATCTGTTTGCCGGTGTCGTTCAAAACAAATCCGGCCTCAAACTGTGCATTGCAAGCCTCGGCTATTTTGCGCAATTCGTTTTCGGAAAGATTGTCACGGCGCATTTTTGCGCTCATATTCTGAACGCTTGTGCCCAATTTCCCGGCTAAATCGGTCAATGTCATTTCACGTTCGACTAACAAGGCTTTTACCACCTTGGCCATTCCCATCTTGCCCGCCTCCTTATTCGAATCAATTATAGACAAAAAAGTTGATAAATTCAAATAAAAAGGCAAAAAATTAACTCTAAAATCAATTTTTTCACTTGACAATTAAATTTTATAGTTTATAATTTGAATCCGAAGTTTTAATCAATAAAGCGTAAAGTTGATAATTGAAAACGTAAATTTTTTGTGAACACGCCAGATGTTCAAACCATTTTATTTTTCCCGCCTGTTTCAAATCTGCTTTCCGATTTCACGGGAATCGACCGCCTTCGTTCATGAAAAATTTACAAAGATGAAATTTGCGCACATAAGAGCAAAATCGCTCATATATGCAGAATTTTATTCAATATAGATATTATTTGCAAATCTCATTTCTTTTCCATTGTTTATATTGTGCATTATATGTTTGACTTTTTTATGAAACCACATGTAAAATAGTCTTCACGGAGGCGCACTATCAAGCCATCCGCACAAGCCCCCTACCCATACCTTTTAAATTAATTCAGGAGGTGTACCCTGTGGACATACTGGAATCCTTATACTATGGCCTTATCATCCCCGCCGAACGCCAGCGGCGGGACAACGAGCCATACGGCCGGACACTGGAACGGTTGAAACTCAGCGAAACCCGGATGCTGGACATGCTGGACAAGGAACAGCGGGAAGTCTTTGACCAATACGACGAAACCATGCTGAATTTGTCCGGCATTGCAGAGCGGGAAGCGTTTGCCTGCGGCTTTGCGCTGGCTTTGCGCATCTCGATGGAGGCGCTGTCCGGCCGCCACAGCATCCAGCCGCCCGACGACAGCGAAGAGGACGACCCGCAGGTGTGAAACCCGCCGGGCTGGATACGCCCCTTTTTGGCGGTGCGAAAGCGCATTTCCATTGACAATCCGCCTTTTTTCATGGTATAACCAGAACAGAGAAAAAAGGAGGAAACAGCGGCATGGCCTTTTCGGTGAACATTTCCACATTGGACATCCCCGGCGATGTTCTGGTTAAAATGGCCCAGGTATCCCTGGAACCGGCATCTCAGGTGGGGCCCCACACCCATTACACACTGGAAATCTCCACCATCCTGTCCGGCACCGGGGAATACCGGGTGGGACAGGCCGTGTATCCGGTTTCGGCAGGCGACATTGTGCTGTTCAACAACACTGAGACCCACGGTATGTGGAACACCGGAGAGGAACCACTGGTGAACCTGGCTCTGGAATTTGAACCGCGGTTTGTCTGGTCCAATCCCACCTATTCCTTTGACCAGGCGTTTTTGGCCGTGTTTTTTGACCGCAGTCCCTCCTTTTCCCACAAGCTGGACCGCAGCAATCCCATCTTCCCTTCCATCCAGCGGCAGCTACAGGAAATCCGCGCGGAATTTGCGGGGCGGCTTCCCCGCTACGAGGTCATCATCAAAGCCAAGCTGCTCAGTCTGCTGGCCGACCTGCTGCGGCATTACGATATCACCAACACCGAACCGCTCACCGCTGCCGCCATCAGCCATCACGGCGGCATGAACCGGGTGATCCACTATATTTCCGACCATTACAGCGACCCGATCTCCCTGTCCACCCTGGCCAATCTGCTGCACATGAACGAATCCTATTTCTGCCGGGTGTTCCGCCAGAGCAACGGCATCAGCCCCAAGGAATACATTGTGAAAATGCGGATTGCTGCCGCTTCCCAGCAGCTCAAATCCTCCGACGCCAGTGTGCTGGAGATTGCCCAGTCCTGCGGGTTTAACAGCCTGTCCAATTTTTACAGTGCGTTTAAGCGCATCACCGGCAAAAGCCCCACCCAGTACCGCCAGTGCCCGCTGGACTGACCGGCATATCTTCGTCCTGCGTGTGGGTAAAAGACTTATAATTACAAAAAGCCTGTGCATCCGGCTGGATGCACAGGCTTTTTTGGAGCATAGCAGACTCTTTTGGACAGAGACACCTGCGGAAAAGCGTTTTTATTTTATCCACAGCCTGTGCAGCGCCTGCGCGGGAAGTTGGGGAAAGGGGATGAACGGTTCGGGAGGAGCGGCGTGGGCGCCGATGATTTTTTCCATCCATGCCATATGGTACCAACGTCCAAACTTATATCCGCATTTATAAAATTCCCCCACCAGGCGATACCCCATGTGCTCGTGAAACCGCACGCTGTTGTTGGTCAAAAACGCATCCTCTGTTTCCGTGCAACCGATACAGGCGTTTAAATTGAGGATATGCTGGGCTTTGGAGACTTCCTCCAACGCTTCGTAAAGCTTTCTGCCCAGCCCCTGCTTTCGGTTGCTTTCCCGATGTAAATGGTTGTTTCCGCCGCCCACTGGTAAGCCGCCCTCCCCACAAAGGCGCCGGTATACGCATATCCCAGGATTTCAGAATCCTTTTCAGCCACAAGGTAGGGATACCGTTTCAGGGTGTTTTCCATCCTGCCCCTGAATTCCAGGAGGTCCGGCGTCTCATATTCAAAGGTGATGGCGGTCTTTTCCACATAGGGGGCATAAATACCCAACAGTTGCTCTGCGTCCTTTCCCGAAGCTACCCGGATGCGCACCTTTTCGTTGTCCATGCTCCCGCCTCCTGTCTGTGTTTATTCTACCATACTTTTGCATGGGAAGAAACCATCCTTTTCTCTTTCCCATATCGGGCAAGGCCGGCCCTCTTATGTCAAAAACAGGAAAAACCTCAACAAAAACAGGAAGATTTTGAAGATGAAATTTGCTATACTGCCTATAAGGGCGGCGGGAGCAGAGCAAGCGCCCCGCCCGGTACCGGGGCGCTACAATGACCATCGCTGCACTGTGTTTTGAGAAAAGGAGCGATTGTTATGATCAAACGGCTGTTGGCCAGCCTGCTGGCGGTATGTATGCTGCTGGGCAGTGTGCTGGCCTCAGCAGAGCCCTCATCTTCATTATCCAAGGAGGAAAAAGAGAGCATGCTGACTTTCTCTGTTGGCGATGCCATCATGAAGGTGGAGGTCTGCGACGCGGATATCATCCACGTGCGCTATTCCCCCAGCGGCGAGCTGGAGGAAAAGGACCTGAACACCTTTACGGTGGAAAATGACTGGAACTTTAACGACTACGAGGTGACCGAGGCACAGGGTGTGCTGACCGTCACCACCCCCAAGCTGAAGGTGACGGTGGACAAAGCCACCGGCAAGGTCACCTATTACGACGCGGCCGGGCAGCTGGTTCTGGCCGAGCAAGGCCGTTCGGCCAAGCAGATCACCCTGGACGATGGGACATCCTCCTATGAGGTGGCCCAGGAATTCGTGTCTGATGACAACGAAGCCCTGTACGGCTTCGGCAACATCAACAACACCATGGGCATCAAGAACCAGAGTATCAAGATCGCCCAAACCAACACCGAAAAGCGTTCCCCCATGTTCTATTCCAACATGGGCTATGGCATCCTGTTCGACATCACCTCCAACGGCCAGCTCGACTGGCTGGATGGCGGCAAGGTGTACAAGTACACCGGTAAGGCGTCCGATTCCATGGACTACTACTTCTTCTACGGCCCGGACGCCGACACCGTGATCTCCGGCTACCGCACCGTGACCGGACAGGCGACCATGCTGCCCAAAAATGCCTTTGGGTATGTGCAGTCCCGCAACCGGTACGGCTCCCAGACCGAGGTGCAGAACACCCTGGACACCTTCCGGGAAAAGGAAATCCCCCTGGACGTGCTGGTGATCGACTACTACTGGTGGCAGGGCAACTTCAACAACATCACCCAGTGGAACACCACCAACTGGCCCGACCCGGCAGGGATGATGGATTATCTGCATGAAAACCACGTGTCGGCCTCCATTTCGGTGTGGCCCACCTTCCAGGCCGATACCCCCACCTATGACCTTTTGCATAACGCCGGGTTCCTGATGCCCACCGTCTCCAGCTTCGGTTATACCTACGACGCCAGCAACCCAGACGCCCGCGACATGTATTGGGGTATGATCAACGACAACATCTTCTCCAAAGGGCTGGATTCCATCTGGCTGGACGCGGACGAACCCGAAAACAGCAATTGGGCACGGGACAACGCCAGCGAGCAGACCGATTGGGGTAACTCCAAGCCCATCGGCGCGCTCTATCCCCTGCTGACCAACAAGGGTGTATACGAAGGTCAGCGCGCGATTGAAGGCAACGAAAAACGGGTGAACACCCTGTCCCGCGGCGCGGTGGCCGGTGTGCAGCGCTACGGCGCCCAGAGCTGGTCGGGTGACATCGCCTCCACCTGGGATCAGCTGAGCAAAGAGGTCTCCGGCGTCATCAACTATTCGGCGGCGGGCCTGCCCTACTTCTGCACCGACACCGGCGGATACCACGGCTTCAATTCCTCCGACCCGGATGGGCGGGAAATGTTCTTCCGCTGGCTGCAGTTCTCCACCTTCAACACCGTGATGCGGGTACACGGCGCTGGAAATGCCCGCGAGCCCTGGCAGTTCGGTTCCCTGTATGAGGGATACATCACCGAATACATCTATCTGCGGGAACGCCTGATCCCCTACATCTATTCCCTGGCGGGTGCGGTAACCCAGGAGGATTACACCATCGTGCGTCCCCTGATCTTTGATTTCCGCACCGATGACAATGTTAAAAACATCAAGGACCAGTACATGTTTGGCCCGGCCCTGATGGTCTGCCCGGTCACCACCTCCGGCCAGCGCAGCCGTGAGGTCTATCTGCCCGCCGGTACCTGGGTCAACTTCTGGACCGGCGAGTCCATCCAGAGCACCGGTGAAACCATTGTGGCTTCGGCTCCCCTCAAACAGATCCCGCTGTTTGTGCGCGCCGGTTCCGTCATCCCCATGGGCCCGGAAAACCAGTATGTGGATGAAAGCCAGGATCCCACCGAAATCCGCGTGTACATGGGTGCGGACGGCAGCTTCAACCTCTATGAGGACGAAGGAAACAACTACAACTACGAGCAGGGCAAGTTCTCCAATATCCCCTTTACCTATGACGAGGAAACCAAGACCCTGACCATCGGCAAACGGGAAGGCTCCTTTGACGGGATGCTGGAAAACCGCACCTTTAAAGTGGTATTTGTGCAGCCCGGCTACGGCATCGGCGGGGACATCTCTTCGGATTATCAGCCCCTGTCTCTTATACACATCTCCGAGCCCACGAGACTCCTGAGC
>ENA-UALL01000834-UALL01000834.1-human-gut-metagenome-genome-assembly--contig:-NODE-834-length-12593-cov-5.552002_pt1 | contig 12593 bp, 16 predicted proteins | sample MGYA00243699_ERZ654466 | MGnify/ENA primary metagenome ERZ654466 (study PRJEB26926, sample SAMN06164635) | human gut metagenome | biome: ENVO:00009003; feature: ENVO:2100002; material: ENVO:00002003...
TGCTCAGGAGTCTCGTGGGCTCGGAGATGTGTATAAGAGACAGGCCCTGAAGCTGCTCACTCGCTCCACCTTTCCATGCGTCAATAAACGGACTTAGATAGTTTTCTAAATCGGGGTAACTTGTCAAAATAGTAAAGACGTCTTCATACCTTTTATTAAGCAATTCAATAGCATGTGGGAACGTACAGAACTTGCCACCTTCATAGATTTTCAAAAACCAAATTATGGCCGTAAACAATACAATCGGAGATTCTACAAAGAAGTCTCCCTGTTTTTGCACCCAACTTTTATTGAGGTTCAACATGATGGTATAACTGGATTCATACGCATCCGAAATATCCGTCATCAGTTCAGGAGCCAGCGGATTACAGCGGTGGCTTTTTCTTGGATTGTCGAAGTTGATTACATAAAATTTAGGTGGTATCTTATAACGGTGTCTATACTTAATCAGATGGTTATAAGCGATAACCGAGAGGTCATCAAACTTAAAATCGTATATATACAGTGCATAACCCTTCTCGATTGTCTGTTTAATAAACTGGTTGACAATGGCATAGGACTTCCCGCTGCCTGGTGTTCCCAATATCATTGTTGCTCGAAAAATATTTACAAGATTGATAAATCCGTTGTAGGTCTTTCCTTTATACCAAAATTTAGTTGGCAGATTGACGGAATACTCGTTTTCCATAAGGCGGGTTTCCTGCATGAAAGATTCGTTCTCTGTATTGAAAACGTCCTCTAATAAATTGTTCTTCAACAGGCGACTTATCCATAAACCGGATGCCAGCAGACAGAAGAAACCTCCGGTCAGTGTTGTTATATAAAGTACCGCACACACACCGGATGATGCATTGATAGATAATAACCACCAGTTCAGGAAAAAGAGTATGGTGCCCACTATGGCCGCAATGATAATCTGCCTTCATGTAATTTCATGCTTCTTTACTCCCTTGTTGCCCATGCAGGACAGACCGAGGAAAAGGACACAAAACAGTTTTGTGTAAAGCAAAGATGAAAATAGCCCGGTGGTACGTTGGAAATTGGATAGTATTTTATCCACTATGCCAAGCGTTCAGCCCATTTCGTGGAACCAGCCGTAACAAAACCAATAGATGTGTATCGCCAAAAATAGAAAACTGATGGCCCGCATAAAGTCTGTGACTTTGGCAAGACCTCTTAAATCATCTTCATTCTGCATAATTGTAACTATTAAAATTAAACTTCTTGTTCTATACTTTATTATATTATAACCTGCGCCTTCGCTTCTTCTTTTTCTTGCGTCCATAGCGGAAAGCCGGATCAATGTACTCGTGTGTATGGTCGTCTTCCATAAGTACAGAGAAAATATCAACAGCACCTAGTGCAGATGTATCAATCAGGCTGCCGGAGGATTCATTCTGATTTTGATTTTCCTGCTGCCGGTATTCCACACCTTCCTGCCTTTCTTCCGCTTTTGTTTCCCTCTCCTGACAGGACGGTTCCTGCTCCGGTTGCGGTATCAGTCTTTCACGGTCTGCATCCGGGTTGTTAAACAATTCGTTGAACACATTGGCTGAAAAGGCTTTGCCTAAACGCGAGCCGTTGAACACTGTCCGAGTGGTATGGTCTATGAAGGTGATACCATACAGACGTCCTTCGGGATTGATACGGTAAACCACCTCTATATCCGCATCTTTCAGCCTTCGGACAAAATTTTCTTTCGTGCCGATGTCCTGCATGGCTTTAATGATTTCCTGCCTTGTCCTTTCTGCAAGTTTGTCCTTCTTCACCTTTTCAGTAGAAGCGGTAAACTTTTTTTGCAGTGCTTCATAGCCCAATACCTTTCCGAACTTACTGGACTTGAAAGGCGTGCCTACCTGCCTCCCGTCATCATCCAAAGCTCCGTACATGATGCCGTGGTATTCCTTTCCGTCCACGCTTCCCCTGACTTCATAAACAGTGACGTTATACAAATTCAGAAGGGTGTTGTATTCGGCAAGTGAATGGCAGTTGTAGCATTCCAGTAATGTACGAGCGGTATGCTTTACCTGCGCTTTCACGTTGCCTTTCGGATAATCCACTTTTTGTAGGGATAGTAGTTCCCGCTCACCATGTTCTCCGAGTGTGGGATGAAGCCCGTACTTCACTTCCATTTCACGACAGATGTTCTGTGCCCGGACGGCTTCCCGGTTGTGATCTATCTTTTCTCCTTTCTCGTTGATGCGTACCGAAACGATGTGCATGTGTTTGCGGTTGATGTCTTCGTGCAGCCAGACCATATAAGGCTGGTTTCCGTAACCGAACTTTTCCATAAACTCCTGCGCCAATACGGTCATCTGTTCTTCCGATAGAATGTCTTTCGGGGAAGGATTCAATGAGATATGGATAACCGGTTTCTTGACGTGTGAATTGAGTGCGATGTAAGGTTCAAAAGCCTGCACACAGTTTTCAATCGGTACATTGCCGGAGGTGTCGGCCGCAATTTTCGGATGTCACAATACCTTTGCCGTACCGTCGTCAACCTTTATCTTATTATAGGCAATCACGCCATAGAACGAACTGCCCGATGTAATATTCGGTACCATGATGTTATTTATTTTTAGTGAGATACTCCTTTTCGTACCGCTTTATCAGTTCGATAACCTGCTTGCATACTTCTTCCAGTTTACGGGTTTCTTCGGTAAGTTTGTAGAGAAACGCAAGCGATTTCTTCTCCCCGTAAATGGTATGGATGGTCTTTACACATTGATTGTAGTTGTTTCCTATTCTTCGAAACTGTTGATAGAAAGCGGTAAGCTGGGCGTAATATTCCTGCGCTTCCTTATCAATCTTCACTACCTTGAACTCTCAACCGAAGATACGGGCAAAGATAAATTCGGCCTTATTCTTCATGCCGGACTGCTCGAACATGGAGATAAACTTTTCATCTTCCTCGTCATTAAGACAGAGGTAATAGCGGTGCGTGCGCGGGTCTGCCAGCACCTTGCGCCCTGCGGCACCACGGATTCTTGTTTCATCTTTCATAACATGAATAATTTAGGAAGTTCGACTTAGGAGAACTGACACCCCCGAAACACCTTTCGGGCGAGACTTTCAGCGGGTGGAAATATTTTCAACCGCTGAAAGTACACCTCGCTATATGCTGACGCATATTAAAATCCGGCTGGGCCGGATTAAAGGTCTGAAGGGTTTGTTTTACGTTCTCTGACGAGAACGGGCTGCGCTCTCCCGGCGACAAAGGTAGATAGTTTTTTCTGTCCGTGTATCATGGCGTATCACGCCAACACCCGCCAATGAATGACTTTGAAACCGGGGGTACTTCATGACTGCTCTTTTTGAGGTTTATTTGTAGCCGGATAGCTGCCTGAATGGATAAACAGCTATTCAGCCAATCGGATATTAGGACAGGCAAATATTCAGATATATGGCTATACATATATATAAATGTATAGACGGATAAACGGATATTCGAATGAATGGCTATATAATTATACGGATATGTGAGTAGCCGTCCGAATATCTACATAGCTAAATAGCTACATAGCTACATAATTAAACAGCTATGTAATTGAATAGCTATATACGCAGGCAATCGGATAGCTAAGTAGCTGCATAGCTATATAGCTGACCGGACGGACAACAGAATGAATAACCGGATAGATAGCCGAAAAGATAAACGGCTGTCCTTCCGGAAATCAATAAATCCAATTATTCACTTACTTAAATTTGTAACAATGGAAAAGAGAAAGAAAACATTATTCGTTTCGTTCGCAACCCAGAAAGGTGGCGTAGGTAAATCGACATTCACCATTTATGCGGCATCGTGACTGCATTATGTGAAAGGACTGAATGTAGCTGTGGTGGATTGTGACTATCCGCAGCACTCGATCATCAAACAGAAAAAACGGGATATGGAAGTGGTAAAGACTGTTCCCGTTTATCAAAGCCTTTTGGTAGAACAGGCGGAACGGCTGGACAAGAGGGCTTATCCGGTCATCGGAAGTACCCCGGCAGACTGCATGGCGGACTGAAGTGCGTTTGAAGCGAAAACGGATACGCATTATGACATGGTGCTGTTCGACCTGCCCGGAACAATGGGCAGTGACGGGGTTATCGCCGCAATCAGTGCGCTCGACTATCTGTTCGTGCCGATAAAGGCTGACCGTCTTGTACTGGAAAGCACGCTGAATTTTGCGACCACCATTAATGACAGGCTGATAAAGACCGGTCTGTCTTCCCTGAAAAGGCTGTGCCTGTTCTGGAACATGGTGGATCGCAGGGAACGCACGACATTGTATGACATCTACCAGCAGGGTTTCTCCCTGTTAGGGCTGGACTGCCTCCAAACACGTATTCCCGTGCGCAGCAACTTCACCAAAGACTTGTCCTCCACGGGCGGCCCCGTTTACCGGAGCACGCTGTTCGCTCCCGATGCGGCATTCACCAGAGAGTGCGGCTTTGATACGTTCATGGATGAAATCATGGGAATACTTAAAAGCGAATAGTCATGGCAAAGAAAACAAACGGACAGAATCCGGTGGACGAAGCTTATCTGCGCAGCCTGATGGCGGGTGTACCTTCGGAACCTCCCTTCTCTCCGGCGCCTTCCGTTACCGGAGAGAACAGCGGCCAAAAAGAAACTGCTTTATCCGATGAAAAGGGAAAAGCGGATGACAATGCGAATGGAACAGTAAGGGATATTTCCGGTGCGGATAATACCGACTGTTCGGAAGTGGTTACGGATAAGCCGTCACCGAAAACGATTCGCACTGCACTGGCCGACTTTATCCGTAAGTACCTCACACCCTATAAATGCGAAGGGCGACAAGGGGTGTATATAGACAAGGAACTGCACCAGAAAATATCCGTTATCGTGGGAATTGCCGGTAAACGGCAGTTGACGGTAGGCAACTATATAGACAATGTATTGAAGGAGCATTTCGAGAAACATGCGGATGAGGTGAAGACTTATCTCCAAAAGAGTTATAACAAAATATTTTAGGTTATGGATATACAATCAGGTTACTATGAAGCCGGAATAGTTCTGTTCTGGCTGCTGTTCGCTTATCTGTTCATGGACAAGTTCCTGTTCAGGGGCAAACTCGGCGAGATATGTTTCGGGAAGATGCGCCGCCGCATGGCAAAAGCCCTGCGGAGCATTGCCGGATGGTTCGATCCGGTGAAAGAAGAACGGAAGAAGGGGCGCAGGCATATGGCCGGAAAAGCGGGAAAGAAAGAGGTGCCGGTAACGGTAAAAACGAAAGAAAGGGATGTCCCGGCGGTGAAAGCGGAAGTGAAAGACGAAGAAAAGGCGGAAAAGGCGAATGGTAAAGCCGCTGAAAAGACAGTGGAAAAACTACCTGAAACGGATAGTCTTGTCATCACGAAAAGCTATGGGACACGCCAACAGCCGCCAATAAACGCCACCAGTTCCGGGACTATTGCGGGTAAGGAAAATGCCTCTACTTTTGCTGACAGAAACGAGGAAACAGTGCCACAGAAGGCAGTACAAGTGCCGCCTGAGCGCATCCCGGATTTGTTCCGGGACAAGCGTGTGGAAGAGTGGCGGGCTTCTGAGGCCGACAGTTCCGGCAGGCTTGAGGATGATAAGGGACAGACTGAAAACGGTGACGACGTGGATACGGACGAACTGAACGAGGAACTGGAAGATTTGAACTGCACCCGTGAAGATTATCCGGGCGGTGCAGCCGGTATCGGGCCGGAAGAGATTGACCAGATTATCGACCTCTGCAATGGCAAGGATATTCCGACAGACAAACGATTGTCCCTTTTAAGGGCGATCCACCATATCAAGGATACGCAGATTGAACGCTCGATACTGGAAAGTATCAATGGCAGCGACAGCCGTATCAGCAAATTTCTGGATGAAGCCGAACATTTGAATGAGGCTGCTCCGGACAGTGACTAACCAATTAAAAAAGGAGGTAACAATGGTAAGAGGTTATTTTGATACGGGTTGATAACCCGTATCACTGTAAGGAGAGAGATTCGGTAGAAAACCAACAACAAAACGTATCATCCATGTTTATGACGTATTTCGATTCAAGTTGACAAACGGCGGTTTCCCCTTGTGACGGGAAACGTATTAACTCCCAGAGAGACAATCATTCCATTAACTTATCCATAAAACGACAGTGGCAATGACAAAAGGCTATTATGATTCGGGATGACAGGCCGTTCATGGCATTCACCCGGTAAGGTAACAAGAACTATTCACCATTAAATTTTATCCGTATGAATATAGGACTGGTAGATGTGGACGGACATAACTTCCCCAATTTTGCACTGATGCGCCTTTCGGCTTACAACAAGGCAAAAGGTGGTCAAGTAGAATGAGCGGAACCGGCGAGGCGTTATGACAAGGTGCTGGCAAGCAAGGTGTTCACCTTCACACCTGACTATGATTACCGGCTACTGGATGCAAGGGAAGTGATAAAGGGCGGAACCGGGTATGATATTCCGGGCAGGCTTCCCGAAGCTGTGGAAAACAGCCGGATGATGGACTATTCCATTTACCCCGAATACCCTTTTTCGCTCCAGTTCTTTTCAAGAGGCTGCATCCGCAAATGCCCTTTCTGCCTCGTCCGTGAGAAGGAAGGATACATTCAGGCCGTAGAGCCGGTGGAACTGAACCCGAAAGGGAAATGGATTGAGGTGCTGGACAATAATTTCTTTGCCAACTCACAGTGAAGGTCGGCGGTGGATTATCTGATGAAAGAGGGGCAACCCGTGAAACTGCACGGTGTGGACGTGAGGATTATGGACGAGGAACAGGCTTGGCATCTGAACAGGCTGAAGATGAAGCAGAACATCCATATTGCGTGGGACTTGCCGCAGCTTGATTTGACAGAACGCCTGAAAGAGATGGTAAAATACGTGAAACCCTACAAAATAACCTGCTACGTACTGATAGGATTCAATTCGACTGTTGAGCAGGACTTGTTCCGGTTGAACGTACTTAGGGAATTGGGAATCACTCCCTTTGTAATTCCTTTTCGGGATTATGGAAATGAACGAACACCTACCCGTTACGAGCGTGACCTTGCCCGATGGGCGAACCGGATGTGGCTGTTCAAATCCTCTTCCTTTGAAGACTATACACCCCGCAAGGGATTCAAATGTGGGGAATATCTGAAATAAACCGATAAAGACAGTAAAGACAATGAGAACAAACGGCTATTACGATTCGGGATGATTCGCATCCCGTTTCCAAGAGAGAATAAACAAGAGTGTTCCACCACTAAATCAAGAGACGATGCAAATGGCATATTATGACTCCGGCTGATTTCCGGCCGGAACTTACCCCCTGAATAAATAAACCATAAGCGGCTGCGGGCTGCCTATGGGGATAGTGAAAGGGGGCAGTCCGTGGCTTTTTATCCACTTAAAAATCACGGTATTTAATGAAAAAGAAAAGATTGATTATGATGCTGGCCGTGGTAGCGGCAGCAAATGCAATAAGCACGGTAATGGCGCAAGGAAACGGGCAGGCAGGTATCACCGAAGCGACACAACTCGTGACCGGATATTTCGATCCCGGCACAAAACTGATTTATGCAATCGGCGCTGTAATCGGCCTCGTCGGCGGAATCAAGGTATATCAGAAATTCAGTTCGGGCGACCCCGACACGAGTAAAACTGCCAGTTCGTGGTTCGGAGCCTGTATCTTTCTGATAGTCGCCGCCACCATTCTGAGGTCGTTCTTCCTCTAAAATCATCAAAAAGACAGTAACTTATGGCTGATTTTGAAATAAATAAAGGTGTGGGCCGTGAGGTGGAATTTAAGGGTCTCCGGGCACAATACCTGTTTATTTTCGCTGCCGGCCTGCTTGCCGTATTCGTGATGTTCGTCATCATGTATATGGCAGGCGTCGGACAGTGAATCTGCATCGGTTTCGGGGTATCGGCGGCTACGGTACTGGTATGGCTGACCTTCACGCTGAACCGCAAATACGGCAGTCACGGACTGATGAAACTCTTTGCGGCCCGGCAGCATCCCCGGAGAATCCTCTCACGAAAACGTATCACACGTCTGATCAACAAACAACAATCGTAAATTATGAGAAGTATATTAAAAGCATCCACACTGGAAAGCAAGTTTCCCGTCATGGCGGTGGAACATGGCTGCATCGTCAGCAAGGACGCCGACATCACGGTCGCTTTCCGGGTCACACTGCCGGAAGTGTTTTCGGTATCATCCGCAGAATATGAGGCGATGCACGCCACATGAGCGAAGGCAATCAAGGTGTTGCCGAACTATTCAATCCTGCACAAACAGGATATTTTCATCACGGAGAAATACGAGCCGGACATCCGCCGGGACGAACTCAGCTTTCTCTCCCGCAGTTTTGAACGCCACTTCAACGAACGTCCCTACCTGCACCACACCTGCTACCTGTTCCTCACCAAGACCACCAAAGAGCGCTCCCGGCAACAAAGCAACTGGAACACGCTCTGCCGTGGTTTTCTGGTTCCGAAGGAGATAAGGGACAAGGAAACGGTGGAGCGTTTCATGGAAGCGGTGGGACAGTTTGAAAGTATCGTTAACGACAGCGGACTTATCAGGCTGGAACGGCTGACCACAGAAGAGATTACGGGAACAGAAAATGAACCGGGTATTATCGAACGGTACCTTACGCTCTCGGCAGACGGAACTACCATGTTGCAGGACATGCAGTTGAATCCGGACGGGATGCGTATCGGTGACAAGCGGCTCTGCCTGCATACACTTTCCGACCTTGACGACCTTCCGGGTAAAGTTAAGACGGACGGGCGGTACGAACGCCTCTCGACAGACCGTTCGGACTGCCGCCTGAGTTATGCCGCACCCGTAGGCGTGATGCTGCCCTGCGACCATATCTACAACCAATGGATATTCATAGACGACAGCAACGAAAACCTTTCCCGTTTCGAGAAGGCGGCCAAGAACATGCAGTCGCTCTCCCGGTACAGTCGCAGCAACCAGATCAACAAGGAGTGGCTGGACGAATACCTGAATGAAGCGCATACCAACGGATTGCAGTCGGTGCGCTGCCATTGCAACATCATCGCATGGGCAGAAAGCGGGGACGAACTCCGCAGGGTGAAGAATGACGTGGGCAGCGCACTGGCGTTGATGGAATGTACCCCGCACCATAATACGACTGACCTGCCGGCTCTTTATTGGGCGGGCATACCGGGAAATGAGGCGGACTTTCCGGCCGAAGAGACGTTCTACACGTTTACCGGGCAGGCGCTCTGCTTCTTCACGGCTGAAACCTGTTACCGGAACTCGCTCTCTCCCTTCGGCATCCGCATGGTGGACAGGCTGACGGGAAAGCCCGTCTTCCTCGACATATCGGATTTGCCCATGAAGAAGGGTGTAGTGACCAACCGGAATAAGTTCATCCTCGGCCCGTCGGGCAGCGGAAAGAGTTTTTTCACCAACCACCTTGTGAGACAGTATTGGGAACAAGGTACGCATATCCTGCTTGTTGATACCGGAAATTCATACAAGGGGCTGTGCGACCTGATACATCAGAAGACCGGAGGGGACGACGGGATTTATTTTACCTATAAGGAAGATGACCCGATTTCTTTCAACCCGTTTTTCACACAGGATTACCAGTATGACATTGAGAAGCGGGACAGTATCAAGACATTGATACTCACCTTGTGGAAAAGGGAGGACGAACCGCCCCGCCGCTCGGAAGAGGTGGCGCTCTCGAACGCAGTCAGCCTGTATATCGAGAAGATAAAGAAGAACCGAAAGATAAAGCCTGACTTCAACTCGTTCTATGACTTTGTGAAGAAGGATTACCGCAAGGCGCTTTCGGACAAGAACGTGCGGGAGAAGGACTTTGATGTGGACGGTTTTCTGAATGTGCTGGAACCTTATTATAAGAACGGTGAATACGGGTATCTGCTGAACTCGGACAAGGAACTGGATTTGCTGAATAAACGGTTTATCGTATTCGAGTTGGATGTTGTGAAGGATAATCCGATCCTATTTCCGGTCGTCACGATTATCATTATGGAGACATTCATTAATAAAATGAGACGTTTGCAGGGTATCCGCAAGATGATACTGATTGAGGAAGCATGGAAGGCAATCGCCAAAGAAGGGATGGCAAACTACATCCGTTATCTCTTTAAGACGGTCAGAAAGTTTTACGGAGAGGCGGTTGTCGTGACACAGGAAGTGGATGATATTATCTCTTCCCCCGTTGTGAAAGAGACGATTATCAACAATTCGGACTGCAAGATACTGCTCGACCAGCGGAAGTACCAGAACAAGTTCGACCAGATACAGAACCTGCTCGGCCTGACGGACAAGGAACGCAGCCAGATACTTTCGATCAACCTTGCCAATGCTGCGAACCGCCTTTACAAAGAGGTTTGGATAGGGCTTGGTGGTACACAGAGCGCGGTTTATGCTACAGAAGTTTCGGGCGAAGAATATTTGTGCTACACCACCGAAGAGACTGAAAAACTGGAACTTACCCGGCTCACGGAAAAGCTGGGCGGAAACATAGAGTTAGCTATCAAACAACTTGCCGAAAGCAAGCGGCAGGAAAACAAGTAACCATTTTAATCCATAGATAACAATGAGTAAGAAAGATTTATTAAGCCAATGCAGGGAATCGCTCGGAGATGCGACCCTGACCAATCTGGATTTGCTGAACCTGATCGGGGAAATGAAGAAGGAACTGGAACACGACCGCATCTGCGGCCACTGAATGAACAAGGAAGGCGGCTCTACGCTGACAATCCGTAAATCCAACCATGTGACGGATGGGTTCAAGGGATACAAGGCTACGCTGTTCGCCGGAGAAATGAGTTATACCGAAATCAATATCCCGCTCCGTGGTGGCGACGACCTTTTCCTGCACGGGAACAAGGATGCCGGATGTATCGGGTATTTCAGCGGAAGCGGGGTATTGCTGTTCGGCAGTTACGGGCTGTTTGCCCGTGATGACGACAGTCGGTATTTACTTACTAAAGAAAGGAGATAGACGCATGAAAAAGAGAATAATGGTTCTATTCATGGCGTTGCTGTCCCTTTCGGTGACAAGCAAGGCACAATGGGCGGTGATAGACCCCACAAACCTTGCCCAAGGCATTGTAAACTCGGCCAATGAAATCGTGCAGACTTCCACGACGGCACAGAACATGTGGAGCAACTTTCAGGAGACTGTAAAGATTTACCAACAGGGAAAGGCCTACTACGATGCGCTCAAATCGGTGCATGACCTCGTAAAAGGTGCACGGAAAGTCCAACAGACTATCCTTCTGGTAGGTGATATCAGCGATATTTACGTGACCAATTTCAATACGATGACGGGCGACCCGAACTTCACCGTGGAAGAACTCTCGGCCATTGCTTTCGGGTATAACCGGTTGCTGGAAGAAAGTAGCAACCTGCTGCTGGATTTGAAGGAAGTGACTACGACAACCGGACTTTCGATGACCGACAAGGAACGGCTGGACATCATCAACCGGATATACGGCGAAGTGCTGGAATACAAGAACCTGACATGGTACTATACCCGCAAGAATATCGGTATATCGTACCTGCGCAGCAAGAAGAAGGGGGATTCCCAACGGGTACTCGCCCTGTACGGGACACACGAACAGCGTTACTGGTAATCATTCATCCTTAAAAAAACAGATAGACTATGGTATTACTATCAATAGACTGGACGAACCTGCATGAGTTGCTGCGTTCGCTTTACGATGAAATGATGCCGCTGTGCGAGGATATGGCCAGCGTGGCGAAGGGAGTGGCCGGTATCGGTGCCCTGTTCTATGTGGCCTACCGGGTGTGGCAGTCCCTTTCAAGGGCGGAAGAGATAGATGTCTTCCCGCTTTTCAGGCCGTTCGTGCTGGGGCTTTGCATCATGTTCTTCCCTACTATGGTGCTGGGTACAATCAACGGGATTCTTTCCCCTGTATGCAGCGCCACTTCCTCACTGGTGGAACAACAGACTTTCGACATGAAGAAGTATCAGGAAGAGAAGGACGAACTGGAACGGGAAGCGATGCTGCGTGATCCGGCAAAGGCTTTCCTTGTGAGTGACGAGGAATTTGACAAGAAGATAGACGAACTGGGCTGGTCGCTGGGGGACATGGATACGATGATAAACATGTACGGGCAGAAGGCGGTGTATGACATGGGGGAAAAGGTGAGAGGGTGGTTCCGGGAACTGCTGGAACTGTTCTTTCAGGCGGCTTCACTGCTGATAGACACGCTGAGGACTTTCTTCCTGATTGTATTGTCGATTTTGGGACCTATCTCCTTTGCGCTGGCCGTCTATGACGGATTCCAAAGTACGCTCACCACTTGGCTGTCGCGCTACATCTGCATCTATCTGTGGCTGCCCGTGGGCGACCTGTTCGGGGCTATCCTCTCACGCATACAGGTTCTGATGCTGCAACAGGACATCAAACAGATGCAAGACCCGACGTTCATACCGGACGCATCAAACAGTGTATATTGCATATTTATGATTATAGGTATCATCGGTTATTTCTGCGTTCCCACAGTGTCCTCGTGGATTATCCAGGCCTGTCTCTTATACACATCTGACGCTGCCGACGATAAGGCTCGTGTA